>ERZ842401.3548-NODE-3548-length-19221-cov-5.588438_pt1 | contig 19221 bp, 12 predicted proteins | sample MGYA00521270_ERZ842401 | MGnify/ENA primary metagenome ERZ842401 (study PRJEB31892, sample SAMEA3878208) | bioreactor metagenome | biome: Moose rumen | place: Sweden | collected 2011-10 | study: EMG produced TPA metagenomics assembly of the PRJEB12797 data set... | reverse complement strand
AAGTTGTTGGGGGATCTTTTGGAAAAAAAGGATTATGCCAACTATATCATTGAGGTACATGCTCTAAAGACGGTGGCTGCCATAATCAATCAAAAGGAGCTGTCCAATATGGCCAGAGAGCATGAAATGGCCGGTAAGGATGGTAATTTTGATTTTATCCGTAAAAATTTCGACCGGTTGGTGGCCCAGTATGCAACAGTATTAGCCAATCTTAGTGACCGATTTATTGATGAAATGTATCAGGACGAGCAGGACGCTGTTCTACAGGAAATCTCCGAGCAGGAGCTGGATAGTATTATTCATGGGATGAATTCGGCAATAGTGGATTATGATATGGACATTTTTGATGAATTATTGAAGAAGTTGTCCAAATTCCAGGTCAGTGATGAGCAGCGGGAGCTTATCGGCAAAATGAAGAATGCAGAAGATGATTTTGATTATGATGAGCTGGAAAAGCTGATTAATGAATGGAATAAAGCGTGATGGGTAAAGAGGTGAGAGATTAATGCGGTCATTAGCCGTTTATACAGATGAAATGGACGATTTGCAGTCCGGTGTTGAGGAACTTAAAAAGCAGCTCAGTGATTTGAAGCTGGGAAAAAAATCCATGGGCATAGTATTTGCTCATCCAGATACTGATTTTCAGGAATTGGCGGATAAGCTACAGGATGAATTTGGATTTCCTATTTTGGGTGCCAGTGCAATGTCAATGTTTACTGAAAAATGTGGATATGTGACAGAGGGGATTTCTTTGCATGTGTTTACCTCAGATGACTGTACCTTTGTTGCCGGTGTTACAGATGAAATGAATCCTGATAATTATCGGGCAAAGATCAGGAGTACCTACAGGCGTTTGGCAGATGAGCTTGGAGAGAAGCCTAAGGTCATCATCACCTATGCTGTCAAGGATTCTGCTGTAGCCGGTGATGAGTATGTTAATACGCTAAATGAGGAAAGTGGAGAGGTTCCGATTTTTGGCGGCTTCAGCTCTGATAATTTCCTTTTTACAGACTGCCGTATTATGGTGGATCGGGAGGTACGCTCCGCTGGTATGGGAATGATGCTTATAGGCGGAGATGTCAAGCCGGTATTGAAATGCAAATTTTCTGTTGATACTACAGACTTTGAAGAGGTTGTGACAGAGGTTCAGGGGAATACTGTGTACAAATTGGGCAATCGGACCTTGGTGGATGTCATTCGGGAAGCTGGTGTTGACCTTGATTCGGACAATTTGCTGTCAAAATTTGTCGGTTCACCATTTTTGGTAACATACACGAAGGCAAATGGGGATGAAATTCAGCTGATGAGGCATTTGTCCTCGATAAACAAGGAGGATGGCAGCGGTACATTTATTGGTAGTGTTCCTAAGGGTGCAGTGGTAAGACTGGCCATGTTCAGCCGCAAGGATGTATCAAAGTCTGTAGCAGAAGCGATAAATTCGGCTGTAATAGATGTGTCAAATGAAAAGGAGTACATTTATTCCTCTGCAATAATCAATTACCTTGGTTCATAGTAAGGTCGTTCAAAAATCACTTGCTAATATTCAAGTAGTAAAGTATAATGGAGAAGCATAATGGAATTTTAGTTTCCTATTTAAAAGCGATTCTATCGGAGAACAAAAAATGAAGAGAATACCCATTATATTGGGCAATGCTTTGATTGTACTGGTCACATTGGCCTTCGTGGTGATATACGCGAACAATCAGCAGCGCCAGATTCAGGAAGCACAGACAGAGGCTTTTATCAATATGACGGTGGCCATGGAGCACGTGACCACCAATTATCTCATCGGGGAACAGCGCGTTTGCGACAGCTGGGCCAGACATATCAACACCAGCAGCATGACGGCGGAGGAAGCCGTGGCGTTTTTATGCTCATCCGTTACCGATGAGCGGTTTATGGCGCATGTGCTCTTCGTGGAAGGGGACAAACTGACAGGCGAAGGACTGTCCACTGTGCCAGAGGATCCTGACTTTGCGCCGAACAATCTGTCGGTGAATTATGGGAATATTGATCTGTTCCCCAATGGCATATCGGCTTTTTTCAGCGGAAGCAAAACAGTTTATGTGACCCGTACCTTTAATAATCCCATCAGCGGCAGGCGTTCTATCGCCTTTTGTAAGCAGATCACCCTGAAAAGCTCGGAGAATGGCGCGCCAGAAAGTGCCGTTCTCCTGCGAATTATCCCCGAATCCGCATTCAAAACGGAATGGTCATTCCCCACAGACGATTATAAGGACGCCGAAATTACCCTGATCAATGCTGCCGGTGATTATGTCATCAGCGGAGACTCCTTCCAAAGTACCAATTTTTTTGAGTTTTATCAATACTACAATGAACGCAGCAACGCCGCCCGGGACAAGCTGGCGCAGGATTTCGCGGGAGCAGCCGGCAGCTTCGAGATGAACTTTTCGGAGCAGGAACGCTGTCTGGTGGCGCATACACGGGTCAACTCCACGGACGATTGGGTTGTGGTCAGCATGGTGCCACTGCAATCGCTGATGCCAGGGAACACGGACTGGACGCTGGTAGGAATTGTATCCACAGGGCTTCTTCTTTTGCTCATTCTCAATCTGTCCATGCTGCTGCGGGCCAATTATCGCGCCAAGAATGCGGCAGCTGCCGCTGATCGGGCGAGCCAGGCAAAGACGGACTTCCTCTCCACTATGTCCCATGACATCCGCACGCCCATGAACGCTATTATCGGCCTGACTGCCATTGCGGAAAAGAACGCAGAGGACAGCGCCGCCGTCAAGGAAAACCTGCATAAAATCGGTCTCGCCAGCAATCATTTGCTGACCCTGATCAACGATATTTTGGATATTTCCAAGGTGGAAAGCGGTAAGCTGAATCTGAGCCCGGCCTCCTTTTCCATTGTAGAATGCGCGGAGAATTTGGTGAACATTTCCCAGCCGATGGTGAAAGAGAAGAACATCGATTTCAGCTTCCGCATCAATCATTTCGATCATGAGCATCTCTACGGCGATCAGCTGCGTCTCAACCAGATCTATATCAATCTCCTGTCCAATGCCATCAAGTATACGCAGCCAGGCGGCAAAGTTTGGGTAAACATGCTGCAGACGCCGGGAAGCACGGAAAACACAGTCAAGCTGACGTACGTGGTCGGGGATACGGGCATGGGAATGTCGCCTGAGTTCATGGAGCGTATGTATCAGCCCTTCTCCCGTCAGACAGACAGCCGCGTGAACACGATCCAGGGAACCGGCCTGGGCTTGGCCATCACCAAGCAGATGATTGATCTGATGCAGGGCACCATTGACTGTCAAAGCGAACTGGGCAAGGGCACCATTTTCACAGTGAACTTGGAGCTCCCTTTGGCTGATAAGAAGGAGGAGGAGATGAAGCTGGAGGCCATGCGGGTTCTGGTGGTGGATGATGATGAGGTATTGCTGGAAACCGCAAAAGACACCCTTCAATCCATTGGCGTGGAAGCGGACGTGGCCAATAGCAGTGCGGAAGCGCTGTCTATGCTGAGCAGTAAGAACGAATACCGGGTAGTGATTCTGGACTGGAAAATGCCGGATATGGATGGCATTGAAGCAGCCCGCAGGATCCGGGCCATGATTGGTGATGACGTGCCGATCCTGCTGATCTCCGCTTATGACTGGTCCGATCTGGAGGATGCCGCCAGGGATGCCGGAGCCAATGGCTTCATCAGCAAACCGCTGTTTCGCTCCACACTCTATAAAAAGCTCAACGAGCTTTTGGGCAATCAGCAGGAGAAAATGGGCTCGGAGGAGGATAATTCCGATATCGCAGGCATGAATATCCTGGTAGCGGAGGATAACGACATCAACTGGGAAATCATCTCCATGCTCCTGCAGATGCAGGGTATTACCTGTGAACGGGCGGAAAACGGACAGTTGGCGGTAGATCGGATGGCGCGGGCGAATAAGGGCGAATTCAATCTGATCTTCATGGATATTCAGATGCCCATCCTGAATGGCCTGGAAGCGACAAAGGCTATCCGCGCACTGCCGGACGCATGGGCTTCCTCAATTCCCATCATCGCCATGACAGCGGATGCTTTCTCGGAAAATGTGGCCGAGTGTATGGCGGCAGGAATGAACGGCCATATTGCGAAACCGATTGATATGAAACTTGTGCTCAAAGAAATCAGAAGAATCAGGGAGGGAGAAAAATGAAACGAATCCTTTGTGTGCTGTGCATGGTTACGCTGATGTTATCGGCGGCGGGTTCCGCCTGGGCGGAGGGAGAGGGCTTTACCCCTGCCCTGGATACCAGCGCGTCTATCACGCTGCTGGTTGCGGGTCATTATGACAATTTCGAAGCGATTGAGGCCGAGTTTGCCCTGTTCAGGCAATACTATCCCAATGTGAAACTCAAGTATGAAAAGATCGATGATTACAACAATAACATTGGTAAAGCGCTGCGGCTGGGAGAAGAGGCACCGGATATTTTCTTCACCTATCCCTCCATGGTGGGCCAGGAGCGGTTTGTGCGTGTTTTTGACGCTGTGGAAGATCTCTCTGATCCTGCTTTAGGGCTCGATCTGAGCGGAATCCGCAGTCATCTGCTGCTGCGCAGCGAGGATGGAAAGGTATTCATGCTTCCCATCTTCTGCGAGACTTACGGCATGCTGGTAAACGAGGATATTTTTGAAAAAGAGAACCTTCAAATCCCCGGAACCTATGAGCAGCTTCTTCAGGCTTGTGAAGCGCTGAAGAGCGTCGGCTATTCCAGCCCAATGCTGGGATTCAATGGCAACAGCAGCAACCACTTCCTGCTTTACCCGCTGTTTTTCCCCTATTTCCTGGCCCAGATTCGGGAAAACGAGACCGCCATTGCGGAATTGAACAGCTTAACCCCTTCGGCCGGGGAATACATGCGCGGCGCGCTGGAACTGGCTGCGGATTTTATGAGCCGCGGGTATATGGATCTGGAGGAATGCAATCTGCTGGCCAAGGACTATGATCCCGTCATTCTGCGATTCTTTGAAGGCGATGTACCGATGATGCTGGCAAAGGGCGGCACCGTTTCTGGCACGGAAAAGCGTGAAAGCCGTTCAGAAGCTTTCCAGGCGCATCCTTTCCGCTACAGCTTCCATCCGGTTCCCTCAACCGACGAGGGAGGATATTTCATGGATATGGTATCCATGGGCTTCTCTGTCAACCAGTACAGCGAAAAGGTGGATATGGCCAACGAATTCATTCGTTTCCTGGTGAGCACAAATGCACTGAACCGTATGGCTCAGGCAAAGCGAATGGTGACCCCCTGCAAGGACACCTCGCTAGATAAGATCTACGCGGCTTTTGGCCAACTGCCCCCGGACCATACAATCAACCTTGCAGAGCTTGGATTAGCGGACGCGCCTGACACCCAAGTGCGAAAGGCTGGCTGGCTGGTGAGCAACGGTATGATGACCGTTGACGAGGCTGTGGCCGCGTTTGGAACGATTGAATGAGGCTGATTCACAGAATCAAAATGCTCCTTCTGAAGTTAACTGGGATTAAATATTCCAGTAGACTTCAGGAGGCGTTCCTGAAAACTGATGGCAGATAAAAGGATGCAGGCCCCCTCCGTTCGGTTTGGACGTTTGGAAGGAACTGTTGATTTCTTAGCTCCATGCTTGCGCGGTTTTGTTCAAATATATTGATGATGCACGCATGTATCACATGATCATGACCTGGTAAAGGAGGCTGTTATAATGAAAAAAATGTTTGTCCTGGTGTTGGCTTTTTGTATTTCCTTCATGGCGCTTATGGCGGCAGCGGAGGAGGAATACGGCTTCTATGCGGATGAAAATCCGGAAGCAGCCCCTTATGTCAGCACTTGGGTGGCTGAGGATGGCTACTGGCGCATTGAGGCCTATGATGAAGACGGCGGGATGAAACTGAGAATCGTACACGTACTGGGCGACAATAAAGAAGATATTTGGGAATACTCCGCTGCTCTTAATCCCGAAAAAGACGCGCTTACCACCGTTCCTTTTGGCCTTCATTACAGGCAGGATACCGTTACGTCCGAGTGGGTTGAAATCTATTATGAAGACGGCGACGCAGTCTTTACTCTCAACGATGCCGGAATGCTCCTGTGGAGTGATCTCAAGGAAGACGCTGGAAAGGGTCTGGCGTTTTTCAAGATCGGTGATTTCTTTGGCGGCCGCTGGATGAAAGGCGATATCGAGGTGTATTTTTTTGACTGGTATGAAGGCGAGTACGATATCCGCCTGTATCAGTGGGGAGAAAACGATGAGATTCTGAACGACGCCATCCTGAAGGGTGCTTATGACCCTGAGACGGACAGCATTACCGCAGAGGGGTTCTTTGATCCCGACAACATCACCGTCACGTTTTCCTACGATAACCAGCGGAATGTGGTCTGGACGGAGAACGGAGAAAGCACCGTTCTGGAATACAGCTATCGGACAAATTGATAGGTCATCGGCCATATGCATGCGGCGTTTTCCGTGCACGCATGTATACTGATCCGTCAGGATCAAAATAGGTACAAGCGCAGCAAAAAATTAGGAAAAGCGGCATGGATAGTGGTCAAAAGCGCATAAAAAACACATCTATGCTGTTATTTAAAATACTCAGAATGTTTTGGAGCCGGAGGAAAAACAATGAAAAAATGTATTGTGCTGCTATTGGTTCTGTGTATATGTGGTCCGGCCGCTTTGGCGGAACAATCCAATTCAGCTTCTTTTGCCTATGTGCATGATCCCCGTGAAAATCCTGTCGCCATGCGGGATATCGTGGAGAACTCCGACGCGGTTTACGGGTTTTCTCCCAGCTCGGCTGAAGAATCCACGCTAAAAGAATATGCAGATGCTATCGATTGGACGGATCCCGATCAGGTGTCCGCTGCCCGTGCGCAGCGGCAGGCATATCATGACAGCATGGAAGAACTGTATGACATGATCATGACCATGGTGAAAGAGGAGCGGAATATCGAAGCCATCGCCCGTGCGGTCAGCCAGCGGCGCAATGAATTGCGCTTGGATGCCTATGCGGACGATCCAGAAGGTCTGGCCACCGTGAAAAAACGAAATCTGGACACCTATGGCAATGAATTAGGCCCCACACAGGAATCCCTGTATGAAAAATACGGTTCCTGGGAAATGGTGCTGATCAAGGCGTTGGGCACCAACCCGGGTATGGACGCCTGTCTTGGCTTCTATGATGAATATTATGATCTGTACGATCTTGAAACGGAAAGCAACGCAGAAAGCCAGATCGCGGACAGAGGCAATATTTACACGCTGGATCGCGTGGTGATCCTGAGCCGCCACAATATCCGATCACCCCTGTCCGGAAGCGGTTCACTGCTGGGGGATATTACGCCCCATGAATGGTTTCATTGGACGTCCAATCCCAGCGAGCTTTCCCTTCGCGGCGGAGTGTTGGAAACCATGATGGGCCAGTATTTCCGGTTGTGGCTGGAGAAGGAAGGGCTGTTCCCGGAGAATTATCAGCCGGAGGAAGGAGCGGTGCGCTTCTATGCCAACGCCAAGCAGCGCACCCTGGCCACGACCCGGTATTTTTCCGCGGGGCTGCTACCAGTGGCGGAGGTGCCTATCGAGTATCATGGAGCCTATGATACCATGGATCCCACCTTTGAGCCTTCCCTGAACTTTGTAACGGAGGATTATGCTCAGGACGCACTTGCCGATATCGCGGGGGAAGGTGGATTTGATCGTATTCTTGAAAGCCTGGATGACGCAATCTCTCTGCTGATAGACACGGCAGACATCGAGCAGAGCGAGACCTACCAGGCCGGAAAATATGGCAATTTGCTGTCAGGAGAAACCCTCCTTACCCTGACGGAAGGCAAGGAGCCCAGTATGACCGGCCCCATCAAAAACGCCACCAGCGTAGCCGATGCCATGATCCTGCAATATTATGAAGAAGCCGACGCGAAAAAAGCGGCCTTCGGCCATGATATTACGGAGGATGATTGGCGGCTGATCCATTCCATCGTGGATACCTACACGGAGATGCTCTTCTGCTCCCCGCTGATTTCAGTAAACGTAGCCCACCCGCTGATTAAGGAAATCCGCGATGAGCTGACCGAAGAAGGCCGCAAATTCACCTTCCTTTGTGGGCATGACGCCAATATTGCCAGCGTGCTGGCGGCGCTGAATTACGGCGATTATCTGCTGCCGGAAACCGTGGAGCAGCATACACCCATCGGTGTCAAGCTGGTTTTTGAACGATGGGTAACGAATGAAAATGAGGCGTACTACAAGATCAATTTGGTGTATCAAAGCACACAGCAGCTTCGCAGCATGGAACAGCTGACGCTTGAAAACCCGCCCGTCATTTATCCCCTGCTCTTTGATGGGATGGACGCGGAAGGAATGATGGAGGAAGCGGAATTGCTGGCCCTGCTGGATGGCGCGATCAATGCTTATGAAGAATTGCTGGAGGAGTATACTACTGCAGAGAATGAGGCGGCCTAATCTATACAGAGGCAGTTCAGGAGACTGTATCGATGTGTTTCAGGATGCCTGTGACGCCGCCTTCTGGAAGACGTTTGCTCCAAATGAAATGGTAATTTCCCTTCCTGCCCCAGTGCCGGGAGGGAGAAGAACTGACGATCCTGAGCCGAAAAGAGGAAGGCGCTTGTTTACGTGGTCGCAGTGCATACGGATGGCTAGCCGGCGTCCGTGGCCGTGTTCGGCAAATGACAAAGGCGGTGAAAGAATTGGCATCCCTGAAAGATGCGGTGATCGCTTATGTGAAAGAAAAATACGGCGCTTCGCCGGAAAACCTGTGGATGCGCTATCCCAACTACGCCATTTTCCGCCATGGGGATAACAGAAAATGGTTTGCGCTGATGATGGATGTGGAAAACTGAGTGAAGCGCTGAATGAGCAAATACAAGAAAAAAGATAAAGCAAAAAGCCCGCCGGATTTTGCTCCGACGGGCCTTGTGTTTTGGGTTTTATCCTTCGATCAGGATCTGTTTCTTTTCAGGAACCTTTCTGGCTTCCTTCTTGGGGATCACCAGGCTCAGCACGCCGTTTTCGTACTTGGCCTTGATATCCTCTTCGGTAATGCTGCCGCCCACGTAGAAGCTGCGCTGCATGGTGCCCACATAGCGCTCCTGGCGAAGCATCTTGCCTTTGTTTTCTTTGTTCAGGCTCTTTTCGGTGGAAATGGTCAGGTAACCGTTGTTCAGATCCAGTTTGATTTCATCCTTGTTGAAGCCAGGCAGATCCACATCCACCTCATAGCCTTCATCTGTTTCCTTCACATCGGTCTTCATCAGGCGGCTGGCATTCTTGCCATAGAGCACATGCTCCGGACGCCCAAACCCACGGAAGAAGTCACGGTCAAAGTCATCAAAGACGTCAAACAGGTTTTCACCAAACACGGTAGGAAGATAAGTACTCATAATGCAAACCTCCAATTGGCCTTGTACGCTTGGTTCTTTGCCACGCTTGCAGGGTCGCATTTTATTCCATCCTGTTCGGGCTCTCTTTCGATCCCCCTCCCTTGATGGTGACTATAGTATAACCGAAAGGTCAAAGATAGTCAAATTCATAAATCGCAAATGATCTCCGATATTCCTGTTATTCAGGCGTTTTTCCCATCAAAACTTTTGTTTTTAAATAAATTCATCGAATTTCTCACTAATTCTTGTCTTTTTGATTTCATCGCTCTGTAATATGATGACCTTCACGGATTATTGCAAAGAGCAGAATTGCGAACTGTGTCTTTCTGTGTTATAATTCCTGTGGATAAGTACGAAAACATAAGATTGCAAGTTGCCCGAACATGATAAAGAAATGAAATCATGAGGTTTCATATATAAGCAACGGGAGGAGAAAATGAAATGAAAAAGCTGATTGCGTTGGCTATGGTTGTAGTGATGCTCTTCACGGCGCTTGGAGTTCTGGCAGAAGAAGGACAAATGGCGCCTCTGTATGCCACGGTGGGCGAAGCGCTGGAAGACAGTGCTGAAGACCGTATCGTAGCAGGCGGCGTTCCGGGGGAGTATTATGCCGTGGTAACGCAGAAAGACGGAAAATACTATCGCAGCGTAGCCATTTGTGACGAAAAACTGAATGAACTGAACGAAGCCCTTGAAAATCTGGACTATGAAGCGGAAGACTTTTTTGAAAAGCACGATGCTGCGATGCAAGCGGTAGATGATTACCTGAAAACGCTGCCGATCGCCTACAGCGAAGAATTCACAGCTCAGCCCCTGACAGACGAGGAAATGGCGTCTATGCAGGGGAAAAGTCTGTCTCAGCTGACTGAGGAGGGCTTCGAGATCGGGAGCAATGGCACGGAGCCCGGCGAAGATGATGAGCCTATCATCGTTTATTTGCTGCGCTATGGCGTCTATGACTACCACTGCGTGGTGGATGCGGATTTTGACCAGTATATCGCTGCCCAGGATAACGGCGCCGAAGGTGATTTGGTGGTAAAAAGCATGTCGCTGGCTGGCATTACAGAGTGGGGCTTTGAAAAACGGTTCCACACCGACGGCACAGTGGAAGAACCGAAGGATCCTTTCGCGGAATTTAGCGAAATCATGGCGGAAATGATGTCTTTCATTGAAAAGGCCCAGGCAGGGGAGGAAATTGACATCCAGGCCTTCGCTGACACGCTGAAAGCGAAATATCCGGATTATGCGGATATGATTGATATGTATGTGACTTTGTATCAGACGTATGGAATAGAAGGCTTTTCCTCTATGATGAGTTCTGCTGAGTAAGCCGCCAGGGGTGGTATAAATGAGGGGGAAGTGGTGAAGCTCCGATGAACCATGACAGAAAGAATCATATCGCAACGATTGCGATATTCGGAAGCATGCTCCTCACGGTTATCCTGGTAGCCGGAACCATGTGGATGGGTTCCCGGGCCAGACGCGACACGGAAGAGGCGGTTCGTTCCGTAAGTCTTCTGTATCTGGACGAGCTGGCCGGCCGCAGGGAGCAGGTTGTAGAGGATAACTTGCGGGAAAAGATCCAGACAATCAGAGTTGCCATCGACCTGATGACCGACGAGGATACCAGTGACAAGGCACATCTGGAAGCCTATCAGTCCCGCATGAAGCAGCTCTACCATCTGGATAAGTTTGCCTTTGTGGATACGGATGGCCTGATCTATACCTCCACAGGCACCCAAAGCAACATTGATGAATACAGCTTTGATTATCGGGCGCTTTCAGAGCCGGAAATATCCATCTTTAATCCGAAAAGCTCGGAAAAGCGCGTCATTATCGCTGTGCCGGTCAATATTCTCTTTGAAGAGAAAACGCTGTCCGTATGCTTTATGGAAATGGGCATGAAGGAAATGCTCTCCGGCGTTTCCTTGAGAACCAATACCGACAACGCCACATTCTGCAATATCTATACGGAAAGCGGAACAGCCCTGACGGATTTCGTGCTGGGCGGCCTTGCCATGGAAGACAATCTGCTGGATGCCATGAAGATAGCAACCTTCGAGCCGCCCTATTCCTACGACCGTTTCACTTCGGAATTTCAGTCCAAAACACGGGGCGTCGTTTCTTTCACGTTCAATGGCATTCGGGAGACGCTGACCTATATTCCGGTAAGCGGAACGGATTGGCAGCTCACCTATCTGATCCGTGAAAGCGTCATCAGCGAGCGCATCAGCTCCATATCGGAAGGCACTGTAAGGCGGAGTATCATTCAGTCTGCATTGACTGTCCTTGCCATGCTGCTGATGTTTGGCTTCATCATTGGCCAAACCAAAAGAAACAGCAGACTCCAGCTGGAACAGGAGACTGCCGCAACGGAAAACCGTGTAAAGCAAGAGGAACTGGAGCACCGTCTGGCTTTGCAGGAGAAGCTGTTGGCAGAGCAGCGCCAGCGGGAGCAGCAGGACAAAATGATCACCGCCCTGGCCGCGGACTATTGGAGCGTATATTATTTGGAACTGGACAAAAATGAGGGCGTGTGCTATCAAGCTCACACGGATCTGGACGCTCCAGGCTTAGCAGTGGGAGAGCATTTCACATATCTTTCCGCTGTGACCGCCTACGCCAACCAATATATAACGGATCAGTACCGGGAAGATTTTCTGCGCTTCATCCAGCCGGATTCTATTCGGGAAGGGCTGAATAAGCATCCGGTTATTTCTTATACCTACATGGTGAAGCGCCGCGGAAAAGAGAGCTATGAGACTGTCCGTTTTGCCCGTGTTCAACATGCCGATGACAAGAATGAACGGCATATCGACAGTGTGGGCGCCTGCTTTGTGGATGCAGACGCGGCTACCCGAAAAGCCATGGAGCAGCAGCGGGCGCTCAGTGACGCGCTGACAGCCGCGGAGGAAGCAAACAAGGCAAAAACAGCATTTCTGTCCAATATGAGCCATGAAATCAGAACGCCGATGAACGCCATCATCGGCCTGGACAGCATTGCCCTGAACAACCCGGATATATCACAGGAGACCAGAGAGTATCTGGAAAAAATCGGAGCCTCCGCCGATCATCTGTTGGGGCTCATCAATGACATTTTGGATATGTCCCGCATCGAATCCGGGCGGCTCACGCTCAAGAATGAAGAGTTCTCTTTCCGAAAGCTTCTGGAAGCGGTCAACACCATGTTCAGCAGCCAGTGTCAGGAGAAGGGGCTGGAGTATCAATGCCATCTCAACTCTGAGGTGGACGATTACTACATCGGCGACAACCTGAAGCTGCGTCAGGTGCTGATCAACATTCTGGGCAACGCTGTCAAATTCACACCCGAAGGCGGCAAGGTGGAACTGCAGGTAGAGCGAAGCGCCAAATTCGATGGAAAATCCACCCTGCGTTTTACGATTTCCGACACCGGTATAGGTATGAGCAAAGAATACCTGCCCCGGCTGTTTGACACGTTCTCCCAGGAGGATTCCTCCACGACGAACAAATACGGCAGTACCGGTCTTGGCATGGCCATCACAAAAAGCATCGTGGAGATGATGAACGGGCACATCGATGTAACAAGCGAAAAAGGCGTCGGTACAACCTTTACTGTCACAGTAACCCTCTCCGATTCTGCCAAAACAGACCTTCAGGGGGAGGAAGAAGAAATAAATCCCGGAGAAATGACCGTACTGATCGTGGATGACGATCCGGTTGCCTGCAGGCACGCGCAGCTGGTGCTGGAGAAGGCCGGCATCGCATCGGATTTGGCAAGCTCAGGGAAGCAGGCAGTGGATATGGTCAAGCTGCGCCACGCTCGCATGACGCCCTATAATCTGATTCTTGTGGACTGGAAAATGCCGGAGATGAATGGTGTGGAAACCACGCGCCAGATTCGTGCGGAAATCGGCCACGAATCCGCTATCATTATTCTTACCGCATACCATTGGGATGATGTTCTGGAGGAAGCTCTTGAAGCCGGTGTGGACAGCTTCCTGCCCAAACCGCTCTTTGCCGCAGCCGTTTTGGATGAATTTAAAGCCGCGCTGAAGCGAAAGGACATTCCTTCCAAAAAAGAGCAGACCAAGGCAGACCTTGCCGGAAGGCACATCCTCCTGGCGGAGGATATCGACGTGAATGCTGAAATCATGCTGATGGTACTGCAGATGCGGAATATGGAAGCAGACCGCGCTGAAAACGGGAAAAAAGCTGTGGAACTGTTTGCCGCGCACCCTGAAGGCTTCTACGACGCGATCCTGATGGATATGCGGATGCCGGAGATGGATGGGCTGGAGGCTACGCGCGTGATCCGCGCCATGGACCGGACCGACGCCCAAAGTATTCCGATCATTGCACTGACGGCCAATGCCTTCGATGAAGATGTGCAGCGTAGCATGCAGGCTGGTTTGAATGCTCACTTGTCCAAGCCAATACAGCCCGAGCTGCTGTTCGAGACGCTTGAGAGCCTGATCAGAGCTTGAAAGACGGGTTTGAAATGGAAAGGATCGTGTGAAAATGGATATAAAGGAAAGCCGTCAACTGAGGCAGGATATTTCTCCAGTCGGAGCATGGGCTTTTGCCATCGGCACCAGCATCGGCTGGGGTTCGCTGGTGGTCACCAGCAATACCTACCTTTCACAGGCCGGCATCATGGGCAGTGTGATCGGTCTCCTGCTGGGCGCGGCAGCCATGCTGCTGATCAGCAGGAACTATGCCTATATGATGCAGTGCTATCCGGAAGCGGGCGGCGCGTACACCTTTGCCAAGGAGCAGTTCGGCTACGACCATGGCTTTTTGACCGCGTGGTTCCTAACCATGACCTATCTGGCGGTTCTCTGGGCAAACGCCACGTCGCTGCCCCTTTTTGCGCGATATTTTCTGGGGAGCATTTTTCGTTTCGGGAGCCTGTATACGCTTTTCGGTTATGAGGTTTACCTTGGAGAAGCCTTGCTTTCTCTGGCGGCAATTGCCTTCACGACAGTTTTCTTGATGACACGCAAGCGTGCCGCCGCCCGCCTTATGGTGATTCTGGCTGCCATATTTGTGCTTGGCATTGCTGCCGTATTTATCGGTGCTTTCCTCCATCTGAACGTCTCTCTGAGTCCTGCCTATGTCCCGGAGAGCAGCGCCATTTCTCAGATCATCAAAATTGCCGTCATTTCCCCATGGGCTTTTATTGGCTTTGAGAATATCTCTCATTTGTCTGAGGAAGTCCATTTTAAGCACAGTCGGTTTTTCCGCATCCTGCTGGTGACGGTGGTATCCACCACAGTGCTGTATATCTTCATTACCCTGCTGTCCGTATCCGCCTATCCTCCGGAATACGGCTCCTGGCTGGAATATATCCGGGACATCGGCAATCTGGAGGGGCTTAAGGCATTGCCCGCCTTTTACGCCGCTCAGCACTACATGGGCCATTTCGGTGTGGGCATCCTGATGATCGCTCTGCTGGCACTGATTGTCACCAGTCTGATTGGCAACACTACCGCCCTCAGCCGCCTGTTTTATGCTTTGGGGAAGGATCAGATTTTGCCTGCCAGGTTTTCGAAACTGAATCGGCATGGCGCTCCAGGTAAGGCCATTCTGCTGGTCGCCTGCCTGTCTCTGCCCATTCCGTTCCTTGGGCGCACGGCAATCGGCTGGATCGTGGATGTCACAACAATCGGCGCAACCATCATTTATGCGCTGGTTTCGGCGAGCGCCCGGAAGCTGGCAAGGACAAGGAACGATCGCACAGAATTGTGGACTGGCGGGATCGGCCTGGGCCTGATGGTCTTCTATCTGCTGTATCTGCTGCTTCCCAACCTGGTATCGGAAGGCTCGATGGCCAGGGAGTCCTATTTTCTGTTTATTATCTGGACGGTTCTGGGCTTCCTCTACTTCCGCAGCATTCTTCAGCGGGATCATGCCCAGAAGTTTGGCAAATCCCTGATTGTCTGGGTGGTGCTTCTGGGGCTGGTGCTGTTCATCGCGCTGATTTGGATGCGGCAGTCCATGATGGAAGCCAATCATCACATGATGGAGAATATTCGCCTGCATTATCTGGCCTCGACAGATGGCAGCGCCGTTCGTCTTGAGGATGAGCAATTCATTGCCAGCCAGATAGGAGAACTGGAAAAAGCAGACACGCGCACCATGGTCATGGCTACGGGAATGTTCGTTTTTGCGCTGATGATCATGCTGAGCAACTACTCGTTCATGAATAAGCAGAACCTGGAGATCAAAACGATTGCCAACAGGGATGCCATGACGGGCGTGAAAAACAAGAATGCCTTCCTGTATTCGGAGAATGAGATCAACCAAGCGATCCAGCGGCATCAGGCCGGAGCTTTTGCGGTTGTGGTCTGCGATGTCAACGGGTTAAAATACATCAACGATAACTTCGGACATAAAGCGGGTGACGACTATATCCGGGCGGCATGCAAAATGATTTGCGATTTCTTTGATCACAGCCCTGTATTCCGAACGGGCGGCGATGAATTTGTCGTTATTCTTCGGAACCGTGATTATGAAAACAGAGCATTGATCATGGATCAGCTGCGGCGTGCTTCCGAGGATAATATCGGCACCAACAATGCGGTAGTGGCGTCCGGCATCGCCGAATTCAACCCGGAAAGCGACGAGAGTTTCCACGCTGTTTTTGAGAAGGCCGATAGGCGGATGTATGAAAACAAGCAGACGCTAAAAAGCAAAGGGGCCAGAGCGAGGTAAGAAGCAAATAGACATTTTTTGTATTGCCGGACGATAGAGTAATCTTATGTGCGTTTGCAAAGCAGCGACCCATTTGAAAAGAGAAAAGCAGGGGGCAACAGAGCCATGCCGGAGAAACAGGAAATATATCGTCCTTCCGTTGAAAAGAGACGGGTCCTGCTGGTGGAGGATGAGTTTATCAATCAGCAGCTTTTGCAGATGATTCTGCAGGATGCCTACGAGGTCATACCGGCAGAAACTGGCGCGAAAGCGCTGGAGATTCTTCATTCGCAGTTTGAGACGCTGAGTCTGATCCTTTTGGATTTGAATCTGCCGGATCTCCATGGACTGGATGTGCTGCGTGAGGTAAAAGCCGATGTCCGTTTTGCGCGTATTCCCGTCATTGTGATGACAGCGGACAGCAACGCAGAGGTGGAATGTCTTGCACTGGGTGCGATCGATTTTATCCCAAAGCCGTATCCGCGGCCGGAGGTTATTCTTGCTCGGGTCCACCGCACCATCGAATTGTCAGAAGACCGCGATATCCTGCGCTGGACGGAGCGGGATCATTTGACAGGTCTTTATAACAAGGACTTCTTTTACCGTTATGCTGTCCAGCTTGACACGCATCATTTGGAAACACCGGCAGATGCGATCCTGATGAACATCAATCATTTTCATACGATCAACGACCGTTATGGCAAGAGCTACGGTGACGACCTGTTTAGGCGCATCGGAGAAAGGACGCTGACGATCGTCCAGGAAACAGGAGGCATTGCCTGTCGCAGCGAAGCGGATACTTTCCTGATCTACTGCCCTCACCGAACGGACTACGATTCGCTGTTGGAGACGGTGTCGGTTCATATGAACAATACGGAAGCCGAACAAAGTGAAAACCATGTCCGGATCCGGATGGGCGTTTACGCAAATGCGTACAAAATACTTGATATCGAGCGTCGCTTTGACCGCGCGAAAATAGCAGCGGATACCGTAAAAGGCAGCTTTACACACGCCATCGGCATATATGATGATTCCTTGCATGAAACAGAGCTTCTCGAGGAGCAGCTGATCGAGGACTTCCCACGCGCGATTCGGGAAAAACAGTTTCAAGTTTATTATCAGCCCAAGTTTGATGTGCGTTCGGAGACGCCAATGCTAAGCAGCGCCGAGGCACTTGTGCGCTGGCTTCATCCATCGCTTGGAATGGTCAGCCCCGGCGTATTCATTCCTTTGTTTGAAAATAATGGATTGATCTACCGCCTGGACAGCTATGTCTGGGAAGAAGCTGCAGCACAGATTCGGGACTGGAGGATGCGGCTGGGGATTCGTCTTCCCGTATCCGTCAACGTATCCCGTATTGACCTTTATGAACCAAAGCTGATCGATCAACTGCGGGAGATAACAGGGCAAAATGGTTTGAGTCCTCACGATCTGCTGCTGGAAATCACCGAGTCCGCTTATACGGAGGATTCAGCCCAGATCATTGAGAGAGTACGTCAGCTGCGCGAAATAGGCTTTCGCGTCGAAATGGACGGCTTTGGTTCGGGGTACTCCTCGCTCAATATGCTTTCCACGCTTCCCGTGGACGCGCTGAAGCTGGACATGCAATTCATCCGTACTGCTTTTATGGATCGGAAGGATACCCGCCTTCTGGAGGCCATGATACAACTGACGGAAGCCTTTGAGGTACCCACAATCGCTGAAGACGTTGAAACTGCTGAGCAAGTATTTACGCTCAAAGCAATGGGATGCGATATTATCCAGGGCTATTATTTCTCACGGCCGCTTCCTGCATCAGATTTTGAGCGTTTCCTTATGGATAATCAGCCAGGAGCTTCGGATGTATTTCTGAAAACAAAAAGGTCGCGGCATGATCGTTTTACTTATAAAGCCATGCATGATCCGCTGACCGGTCTGTACAACTACACTGCATTTGATATTCTGTTTCATGATTCAGATCAGGAGCATATTGCCGTTTTGATCGCGCAGATCGACAGATATGAACAGATCCGTCAAAACCATGGACGGGATTGTGCGGACCGCGTTGTATGCCGCACAGCCGAAGTGCTTCGGAACAGTTTCCGCTCCGTGGATCATATTTGCCGTCTGCGGACAGATGAATTCGCTGTAATTATGGCGCAAATAACCAGTGAAGAAAAAGAGTTGGTTTTGACCAAAATTGAACGGGCAAATTACTCGCTGCAAGTGGAGAAAGAAAACATGCCAGCCGTTTTCCTGAACGTGGGTGTTGCTTTTTCGGACCGGGAAGAGCCGGGGGACATTTTTCAGGACGCGGATACTGCTCTTAAACGCCTGAAGGACAAGAATCAAACCGGTTATGCTGTATTTTGAAGCAAGAAAAGGAGAGCCTACCTTGACAATCGGCACACTGACAATATATGGAGCCGACACAAAAGAGGGACTGCAGAGATGTATGAACAATGAGAGCTTTTATCTGCGCTTGGTCAAGATGTACCGGGAGACACCCATTTTCAAAGCCTGTATGATGCGCTTAAGACAGGTGATCTCACCGCTGCCTTTGAAGCGGCGCATGCACTGAAGGGGTCGACCGGGAACCTGGCGCTAACGCCGATCTTCGCTCCAGTCAGTGAGATTACCGAACTGCTTCGCGCCCGAGCACAGACTGATTATACCCCGCTTATTGAGGCCATCCGGGATGGCCAAAATAGGTTTCAGAAAATCTGCTCAGATTAAGGAACCTGGCTTCCTTCGACAACAAAATTGCATCAGAGAAACATGCTTATAAAACATAATTCAGAATGGCCTGGGTTGTTTCGCTGCTATGTATCCGCTTTATGGTTTGTTGCCCTATGTATTGAGCTGTTGTATATATAGGCTATAAAAATCTTAATTTACCCTTGACAAAGATGGTCTCAGTCAAGTTCTAAAGGACAAAATTCAAGCTAAAGTCCAGCAGTAGAGGGAACGTTGCGGCCTGCGCGGCCTCAAACTCTGCGCCAGGGCCTGTTGTCCGCAGCTCAATCGGCGCAACTCCCGATACGCCCCGCGCTACTCCGCTGCGCGGAAGCGCGGGTTTCGGACGGCAATGCAAGCAGCAGCGGGAACAATGCCTTATCGTCCTACAAAGCAGCTTCCGCGATTATGGGTCCAGGGTGCTCAGCACCCTGGTGGGGTGCGGGG
>ERZ842401.3547-NODE-3547-length-19225-cov-15.641471_pt1 | contig 19225 bp, 24 predicted proteins | sample MGYA00521270_ERZ842401 | MGnify/ENA primary metagenome ERZ842401 (study PRJEB31892, sample SAMEA3878208) | bioreactor metagenome | biome: Moose rumen | place: Sweden | collected 2011-10 | study: EMG produced TPA metagenomics assembly of the PRJEB12797 data set... | reverse complement strand
ACTTTGAGCCATCAGCCGTTTTTATGACTCATTGTCGGGTGCAAAGGTATAACAAAAAATTGAGATAACCAAATCATTCGTGGGTTTTAACCTTTTTGCTCGTTATAGTTCAGAATATGATGAAAATGTAATAGGGTTATTTTGAGAAACGAGAGATAGGCTTGATAACTTGGCGGCGCTGGTAGTCGTAGAGGGTGAGGCGGCGCAGGTGGTAATAGGCAAGCCAGTAGTTCTGTAGGGAGGCAATCTGGTTCTGGCGGGCGGTCTGCCAGTGGCTCTGGGCTACGGAGAGGCTGTAGGCATCGGCCTGGGCCTTGATGAAGCGCTGGAGGGTCTGGGCATAGGCATCCTCGGCGATGGTCAGGGCTTGGCGGGCAGTCTCCACGATGGCCTGACGCTCGTTGAAGTCAGCAACGGTCAGGGCTACATCGAGTTCTGTGTCTCGGGCCGTTTCCTGTTCGGCACGCTCAGCGGCCTCCACCGTGCTACGGGCTGCAAGCCAAGCATTCTTACGCCTGCCCCAGTCCTTCAAGGGAATGGAGAGCGTCACGGTGGCCATATCCTGAGAGAGCAGATGACGGTAGGCATCGGCAAAGCGGTCGGCCACTTGGTTCAGACCTACCGAGGCATCGAGGCTAACGCTCAGGTTCTTCTCCACACGGGCACGCTCGGCATCGCGTCTGGCTTCGGCAACGGCCTCTCGCGAAGAGATGTATTGCGGATTGTTCTCGCGGGCATATTGGATGGCTTCTGCGGCATCAACGTGCAGACTTTGCATCACGGTGGGGATGACGAGTTCGATGTCGGTCGTGCGCTCCATACCGAGATAGGCGGCCAGTTCCTGTGCTGCCCTTTGCCGTGAGATGCGGGCGTTAGTCAGTGTGGTACGGGCATTGGTCTTCTCCAGTTCAAGGATGCTCAACTCGGCCTTTGAGATGCTGGCAATCTTAAACCTCCGTTGGGCAATGGCATAGATTGTGTCGCACGATGCCAGATATTCCTCGGCCATACGCAACTGATCCTGAGCCAGAGCCAGCGTGAAGAACTTGCCGACGGCTTCCTCCGATGCCGTCTCTATCCCGTATGCCAGCGTTTTCTCTGCTGCCTGTAGTTTCAGCGGCTCTATCTGCTTGGCCCACTTCAAAGGGTTATAGAAGAGCAGTTCCTGCTTGTAGCCTACGGTGATGGGGACGGTCATAAACTGCGTCTGGTTCTGGTCACCAAAGGTCCTGAGGTAGCCGAGTTGTGTGGAGCCATAGAACTGGCCTCCCCAGCGTTCCATCGTCTGCGTGGCGGTGATACCGGCCTGAGAATAGAACATACGTTGCTGACGGTACACGTCGATGTCCTCCATAGAGAGATAGCGCTGCGTCATATAGCGCTCGTACATGATGGGCGTTGACTCCAAGGCAAACTGCGGCTTGCGCGATGCCAGCCATGACAGGTACTGGTAGCGGGACGCATCATAGACGCGCTGGTATTTCTGTGCTGCCAATGAACTGTCCGTAGCCAGTCTCACCGTGCGGTCGAGGTCAAGAACTACACGCCGCTGAGCGGAAGCCGTGACGGCAACGATAAGCAGAAGGTAAGCAATCCGTCTCATAGGCTATTTCAGTATTACTTCCACGTTCATGCCGTCGAAAAGTCCCTGTGCTTCTGAGAGTTTGGCACGGAGGGCGACGGCTCCCTGTTCATCGACAATCGGGTTGATAACATTGACGGTGGCTGCGTAGTGGTTGGTCTTGTCTGCTACGGGAATCACGTTGACACCTGTACCTATCTTATATCTGCAAAAGTCAGCCTCCATCACACGAAACTCCACTTCCATGTCGCCAGTAGCAATTACACGGCACACCGTCTGGCCTGGCTGTGCCAACTGATGAGCCTCCACCGAGAGATTAGCCACCACCCCGTCGAAGGGAGCAGTGAGTGCACCGCTACGGAGTTCATGTTGGGCAGCGGCAAGTGCCGTGCGGGCCGTGGCGAGTTGACTCTTGGCCAGAGCGTAGCCCGACTTCACATCAGCATTGTGCTTTACGTCAGCGGGTATGGATGAAGCCTTGTCGGGATCATAGCCCTGCGAGATGATAACGTCCTGCATCTGCAAGTGAGCCTGTTCTATCTGTAGTTGTGCCTGTTCAATAGTCCGCTGCTGCTGTTCGATGGCGTTGCGCAACTTGAACTGGTCGAGTTGTGCCAGTACCTGACCACGACGTACTTGCTGACCATTCCTGACTAACACCCTTTCTATGGGCAGTGCCGTCTCAAAGGAGAGGTCGGCAAAGCGGGCGGCCACCACCTTGCCCATAGTCCTAACAGCACCCACCGGAGCAAGGCTGTCGAGAGAGGTTAAGGTTGTAGGCTTATTCATGGCAGCCGCCTCGCGTTCTGTCATCTGAATGGAATCGCTCTCTGGCGCGTCCTGCTTGGTTTGACCACCACAGGCAGTTAAGACTGCCGCTACTATCATGATGAATGTCTTTCTCATATCGCGTATATTATAGTTGTCGTAAACTCATTTCATAGAAGAGCCCCTTGTTCTCCATCAGTTCCTCAAAGGTGCCCTGCTCTACAATTTTGCCTTTGTCGAGCACGATGATGCGGTCACAGTGGCGAATGGTCGAGAGCCGATGGGCGATGACCACGCGGGTACACATCAGTTCGTCGAGATTGTCAGATACGGCCTTCTGCGAAATATTGTCGAGTGCCGACGTCGCCTCGTCGAAGAAGATGATGTCAGGCTTAGAGATAAGGGCACGGGCAATCAGGATGCGCTGCTTCTGCCCTCCGCTGAAACCACCGCCACCCTCCGAGACAACCGTATGCAGTCCCATCGGCATCCGTCTGACATCTTCTTCCAGGCAGGCCATGCGCAGGGCTTCCCAGGCATCGTCGTGGGTGGCCCAAGGCGCCGTGATGGTGATGTTATGGAACAGGTCGCCCGTAAACAGGCTGCCGCTCTGCAGGCAACAGCCGATCTTCCTTCGCAGCGAAGCCTTATCCACCTTCGCCAGATCGTAGTTGTCGTAGTAGATGCCGCCCGTGAGTGGCTGTTCGAAGCCGAGCAACAGGCGCATGAGCGTCGATTTGCCACAGCCCGACTTGCCCACGATGCCCACATACTCGCCCGGCTCTATCTTCAGCGACAGGTCGTCGAGAATCAGCGGACCGTCCTCCTGATAGCGGAACGACACGCCTGAGACCTCAATGCCGCCATAGAGTTCCTCCACCTGCGGAGCCTTGTCCTCCATTTCCGGCACGGCTTCGAGTATCGGCTTTACACTCTCGAGCAGCGGCTTGATCTGTGCCAGACTCGGCACCACGCCGTTGAGTTGCGCCAAGGCAGCGGTGATCATGCCGAAGGCCGAACTGAAGGCGATATAGTCGGAAGTGGTAACCTCGTTCGACAGCGTACACCAGAAGATGAGCATCGTGCCGCCAAGTCCCAGCAGGGCCGTCAAAGCGGGAAAGAGCCTGCTTTTAAAAGACGGGTTATAGATATAGCGGGCACACTCGCCGTAGTGGTCGAGCCAACGGGCGAAGGCGCGGTTCTCCGAGCCCGTCAGTTTCAGTTTCTGGATGCCCGCGAAGAGGTTATACTCCAGACCGCTCAGTTTGGAGGCACTCTCCGTATATTTCTGTTGTACGCCCACGATGCGCCAGTAGTTGAGCAGGAGCACCAGCGCTTGGACGGCGATGATGCCGAGGGCAGGCCAAAGCAGTTTGCCGCCATAGATATAGACCTGTACGAGGTAGATGATGCTGAGTGCAGCCGACAGCAGTGCACCGACGATGCTCTCGTTGACGAGCGAGGCCAGTGTCGCCACGTTCTGCAACTTTGCCGTCAGTTCACCGCTGGAGTTCTTCGAGAAGAATGTCGGACTCAACAGGAACGTGCGGGCCATTACGGCGTTCTGCACGTGCAACTCCACGATGTGCTGAATACGGATGATATAGAGGTTCCGCGTAAAGGTCAGCAGCAGCGTGCCGACGGTGGCACCGATGAGCAGACCCGTGATGGGCAGCAGGTCACCGGCATCGCCTGTGGGGATGACCGTGTCGAAGATGAGTTTATTGGCCATCGGGGTGAACATGCCGAGCAGCACCACGACCAGTGCACAGACCACCAACAGCAGGGCATTCGGTCCTGACACCACGCTCCACGTGAACTTGATGAGGTCCTTCACCTTCAGCGGTCTCAGCGGCAGGGCCTTCGTGAAGGTGATGGCGGTCGGTTTCAGTTCATTGGCCATCTCGCGGCGTCCCACCTGTCGGATGGTGCCGTCCTGTTCACGGTATAGATAGCCTAATCCCGTCTTCGTCGGGATGAGTGCCACGAGCCTGCCGTCCTTGGCATAACCTAAGAGCGGCCCGACACACTCGCGCCACCACTCGTCCGCCAGACGGATGTCGCGCATCATGATGCCCCGTGGCCGCAGGATGCCCGTCAGTTGCTCTTCTGGCGACAGCATGTCGTCGTCCTCCAGTTCATAGTCCGTGATGCCGAGCGCCTCCAGCACCTGGCGCAGCGCACTCTCGTCGTTCTGCGGCACCACGCGCTTCTGGTTTAAGAGTCCGAGCCGACGGGTGGTCTTCTCGTTCACCTCGGCCATCGCAGCCTGTTCCGCTGCCCGACGCTTATTGATCTGATTAATATATTCTGCCATGACTATTCACTTCTCATAAGTTGTTGATAGAAACCTTCCTGGGCAATCAGTTCCTCATGCCGTCCGCGCTGGAGAATCTTACCCTGATCCATGACGATAATCTCGTCGCAGTCGCGGATGGTGCTCAGGCGGTGGGCGACGATGATCTGCGTCGGACCCATGCGGCGGATGCGCTTCATCACCTCGTCCTCAGTCTTCGGGTCGAGGGCGCTCGTCGCCTCGTCCATGATGAGGATGGCGGGTTCCTTGGCCAGTGCCGTCGCCATCTCCATGCGCTGCCGCTGTCCGCCCGAGAAGTTCTGGCCGCCCTTGACAATCTTCGTCGAGAATCCCTCAGGACGGCTCACGATGTCGGCACGTATCTGTGCGTCGTTGCAGGCTATCATCATCGTGAAGTCCTCGATCGAGGGATCCCACATGCGGATGTTCTGCGCCACGGTGTCATCGAAGAGCACCACGTTCTGGTCGATGACCGCCACCGAGTTTGTCAGTTCCTCATTCGAGATACTCTCGATAGGTCTGCCATCAAACAGGATCTCCCCGCTCCACGGCTTATAGAGGCCGCTAATCAATTTGGCTAATGTCGATTTGCCGCAGCCGCTCGTGCCGACGAAGGCAACGGAATGGCCCGGCTCGATGCGAAGATTAAAGTCTTCGATGAGTGGCGGCTGCAAGGGAGAATAGCCGAAGGTGACATGCTTCAGTTCCAGCAGTCCGCCGAGTTTGCCCTGCTGGATGTCGCCCTCAGACTCACGGTGGTCTTCAGGATATTTCATCACGTCCTCCACGCGCTCCATCTGACTCCGCATCTCCACAATCTTCTGCGAGGCATTGACGATCTCATTCACTGGCGCGAGGAACGACCCCATAAAACCCTGAAAAGCCATGAGCATGCCTACGGTCAGTTCGCCCTTCAGTATCAGGTAGGCACCCAGCACCAGCACCGCCATGTTGACCAAGCCATTAGCCAACACAGGCAGCAGTGCCATCTCCGTCTGTTCCCTATCAGCGTTTCCGTTCACATTGAACTTATGCGCCCAAAGTCCGCTCCAGTATTTAAAGAAGCCCGTCTCGGCTCCTGCCGCCTTGATACTCTCCATGTTGTCGATGCACGAGATGGTGGCCGAGAAATACTGTCCCTCACTCTGCTCCATCGAACGGATGAGGTTGATGCGCTGCTTCGAGAAATACTGAACAATAGCGAGGTTAATGCCTGCCGCCAACACGCCTATCATCGTCAGCCAGAAAGAATAGGAAAGCATCAGCGCGAGGTAGAGCACCAGCAGAGCGATATTGATGACCTGCGGGGCGAGCACCTCCACCAGCGAGTGGGTGATGCTCTGGTTCAGGTGCATGCGCTGCTGCAGGTCGCCCACGTTGCGCATGGCGAAGAACGGCATGGGCAGTCGCAGCAGGTGGCGCAGGTACTCCTTATTACCTTTTAACGCTAAGGCACCGGCCACGCGCTTGGCGTAGCGGGTCTGCAACAGCACCACAAAGAACTGATAGACGGCCAGCGCCCCCATGCCGATGAAGAACCACTTGGCCCAGTCGGCATTGCGACCCGACAGGATTTCGTCGAGGAAGATGCGGGTGAACAGCGGCGACAGCAGCGCCACGAACGCACCCATCAGCGCGAAGATGAAGGTAAGCCTGAAGGCCTCGTCCGAACCGCGCAGGTTCTTCTTCACGTAGGAGAGAATGCTGGTCTGCTGACCGCCTTTCTCGAACCGGTCCGTCGGCTCAAACGTCAGGCACACGCCCGTAAAGTGCTTGCGAAACTCATCCATCGGCCACTTCACCGGCCCTGCCCCTGGGTCGTTCAGACAGGCACGGCCCTTGCGGTCGAAGCCACGGAACACCACGAAGTGCTCGAAGTTCCAGTGGATGATGGCGGGCTGCTTGCCCTCCAGACCCTCAGGACTGGTGCGGTAGCCCTTCGCGTCGAGGCCGTAGTTCCGTGCCGCCCGCAGAATCATCTTCGCACTGGAGCCGTCGCGGCTCACGCCACACGCAGCCCGCACCTCCTCCAGCGGAAGCCACTTGCCATAGTGCGCCAGTATCATCGTCAGCGACGCAGCCCCGCACTCCACGGCCTCCATCTGCATCACCTGCGGCACCTTCACCAATTTGCTCTTGCCCATATTAATTGCCTGCTATCGTTTGAAAAGTGTTTTCTACTGTGCCGACGAGGACGCGCCAGACGGGTTTCTTCTGCGTGATGACCTGGATGTTGCAGATGGCACCATTGCCCACCGCCACGTCACGGCTCTTCTCGCGGCTCCATACCAGGCCGCCGTCCTGCTCGTCGAGCGTCACGCGCACCTCGTACATCGCCTGACCGTCCTGAATGAAGGCCGCCAGCGGGTCGAGTTTCAGCCTGCCTACAATCTCCTGTCGTGTCGTGGGATACTGCTCAATGCCCACCAGCCGTCCGTAGGCGTAGCCCCAGTTCTCGCGCTCCATGTTGGCGGGCGTGGCCTGCACCTGCTGACCGATCTTCAGCTTGCGCAGGTCGTTGTAGGTCACGTAGCATAGCATCTCGCGCCCCGTCATCTGCTGCGTCTGCGGCAACAGCCATGCCACGGGATCGCCGGCCTTGAACTGTGCGCCGAGGGACAGCGTCTGTATCACCACACCGTCGCGGGGAGCCGTCACCGTCGTGGTCGAGAGCGCACTGCGGATCTCTATCACTGCCGCACCGTTGGCGACAGTGGCGCCATGACCGACCAGTATGCGGCTGACGGCCCCGTCATAGGGTACGCTGACGGGTGCAGCCTCCCCAAACGGGAATACCACACCCTGTGCATTCACCTTATAGTTGATCGTTCCGAAGATGCACCAGTAGATGACCACGACCATCATTGCCACCATAGCGGCAATCACAATCCGCACCTTCGGCGATGCCACGTGCGCCATCTCCTGCGCCTCGCTGTGGTCGTCAAGGGCCTCAAGTGCTTCCCTGTTAAAAATCTCTGCCATAAATTATGCCCGTTCGATGGTGATGTGTCGGTTGAATCCCGTCATCTTCAGGATATCGAAGATATCGTCGTTCACATGTGTCAACTTCATCTGTCCGCCGAGACTACGCACCACGGTACGCATGGTGGCCTGAAAGATGCGCAGCCCCGAACTGGCCATATAGTTCAGTTCCGTGCAGTCTATCTCCAGATCTACACCCTGTTCCAATGCGGGCTGTATGTCCTGTTCAAACTGTGCGGCGTTCAACGTGTCGATGCGCTCGCCTGTCTTAATGATGGTCTTACCATCTTCCTTGATAATCTGTGTCATATTTTTACCTTTTTACTTTTTTACCTTTTTACCTTTTCACAGTTTTTTCTTCATTGTCAGTTGATTCATATCGCCCAAGCGCTGGTAGGTCACCTCGTTCATGATGTTCTTCACGATGAGGATGCCCATACCGCCCTGTTCGCGGTCCATCGGGTTCACGTCGAGGTCGGCATCCTCCTTCGCCGTCGGGTCGAAGGGCTTGCCCGTGTCAGAGAGCACGAAGGTCAGTTCCCTGCCGTCGCTCTCAGCCGAGAGCGTGATGTCGGCACTGGTGCCTTCGGGGTACGCGTAGAAGATGACGTTGGTCACCATCTCCTCCATGGCCACTTGCAGTTTCATGGCCACATGCATGTCGAGTTGCAACTCGTCGCACACACTCTCCATAAATTCAGCGACGTGGCTCAGTTCCTGTTCTTCGTTTTTGAATGTCAATGCTCGTTTCATATCGATGGGTATATTAATTTGCAAAAGTACTTTTTATCACTAAAAATCCTGTCAACTATCCGCAAGAGTGATGCACATCAGCGTGAGGTCGTCGTTAGGTTCTGCACCGGCGCGATGGGCCTCTACGGAAAACTCGAGCATTTGGATGGTTTGCATCGAACTGAGCCCTGGCTTCGACATAAGTTCCAGCAGGCGCGTATTGCCAAACTGATTGTGGTTTGCATCCTCGGCCTCGTTCAAGCCGTCGGTATAGATAAGAAGTTGCTTGCCTCGGATGTCGGCGATGCTCTCGCCCTCGAAGGGGTCATCCTCCCAGAGGCCGAGCGGTTGATTGTCATACTGCATCTTCAGGAACTCGCCGTCGATGACGGGCGCATTGTGTCCGCAGTTGCAGAAGTTGAGGAGGCCCGTGTCGAGGTGGAGCATGCCGATGAACATCGTGACGAACATACCTCGGTCGTTGTTCTCGGCCAGAGCGTTATTCATACGGAAGGCGATGTCGGCGGGCATCATGCCCTCAGCGGCGAGGGTGCGGAACAGTCTGGCCGATTGTGCCATAAAGAGCGAGGCGGGTACACCCTTACCCGAAACGTCACCCACGCAGAAGTAAAGCACGTCACCCTGCATCACGTAGCCGTACAGGTCGCCTCCCACTTCCTTAGCGGGCGTCATCTCGGCAAACATGTCGAGGCCCTTGCGCTCTGGGAACACTCCAGGCACCATCGACATCTGAATGTCGCGGGCGATGCGCAGTTCGCTCTCGATGCGCTCCTTGGCGGCGGTGGTCTCCTCCAGTTGGTCGTAGGCTTTCTTCAGGTCGGAGTGGGCGTCCTGCAGTTTCACGTGAGCCTCGCCGAGTCGGTTGGCGGCCCGGCGGCTGTACCACGTGTAGATGATGAAGAAGGCGGTGAGCAGCCCCATGATGGTCAGCATGGCTATCGAGCGCTGCCTGCTCAGCGTAGCCTTCTGCTCGGCTATCTCGGCGTCCTTCTGTTGTGTCTGATAGACGGTGGCGAGTTCGGCGGCATCGTTCTCCTTCTGCTTGATGAAGGCCGAATCGAGGTTTTCGGCAATATAGGCCGCAACGACCAGTGCCGAGTCGCGCCGGCCGGCCTTGTAGTTCGCCTTAAACTTGCCCGTCATATATCGGTTGATGTTCTCAAGCGAGACATCCAGATTTAGTTTCTCATAGAACTGGTCAAGCACGGCGTAATCATCAGCAGCCTCGGCGTAACGCCCGGCTTCCAGCAGGAGACCAGCCTCATCGATGCGTCCGTCAATGGTCTTCGATCTCTCGGTCTTCCTGTAATCTGCGATGGCGCGGTTGACCTCTGCCATGTCCTTCTGGTTTAATGCCAGCAGGGCATGGGAAATGCAGTTTCCTGCAACAAACTCATCCACCACCGATGGCGGAACGTCGTCCCGTTCCGAAATGACGGCGATGACGGAATCCTGACGGTGATACCACTTCCCTGCGCTCTCATAATCTTCCTTTCCCTGGTATATTGAACAGATGTTATAGGCGACGGCGAAAACATTAGCGATATTCTGCCATATCGGATTTACAGCATTCAGCCCCAGCAGGTAGTTATAACTCATGTCATACGACTTGGCTGCATCCTCCTTCATACCGAGCGACAACTGGGAAGAGCCTACAAACTGGCACAGGGCCCCAAGAATCGGGTTTCTCTCGCCCTCCGCGCCTTTCAACTTCTCAATCAGGGGGAGACCAATCCGCAGCACGCCTTCAAAGTCGTCCTTATGATAAAGCACCTCGGCCATGCTATACACACAATTATTGTAAAAGACGCTGTCCCGGGAAGTCGCAGGTGTCATGTCCATGACGGGTTTCAGCACTTCTTCAGCATGTCGGAAGTCGTACTGTTGTTTATAGGCTGTAGCCCGATGATAGGCAGACATGATTGGTGAGATGTCGCCAGTCTGCTCCAGACTGTCACTGAGGGCGATGATACGTTCATTATCCGCCGCATTATAGGCTAAATTCATCAGCGAGTCAGCCACTGTGTAGTTGTAGGCAGAATCCTGCCCGTGGCCGCACGACAGCATCATCGTTGTCGTCGCCACGGCGGCGACGGCAACGCCTTTGCGAAAAAGTCTCTTCATCATGGTCATGCCAAAGAGGGGGGTTAGAAGAACTTGCCGTTGGGACGCGGCACTCTTTCGGACTTTAAGTCTTGAGGCCTCTTGTGGAAACCGCCTGCGGCCTGGTCGAGGTCGTCCTCGTCCATGGGCCATGCGCCGGCCTCTACGAGTTCGTCCTTCAGTGCCTTCACTTCCTCAGCCAGTTGCTTCAACTGCTGCTTCTTCTGCTCGATCTGTTCGTTAGTCATTGTAGCCATAATGCTTTTTGTTTTATTGGTGAATATTGTGTGGGCAGGGTTTCGCCTGCCCGTGATAGTTCGGAGTTCGTCGGCCTATTGGTCGGGCTCGTCGTCACCACCGTCACCGCCGTCACCGCCGCCTGATGGGTCGGGTGTCGGTTCGGGTGTCGGACCGGGGGGCGGTGTCGGCTCGTCGCCGTCAGTAGAACCGCCGTTGTCGCCACCGCCCGATGCGTTGTTCGAGCCACTGCTGGCACTTGCGATGTAGTACTGCTTGGCATAGAGTTCCAGACCCTTCAGTTGGGTGGCCAGGGTTGTCAGTTCGGCTGACGGCACGAGTTCCATCATGGCCGTGATGGTCTTGTAGAGGTCGGTGATGGCCTGGTCGGTGGCACGGCGGGCGGCCTTCATCTCGCCCTTCACGAACTCGCCCTTGGTCAGCGCACGCTCGCCCAGAATCTCGCGCACCTGCCGGGCGGCGGCGACGGCCTTCACGTAGAACGGCCAGGCGCCATCTGGGTCATAAACTGCTGGTGGGGCAGCAGGTTCTGCTCCATCTGGATGATCTTGTCCGACTCGGCGCCGTAGGCATCGGTGGTGCGGAACTTGAAGTCCTTGAACACCTGCGTACACTCCTGCGCCTCCTGTTTGGTGGGCTTGCCCTCGGGCAGTCCGGCGTGGCCCATCAGTATGTAGTGGGCGCACGACACGTAGCCGTCCTGCTGCTTGTCGGCGGCCTCCAGCCGCTTCACGGCGGGGTCGCGCTGCGCCTTGAGCCACACCTCGTCCTCCTTCACCCTCGCCTGGTGTACGGCGGCGGCCTTCTCCAGGAATCGTGCGTTGTCGGTCACGAAGGCCTGCACAAAGTCGTCAATCTGCTGCGTCGTACCGTCGTGGTGCGGGTTGGTCAGGTCGTCGAGCCAAGAGACATTCATTTGTATTACTTCTGCCATAATCACAATTTTATTTTGTCGTTATACTTTAAGTTTGTTGTCTCGCTGATGCTGTTTTGGGGTTTACCCCTGAGGGGGCGATGTTCGCTGGCACTCATTTGGGGTTTTCCCCCGAGGGGGCGGCGTCCGCCTGTCAACAGGATTTCAGCGGAGTGGGCCCCCTCTCTTATTCCAGTCGAAGCCCCCAGCAACCTTGTCGAGGTCTTCCTCTGAGAGCACGGCGGCTCCAGCCTCCACCAGTTCCTTGCAGATGGCCTGCGCCTCCAAAGCCAGTTGGTGCAACTGCTGCTTCTTCTGCTCAATCTGTTCTGGGGTTAATGTCGCCATAATCTTAAGGTTTTATTCGTCCTTCAGCACATTCATTCCCAGTACTTTTTCGTAAATATGCAACTTTCCCAGGCCTCTTTTGAAAATATGCCCTCTTTTGAAAACATTTTAGCGAAATCCTTTCCCATACGCTTAAATTCATCGCCGAGATCTTTAAAAAAGTCGGCGAACGCACCTCCGCCGGCCACGCCGTCGAGTTCTTCGTCTGTTAGTTCGATTGCACCTGCCTCCACGAGTTCGTCGTAGATAACCTTCATCTGTTTCACTTTCTCTGCGATTAGTTGCTTCTTCTGCTCAATCTGCTCGTTTGTTAATGTTGCCATAATCTTAAAGTTTTTAATTGTTAGACTTTTTTCTATTCTTGCTGAAGATGATAGTTACTTCCGATAATATCTATCAATAGGATTAAATAATTTAAACCCTCCTGTGGCCTTGTCGAGGTCATCCTCGGATAACTCAAGCGCACCGGCTTCTACTAATTTCTTGCAGATGGCTTGCGCCTCTACAGCCAGTTGGTGCAACTGCTGCTTCTTCTGCTCAATCTGTTCGTTTGTCATTTTTGTCAATAACCAGACATATCATATGCCCAAAACAAAGGTCCCAGATCCTTACCGAGTTGTTTGAACCAGTCGCTGACCTTTCCGCCGCCAGCAGCCTTTTCGAGTTCGTCCTCGGATAGTTCTATTGCACCTGCCTCTACGAGTTCGTCATAGATAGCCTTCATCTGTTTCACTTTCTCTTCGAGCAGTTGCTTCTTCTGCTCGATCTGTTCTGTTGTTAATGTTGCCATAATAAAAAAAGCGTTTTAATGATGAACTTTAATCGGTTTGCCCCATACAGGGTCATAAGTAATTGTCGTGTGACCGGCCTCTGGTTTTTTGTCCTCTGTAGATGGCTTCCAATGGCTGTGCACAATCTCAAAGTCATGCCCTCCTGCGGCCTTGTCAAGGTCGTCCTCGGACAGTTCGATAGCACCTGCCTCCACCAGTTCCTTGGTGAGGGCCTTCACTTCCCCAGCCAGTTGTTTCAACTGCTGTTTCTTCTGCTCAATCTGCTCATTTGTTATTGTTGCCATAATGTTTCATATTTCTATGTTGTGATAACGGGTGGAATCCTTAATCCTCCTGCGGCATTGTCGAGGTCATCATCGGATAACTTAATCGCTCCATTCTCCGCCAGTTCATCGGTGAGAGCCTTCACTTCTTCAGCCAATTGCTTCAACTGCTGCTTCTTCTGCTCAATCTGTTCTGTTGTTAATGTTGCTGTTGCCATAATGCTTTTTGTTCTTTAGACATGTATTTTCCAATAAATTCATAGAAGGGATCCCACTTCTTAAACCCACCGGCCACGCCGTCGAGTTCTTTGTCCGTCAGTTCGATTGCACCAGCCTCAACCAGTTCGTCGTAGATGGCCTTCATTTCCTTCAATTTCTCAGCGAGCAGTTGCTTCTTCTGCTCGATTTGTTCTGTTGTTAATGTTGCCATAATCTTAAAGTTTTAATTGATTCGGGTTACACGAAAAATCTAGTTCCTGGTTCCCCAGTTGGTTCAGGGATTTCCTTCGGCACTGATTCTTGCTGATGCTTGTAATAACGGGAATAGTAGGCTGGATAGAGAGACTCTGGAATAACCACATGAAAATCTGATCCATCCCACACAAGGTCTCCTCCAGACACCTTGTCGAGGTCGTCGTCGGACAATTCGATAGCACCTGCCTCCACCAGTTCCTTGGTGATGGCGCTCATTTCCTCAACCAGTTGCTTCAACTGCTGCTTCTTCTGCTCGATCTGCTCGTTAGTTAATGTTGCCATAATACTTGAAAGTTTAAATGAATATTATTCGCTGATGTTCAGTTCCAGTTCGTAGCGTACGTTCACTATCACAGGCTCGAAGTAGGGAGTATAAGGGCTGGTGGTCAACTTACGGGTAAAGGTCAGTACCACTTCGAAGGGTTCGCCGGGCTCGGTGGTGTCGCCCCAGGTCTGGATGAGCAGTTTGCCGTCGTCGGTGATTTCTGCTCCACGGAGTTCACCTAAGTCAAATGACCTAATATCACCAAGCCTGTCATGAGGCCATTCTCTCAAGTTGAACTGCTTCAAGACCGCAGGCTCGTCAATCACCAGTTCGTTGTTCTCGTTAAGGTCAGCCTGCGTGATGTTCAGCACTTCCTTCTGCACGTTGATGGGCAGATAGACCAGTTGCAGTTCCTTCGTCAGCGTCTCGCCACGGCTGTTAGTCAGCGTAATCCCTATGCCCTGTTCCCATTTCAGGGCACCGTATTCCTCTACATCCTCTATCAGGCTCTTGGTCCCCCCAGCCTCGGAGTTGGGCACCAGTTGAATGATGCCATCGGTCAGATGGCTGGCATCGACATCGAACATATCGTCATCTGCCGTTACCGTAACGGTCGAGAGGTCGTAGAACTGGGTCTCGCCCTGCTCGTCCTTGTAGGCACTGTTCACCGCGACGCAGATGGGTAGCAGTTCCTTGGTGTCGAGTTTGTAGAACGAGTGGGGCCAAGCGTCCAGCGTCACGACGTCGGCCATGGCGACCTGCTTCTCAGGCTTCGGCTCGATGGGGTTGTCACTCTGTGAGCACGATGTGAGGCTCACTGTCACTGTCATTGCGCAGCATAAGGCCGCTGCTGCCATCAAAATTTTTTTCATACACTTATTGGTTTGTAGTTATACAATCATATACTTATACCTTATTATATATAGGGCTACAGGACAGGGGGAGGATCCTGCAGTCGGCGGGGACGTGAGCGCGTGCCGCCTGTCGCCTCGTCAAGTTCGTCATTGAGTTCGTCGTTCTCACCCTGGAGCCTATCGACTTCGTCCTTCAGTTTCAGGTTCTCGCGGATGAAGGCGGAGAAGTTCACCAGCAGCTCCTGGTTGCGCCAATGATAATAGAACAGCAGGATGACCAGCATCACGATGGCCAGTGCCACGATGGTGGAGATGATGATTGCAATGATGACTGTTGTATCCATGATTGTTGTCCTCGTTTTGTTACGGGGGCAAAATTACGAAGAGTTGCGGAATACCTTGTCAGCATTCCGCAACTCTTTGTCAGCATTTCGCAAAACTTAGGATTTTGCTGCTTTTCGATACTCTGACGGGGTCATCTTGTAGCGCTCACGGAAGCGCTCGTTGAAGGAGGTACGGTTGGCGAAGCCGCTCATCTCGGCGATGAGGGCAATGGGTTCGTCAGTGCCGGTGAGCAGACGGGCGGCATGATCCACGCGGTAGCCGTCGATGAAGGCTTTTGTGCTCGGACTGTCGGAGCACTCGCGGATGGCCTCATCGACATAGCGGTGGTTGGTGGCGAGCATCGAGGCGAGGGTGTCGCGGTTCAGTTCGCTGTCGGTATAGGGCTGCTCTTTCTTCATCAGTTCGACAAGACGGAGGAAGAGTTGCTCGCCCTGTGTGCGCTGCTGTTCGGGCTGTCGGGCAATGCGCTCGATGTCGCGTACCTCGCGACGCTGCTCACGCTGGATCAGGTCGAAGAGTTCGCGGTTCTTGACGAGCACGTGGCGGTGGGCGATGGCCAGCCGCCAGAGGGCAACGAGGATGATGAGCATGATGACAACGAGCGAGAAGGCGAGGACGCGATAGACGGTGGTCTTGGCCTCTTCGTCCTTCAACTGCAGTTCCTTCTCCTGCGTCTTCATCTGCTGGGCGAGTTCAAGTGTCTCGGCCTGACGCTCACGCTGCACAAGGCTGTCGTTGATAACCTGATAGCGGGTCTGTGCCTGATAGGCCTCACGGTAGCGGCCGATATTGTTCAGCCCCATCGCATAGATGTACAGCAAATCGGCATATGTCGCGGAAATAGTATCCAGTTTCTCCCGATAGTACGGCTCCAATCGGTCGTAAATCTGCAGGATGCGCCCGGCGTTGCCCGCCAAGGCATAATAGTTCAGCATATCCTTTTGGTTGTTGGGCTGCTGTGCGGCCTGCGTCTGCTCGAAAGCCGTTGCCGAGCGACGAGCACCCTCCTTGTCGCCCGCCATCTGCTGGCAGTAGGCCAGGACGGGATAGGTGTAGGCCCGTTGCTGGTCGGCCCATCCGGCAGGAGCCTTGGGATTCTCCTTCTCGATGCGGCTGATGACCTGCAGACGCTCTTGTAGCAGGGGGATGGCTGTGGCGTAGTTCTCCTGTCCGGCCAGAACACGTGCCGTGTTGCCAAGGTTGGAAGAGAGTGTCGGCAGCGGCTGGAGACTGTCGCGTGCTGCCTCGCGGTAGGTGTCCAACGAGCGGTTCATGTATTCGATGCCGCTGCCCTGCTGCAGACGCTCCATCACCTTGCCTGCCTCGAAATAGAAGTAGGCCTCTTGCAGGAAGTCTCCGGCATGGTGAGCCATCTCAGCGCCATTCATGGCATAGCGCACGGCATCCTGATAAGTGTCAGGCGTTTGGGTACAGATGCTGGTCAGCAGTTGGAGCGTCTTCTGCTTCTGAAGGCTGTCGGCTACGGGATTCTGATTGTCGAGCACCAACAGGCACAACTCACGGGCCTTGTCCAAATCCTCCATGGAAGAAGAGTTGTAGTAAACCTGCGCCCGCATCCAGTTGGCTTGGTTCACATCGGCCAGTCCCCGCATCTCGGCGGTATCGACGAGTCCGAGCGCATGTTCAGACTCCTCCATCATGTATTGTCGGATGTTCTCCCACGTATAGATACTGTCAGCCTCGGAGCCGCGACCCGTGCCGTTTCCCGTGCAGCCCACCGTCAGGCTCAGCACGGCACATAATAATATAAGGTATATGGTCTGTCTCATGCGTCTCAGAGTTTCTCTATCCGGCAGGTGTGCTGCTTGGTCTCGCGGTCGTAGTTGATGCCAACGAGCAGGAGGCGGTCGGCATACTCAGCGACCTTAGCGGGATACTGCTTGCGGCGGATCTGGTCGATGGCAGAGTCGGCATCCTTGTTCACTTTTAGTTCAAGGATGATGGCGGGCGAATCTACATTCTTGCGGGGGATGAGCACGATGTCGGCAAAGCCCTTGCCACTTGCCAGTTCGCGGTGCATCACGTAGTCGTTCTTGGCATAATAATAGGCGATGGAGAGCACACAGGCTAATGAGTTCTCATCGTTGTAACTGAGGATGCTGGTGTTCTCGTCGTGGGCGGCATCGACACCCCGCACCACGGCTTCCTCGTCGCCGTCGAGCGTGGCCAGAAGCAATTTCTCCGACTTCTGCAAGGCATTGACCACCGGTTTCCAGTTGTTGGCCTTTACAGCATTCACCATCTCGCCCGCTACTTCACGGTTGGGGATATAGCACTCGTCCTTGCGCCAGTTATAAGATAAATAGCCTAAGTGTATAAGTACCGTCAGCACGTCATCCTTGCTGCGGATATCTGACATGTCATTGGCAAACCCTGTAGGGTCAACCTTACAGCGGTCTCCTGCCAACATGCTGATGATGTCATCCTTCAGGCCTTCGTAATTCATCTGAATATAGTTAACAACGGCATCGTATGTTCCCGTCGAGGCCCAGAAACTACGGCAACGGCGGCTTCTGATAGCCTGCATCACACTATTGGGATTGAATATCGACATCTCATCGCCAATCTGGTAGCCGTCGTACCATTTCTCCAGTTCATCGAAGTCTAATCCGTGCTTATCAGCCAACGCCCGAACCTCGTCATTGGTAAAACCGAAGAACTGGCCCATATCCACGGGTTCCACCATGGAATATTCAATAAAATTGTTCATCGACGACTGCATCTTATATTTCTTCACAGGCAGGATACCCGTCATATAGACACCGGCAAACACCTGCATGGACTGTCCTCCCTTGAACATGCGGCGCAGCCAGTTCAGATAGTTGTCCATGGCTGGAGTACCGGGGGCGAACTCGCGGCAGATGGCATCCCACTCGTCAATAATGAAGATGAACGGCTGCTGCTTGGCTGCAACGATGCGCACGAGATACTTCATCAAATCATCACCATTCTGCAGGGGGATGTCTGGGTATGCTGCCTGTACATCCTCTTTCAATTCTGCATCCATCTGTCCGACGATGCTTTCGTCCTTAAATCGCGTCACGAAATCCGACAAGTCCAGATAGATGACAGGATACTTGTTCAGGGGCTTCTCGAACGTCGGGTCGCTGGCAATTTGCAGATCGGCAAACAGCGAGCGCGAGTCGCACGACTGGTCGTAGTAGGCACAGAGCATCTTGGCCGCCATCGACTTGCCGAAGCGGCGGCTGCGGGTGACGCAACTGAAACGTCGTTCTGTGAAAAGCGTACTATTGATGATACTAATCAGTCCTGACTTGTCGACATATTCGCCACTGCGGGCTGACTGAAACCCGGCGTTTCCGATGTTGATGTATGTACCCATATGACTATTTTTGTGCAAAGATAGTGTAAATCAAGCGAAATACAAAATAAAACATCATTTATTTTTATGACTATCCGTAAAGATGACACCATAGAATCTTCGCCTCTGTCCCATTCTTTCAAGCACTTGTATTTGCATTTTGGCTCAAAATGGAGGGTGTTTTGGCCCAAATCGTTCTGCGTTTGGGGCCAAAACGCAGACTGAAGGGTAGGCGTTCCCGGTGCGAAAGCCCCGCCGATGCCAGGTGGAAACGGGCTTCTTTCATGGTGGAATCCCGTTCTTCTTGGGGGATAGACGCTGTGACTGTCAAGCGATAGCGCGGTGACATCTTTGCGGATAATCATATTTATTTTTCCTTTTACGCTCTCCGTTGGGTTGTCTGTCGGTATTGCGTCGGGGTCATCTGGAAATGCCGGCGGAATTGCTTGTAGAAGTAGGCACGGGTGGAAAAGCCGCATAGGACGGCGATGAGGGTGACGGTGTCGGTGGTGGTAGCGAGGAGGCGGGCGGCATTTTCCACGCGGTAGGCGTTGATGAAACTGCTGGTGCTCGGGTGGCCGGAACAGGCGCGGATGGCCTCTTCCACATAGAGGTGGTTGGTGAAGAGCATTCTGGCGAGTGCGTGGCGGTTCAGCGTCTCGTCGGTGTAGGGCTGCTGCCGCTCCATCAGCTGACAGAGACGGTCATAGAGTTGCTGCCGCCGCTGCTCAGCTGTTGTTGTTGGCTTGGCTGTCGTCATGCTTCTTCTTTAGTAATCGTTAAAAAATAACTTGGTACAATTTCCGCTCTGTAGAAGCGGTATGTGATACACGAAATTCGAACTTTAAATTATCTATCATATTTTA
>ERZ842401.3546-NODE-3546-length-19231-cov-4.144191_pt1 | contig 19231 bp, 12 predicted proteins | sample MGYA00521270_ERZ842401 | MGnify/ENA primary metagenome ERZ842401 (study PRJEB31892, sample SAMEA3878208) | bioreactor metagenome | biome: Moose rumen | place: Sweden | collected 2011-10 | study: EMG produced TPA metagenomics assembly of the PRJEB12797 data set... | reverse complement strand
GCTGGTGGCGCTGTGGTTCGTGAACGGGCTTTTGCAGTCCCTCATCTGGACCCCCATCGTGCGCATCCTGGCGGTGCATTTCCGGGATCAGGTGCGGGATCATGCCGCGTTTTTTATGTCCCTGACCCTGATCTTTGGCTATTTGATTGCCTGGGCCCTGTCCGGGCTGCTTACCAGCCTGTTTTCCTGGCGCATCGCATTCCTGGTGTCCGGCCTGGTCACAACGGGAATTGCCATTCCTTCCATCCTTTTTATGAAGCGGATGCCGGTGGATTATGGCGCGCAGCCCGCGGAAGGGGCCGCTTCCGAAAAGCAGGCCCCGATAAGCCATCTGCTGCTGCACACCAATTTGATCCTGCTGCTGATTGCCTGCTTTGCCAACGGCTATGTGCGGGATGGCATTACCAATTGGGCCACCAAGCTGCTGATGGATACTCAGGGCATCGATCTGAGCAGCGCCGTGGGCATCATTCTGATCATTCCCGCCGTCAACTTTCTGGGCATCCGCCTGGGCCAAGCGGTCTACAAGCGCAGCGGGAACAATTCCTATCTTTCCTCCATCATCCTGTACGCCGTTTGCACTGTGCTGTGCGCGGTTCTGTCCGCGACGCTTGGCAGCCTGTGGCCTTTCGTGATCGTGCTGGTAGGTATCTCCGCCATGACCTACGGCTTGAACCCGCTGCTTACCACCATTATGCCCATGCAGTACGCATCTTTCAACCGGGTGGCGCTGGCAGCTGGGCTGACGGATGCTTTCATCTATGTGGGCAGCTCCTTTTCTGGGGTCTTTGCCGGGTTCCTGTCGGATCAGTTCGGCTGGGCGGCAGTGTTCGTTTCCTGGGCCGTTTTAAGCTTGATCGGTACCCTGGTGCTGGTCTGGGCTCAGCGCGTGGCAGGTTACGGAAAAATACAGGAATAAATATGTGACTGCCAGAGGGGATCGGGGAAATGTTCGGGAACTAACGATCAATTGATTATTCAAGAAAGGAAGAATGTAGATGCAGCATACAAAGAAAAACTATAACGGCCCCATGCGGTTTGCCCATCGGGGGGTGGCACAGAAAGCGCCGGAAAACACAGAGGGAGCGTTCCAAGCGGCGGTGGATGAAGGTTATGAAGGTATTGAATTGGATATCCGCATGTCCCGGGATGGGGAAATTGTGGTCTGCCATGACAGCCATTTTGCCCGCCTTACCTGCGGCCATCCCACCCGGTACTGCATCCGGCATCTGGAGGATATGACCTGGGATGAGCTGAGCCGAATCGAGCTTCCCTACGCGCTGCATCTGTTGCCAGAGGATGTGCCGTCTTTTGCTGAAAACGAAAGTTTGGCCACCGTTCCCTGGCGGCTGCTGGGAGACTATGAAGCGGCATATAAAACAGAACCCCGCATGGCCCGCCTGATGCGTTTTCAGGATTTTGACGCATGGCTGTCCCGGCAGGAGCGCAAGATCACCGTGGAGGTGGAATTCTGCGTACCGGGCATGATGCCGAAGATGCTGGAGATCCTGGAAGCCTCCGAAAATCGGGAGCATTATATTCTGTTCTCCGGCCACCAGGACATCATTGACGATATGCAGCGCACCTGCCGCCTTCAGGGAAAGCCCCAGGGCATCCGGCTGGGGGCCAATATCCGTTGGCTGACCCCCGAAATGAAGGATTACATCCGGGATATGGATTTGTTTGAGGTAGGGCTCAACGACCAAAAGTATACGGCGGACGACGTGAAGTATCTGAACGACCGGGGCACGCAGGTGCTTTCCAATCTGGGCGACTATCCGCGCTGGTGGGAAGAAATGTGCCGCACTGGCGCACTGGGCTTCAAAACCAATTATGCTGCGGCCTTTACCAAGTGGTGGCTTGAAAAAAACGGATATGTTTGCAGAAAAAGACCAGTATAGCAAGGCACCAGGCGCGTAGCATTTGATTATTCCAGATAAGGTATCGCCCTACAATAAAAATGCCTTCTGTTCCGAAGGCTCCGAATTGCCAACACCATAGCCATAAAAATCACTCTACATATGAAAAAGACGCCGAAGCCTGTTATCGGCTGGTGGGCCAAACCCTGGGCGGACTGCAAAAAGGCTACGACCGGTACGCGGACGCGGCAGGGAAGGCGCTTGCCGCATGGCTGATCGACGTTGTCGGCCTGAAGGACAGCATGGTGGACAGCAACGCGAAAACCTTAAAGGGGATCCTGTGCTATATCCAGCAGCGGTTTTCAGAGAATATCAGCATCGTGGATACCGCTTTGCATTTCGGGTATTCCCCCAGCCGGTTTTCCCATCTGTTTACAAGCCTTGTGGGCTGCTCCTTTACGCAGTATTTGAAAAAGGTGCGCTGCGCGAATGCCGATGAAATGCTCAAACAGAGAATGTATCCATTTCACAGGTCGCCGCCGCGTGCGGGTATCCCAATCTGTCCACATTTTATAAAGCGTATAAATCCGTGATCGGAACAACCCCCAAGGTGAATCAGCATCAAAGAACGGAGGACTTTAGTATGAGGATCATGACGCTTGGAAACGGCACGGAGCTGCACATCCATGACGATCACTTTTCCGTTTACACAGAGGGATTCAGGCTGCTGGATCTGTTTGTGGAATCGGCGGTGAATAAGCCGGATGAATCCGATCTGGATAAAGAAATCCATTTGATCGAAATTAACAACAGCAGCGTGCGCTGGAAGGCCGTGAGCAGACTATGGGAAGAAAAGCTGTATCTGCTGAAAAAAACAAAAAGCGGCTTTCTGTTCAGCGTATCGGTTTCCGGCAGCGGGGCCGTTCAGTCCATCGATTATTTCTGCGGCACCAGAAGCTTTAATCAAAAGCGGGAAAGCGCTTTATTATCGGGAGAAAACGAAAAGCCGCCGATTCACTGCATCGGGTCCCATTACGCCTTTTCGGGTTATTCCCAGGTAAACGTTCACTTTACGGACCGGGCTCGGGCCTGCCATTTGATGCAGGATGCTCCCGCCGTTTTGAAGCCCTATCACACGGGCTCGCTGCCGTTCGTGTTCCCGCTGTTTACCGATTGGAGCGACGTTTGGCACGGCATTGGCCTGGTGGCGAAAAAAGGGGAGCATAACTTCGACTGTTTTACGCTGAACGCTCCCGCCAACGGCTGGGAGGAAAACGGATGCTGGTTTTCCGTTGACTTTGGGGGCAAAACCATGGTGACGGACAGCTGGACCTCTCCCTGCATTTGGTATGACACCGGCAAGGACGATATGGATATTTTGAACAAATACGCTCTGTGGCAGTATGAAAACCTGGGCTTTGCCAGGAATCCTTCAAAAAATGCGGTGCCGGCGTGGTGGAAGGGCCCCATTTTCTGCGGCTGGAGCGCCCAGGGCGATTTGCAGAATAAAAAACCCCTCCCCGGCGGAGAAAAAGATTACGCGGATGAGAAAAGCTATCGGCTTTTTCACTCGATGCTGAAAGAAAGAAACTTAGAGCCCTCCATCATCATGATCGACGATAAATGGCAAAAGGAGTACGGTACTTTGGAGCCCGACCCGGAAAAATGGCCCGATCTGCGCAAATTCGCGGATGAAATGCACGCGGAGGGAAAGCATGTGATCCTGTGGTTCCGCTGCTGGCACCCGGAGGGGCTGCCCGCCGACGAATGCATCACCGTGAACGGCATGCCGATGTTTGCCGATCCCACCAACCCCAAGTATCTTTCCCGGCTGAAGGATGCCATTCATCATTTGCTTTCCGAGGAAAAGGGCTGCTGCAACTGCGACGGCTTCAAGCTGGATTTTATCGATAAATACCCGAAGGACAATCGGTTCGAGGCTTTTGAACCCGGCGTTTACGGATTGGAATTGGGCAGGAAGCTCATGGAGGCCATTTGTACATTCGCAAAGGCGGTAAAGCTGGACGCCCTCATGAATATGACGCATTTGCATCCCTATCTGGCGGAATTCTGTGATCAATACAGGATTCACGACTTCCATACGAATCAACGCGGAACCCGCGCCACCATGGAATACAGAGCAGAATGCGCCAAAACCCTTATGCCCGGCGTGCTGGTGGATATGGATGGCTTCTGGTGCGTTACCAAGCAGGAGCAGCTTCACATGCTGAAATATAACGCGAAGCTGGGCGTGCCCGCTTTATATCGATTCTACAGCGGCTTTAATCAGGAGGATTGGGAGCAGGTAAAAGCCTGGTGGGACGAGTATAAAGCAACGGAAATTGACACGCATATAAATGAATGAATCCATCATCCGGCTGCACAGGAAATCATCTGTAAAAAAGGAGACCGTATGAAACATATCATGATCACCGCTCATTCCGGCTGCGAGGGAACGCCGGACAACTCCTTGGCTTCCATTGAAAAGGGAATCGCCCTGGGCGCGGACTGCGTGGAAATCGACATTAGGGCAGACCGGTTCGGAAAGCTGTGGCTCACTCATGATCTGCCGGAGGACTTTTCCGGACTCGTTTCCCTGGAGGAAGCATTTGCCCTGATCGGCAAAAGCGGCATCGCCGTCAACTGCGATTTAAAAGAGTACGGTGCGCTGATTCCCACTTTGGAATTGGCAGAAAAATACGGCATCGGCGCGGATCGGCTGATTTTTTCCGGCTCTGTGGATACTGCCCTGCTGGAAAAGGAACCCGAAATCACCCGCCGCAGCAAAGTATTTCTCAATTCGGAGGAATTGGTGCGGGATTTGACCAAAGGAGAACTGCCGGATCGGTTGGGGCAAAGCGCCTTTTTGCTGGCAAACGCATCTTTGGCTGCTGAACGCCTTCACACTTTGGGAGCGGCGGCGCTGAACGCGCCCTATAAGTACACGCCGGATGAATTGATCGCGAAAATGCGCGCTCGGAACGTGGCCCTGTCCCTGTGGACGCTCAATGAAGAAGCGCCCCTTCGGGAATTTATGAAAAAAGACCTGCTGAATATCACCACGCGCACGGTTTCCATGGCGATGGCTGTGCGGGAGGCCGGGAGATAACGGCCTGTGCCCAAATCTATCAAAGGATCTAAAAGCTATGAAACGCTACACCAAAACAGAACTGTCCCTGCTGGTTGCCTGCTTCTTCGCATATACGGCGGCTTACATTTCCCGCTGCAATCTGTCCCCGTCTCTGGACGCGATTGCCAAAACCTTTTCCGTCAGCACCGCGCAGGTGGGATTGCTGCCCACCTTCTTTGCCATTCCCTACGCGGCGGGTCAGGTGTTTTCCGGGCTGTTGGCAGACCGTCAGCCAGGGCCCCGGCTCATGCTGATCGGGCTGTTGGGATCGGCTCTTGTGAACGTGTTTTTTTCCTTCTGCCCCTATTTCCCGCTGCTGGTGGCGCTGTGGTTCGTGAACGGCCTTTTGCAGTCGCTCATCTGGACGCCCATCGTGCGCATCCTGGCGGTGCATTTCCGGGACAAGGTGCGGGATCACGCCGCGTTCTTCATGTCCCTGACGCTGATTTTCGGGTATCTCATTGCCTGGGCCCTGTCCGGGCTGCTCACCAGCCTGCTTTCCTGGCGCATCGCGTTCCTGGTGTCCGGCCTGGTCACGGCCGGAATTGCTGTTCCTTCTGTTCTGCTCATGAAGCGCCTTCCGGTGGATTATAACGCGCGGCCCATGGAAGGAGCGGTTTCCGAAAAGCAAGCCCCGGTGAGACATTTGCTGCTGCATACCAATTTGATTTTGCTGTTGATTGCCTGCTTTGCCAATGGCTACGTGCGGGACGGCATCACCAACTGGGCCACCAAGCTGCTGATGGACACCCAGGGCATCGATCTGAGCAGCGCCGTGGGCATCATCCTGATTATTCCCGCCGTCAACTTCCTGGGCATCCGCCTGGGCCAAGCGGCCTATAAGCGCAGCGGGAACAATTCCTATCTTTCCTCCATCATCCTGTACGCCGTTTGCACTGTGCTGTGCGCGGTTCTGTCCGCGACGCTTGGCAGCCTGTGGCCTTTCGTGATCGTGCTGGTAGGTATCTCCGCCATGACCTACGGCTTGAACCCGCTGCTTACCACCATTATGCCCATGCAGTACGCATCTTTCAACCGGGTGGCGCTGGCAGCTGGGCTGACGGATGCTTTCATCTATGTGGGCAGCTCCTTTTCTGGGGTCTTTGCCGGGTTCCTGTCGGATCAGTTCGGCTGGGCGGCAGTGTTCGTTTCCTGGGCCGTTTTAAGCTTGATCGGTACCCTGGTGCTGGTCTGGGCTCAGCGCGTGGCAGGTTACGGAAAAATACAGGAATAAATATGTGACTGCCAGAGGGGATCGGGGAAATGTTCGGGAACTAACGATCAATTGATTATTCAAGAAAGGAAGAATGTAGATGCAGCATACAAAGAAAAACTATAACGGCCCCATGCGGTTTGCCCATCGGGGGGTGGCACAGAAAGCGCCGGAAAACACAGAGGGAGCGTTCCAAGCGGCGGTGGATGAAGGTTATGAAGGTATTGAATTGGATATCCGCATGTCCCGGGATGGGGAAATTGTGGTCTGCCATGACAGCCATTTTGCCCGCCTTACCTGCGGCCATCCCACCCGGTACTGCATCCGGCATCTGGAGGATATGACCTGGGATGAGCTGAGCCGAATCGAGCTTCCCTACGCGCTGCATCTGTTGCCAGAGGATGTGCCGTCTTTTGCTGAAAACGAAAGTTTGGCCACCGTTCCCTGGCGGCTGCTGGGAGACTATGAAGCGGCATATAAAACAGAACCCCGCATGGCCCGCCTGATGCGTTTTCAGGATTTTGACGCATGGCTGTCCCGGCAGGAGCGCAAGATCACCGTGGAGGTGGAATTCTGCGTACCGGGCATGATGCCGAAGATGCTGGAGATCCTGGAAGCCTCCGAAAATCGGGAGCATTATATTCTGTTCTCCGGCCACCAGGACATCATTGACGATATGCAGCGCACCTGCCGCCTTCAGGGAAAGCCCCAGGGCATCCGGCTGGGGGCCAATATCCGTTGGCTGACCCCCGAAATGAAGGATTACATCCGGGATATGGATTTGTTTGAGGTAGGGCTCAACGACCAAAAGTATACGGCGGACGACGTGAAGTATCTGAACGACCGGGGCACGCAGGTGCTTTCCAATCTGGGCGACTATCCGCGCTGGTGGGAAGAAATGTGCCGCACTGGCGCACTGGGCTTCAAAACCAATTATGCTGCGGCCTTTACCAAGTGGTGGCTTGAAAAAAACGGATATGTTTGCAGAAAAAGACCAGTATAGCAAGGCACCAGGCGCGTAGCATTTGATTATTCCAGATAAGGTATCGCCCTACAATAAAAATGCCTTCTGTTCCGAAGGCTCCGAATTGCCAACACCATAGCCATAAAAATCACTCTACATATGAAAAAGACGCCGAAGCCTGTTATCGGCTGGTGGGCCAAACCCTGGGCGGACTGCAAAAAGGCTACGACCGGTACGCGGACGCGGCAGGGAAGGCGCTTGCCGCATGGCTGATCGACGTTGTCGGCCTGAAGGACAGCATGGTGGACAGCAACGCGAAAACCTTAAAGGGGATCCTGTGCTATATCCAGCAGCGGTTTTCAGAGAATATCAGCATCGTGGATACCGCTTTGCATTTCGGGTATTCCCCCAGCCGGTTTTCCCATCTGTTTACAAGCCTTGTGGGCTGCTCCTTTACGCAGTATTTGAAAAAGGTGCGCTGCGCGAATGCCGATGAAATGCTCAAACAGAGAATGTATCCATTTCACAGGTCGCCGCCGCGTGCGGGTATCCCAATCTGTCCACATTTTATAAAGCGTATAAATCCGTGATCGGAACAACCCCCAAGGTGAATCAGCATCAAAGAACGGAGGACTTTAGTATGAGGATCATGACGCTTGGAAACGGCACGGAGCTGCACATCCATGACGATCACTTTTCCGTTTACACAGAGGGATTCAGGCTGCTGGATCTGTTTGTGGAATCGGCGGTGAATAAGCCGGATGAATCCGATCTGGATAAAGAAATCCATTTGATCGAAATTAACAACAGCAGCGTGCGCTGGAAGGCCGTGAGCAGACTATGGGAAGAAAAGCTGTATCTGCTGAAAAAAACAAAAAGCGGCTTTCTGTTCAGCGTATCGGTTTCCGGCAGCGGGGCCGTTCAGTCCATCGATTATTTCTGCGGCACCAGAAGCTTTAATCAAAAGCGGGAAAGCGCTTTATTATCGGGAGAAAACGAAAAGCCGCCGATTCACTGCATCGGGTCCCATTACGCCTTTTCGGGTTATTCCCAGGTAAACGTTCACTTTACGGACCGGGCTCGGGCCTGCCATTTGATGCAGGATGCTCCCGCCGTTTTGAAGCCCTATCACACGGGCTCGCTGCCGTTCGTGTTCCCGCTGTTTACCGATTGGAGCGACGTTTGGCACGGCATTGGCCTGGTGGCGAAAAAAGGGGAGCATAACTTCGACTGTTTTACGCTGAACGCTCCCGCCAACGGCTGGGAGGAAAACGGATGCTGGTTTTCCGTTGACTTTGGGGGCAAAACCATGGTGACGGACAGCTGGACCTCTCCCTGCATTTGGTATGACACCGGCAAGGACGATATGGATATTTTGAACAAATACGCTCTGTGGCAGTATGAAAACCTGGGCTTTGCCAGGAATCCTTCAAAAAATGCGGTGCCGGCGTGGTGGAAGGGCCCCATTTTCTGCGGCTGGAGCGCCCAGGGCGATTTGCAGAATAAAAAACCCCTCCCCGGCGGAGAAAAAGATTACGCGGATGAGAAAAGCTATCGGCTTTTTCACTCGATGCTGAAAGAAAGAAACTTAGAGCCCTCCATCATCATGATCGACGATAAATGGCAAAAGGAGTACGGTACTTTGGAGCCCGACCCGGAAAAATGGCCCGATCTGCGCAAATTCGCGGATGAAATGCACGCGGAGGGAAAGCATGTGATCCTGTGGTTCCGCTGCTGGCACCCGGAGGGGCTGCCCGCCGACGAATGCATCACCGTGAACGGCATGCCGATGTTTGCCGATCCCACCAACCCCAAGTATCTTTCCCGGCTGAAGGATGCCATTCATCATTTGCTTTCCGAGGAAAAGGGCTGCTGCAACTGCGACGGCTTCAAGCTGGATTTTATCGATAAATACCCGAAGGACAATCGGTTCGAGGCTTTTGAACCCGGCGTTTACGGATTGGAATTGGGCAGGAAGCTCATGGAGGCCATTTGTACATTCGCAAAGGCGGTAAAGCTGGACGCCCTCATGAATATGACGCATTTGCATCCCTATCTGGCGGAATTCTGTGATCAATACAGGATTCACGACTTCCATACGAATCAACGCGGAACCCGCGCCACCATGGAATACAGAGCAGAATGCGCCAAAACCCTTATGCCCGGCGTGCTGGTGGATATGGATGGCTTCTGGTGCGTTACCAAGCAGGAGCAGCTTCACATGCTGAAATATAACGCGAAGCTGGGCGTGCCCGCTTTATATCGATTCTACAGCGGCTTTAATCAGGAGGATTGGGAGCAGGTAAAAGCCTGGTGGGACGAGTATAAAGCAACGGAAATTGACACGCATATAAATGAATGAATCCATCATCCGGCTGCACAGGAAATCATCTGTAAAAAAGGAGACCGTATGAAACATATCATGATCACCGCTCATTCCGGCTGCGAGGGAACGCCGGACAACTCCTTGGCTTCCATTGAAAAGGGAATCGCCCTGGGCGCGGACTGCGTGGAAATCGACATTAGGGCAGACCGGTTCGGAAAGCTGTGGCTCACTCATGATCTGCCGGAGGACTTTTCCGGACTCGTTTCCCTGGAGGAAGCATTTGCCCTGATCGGCAAAAGCGGCATCGCCGTCAACTGCGATTTAAAAGAGTACGGTGCGCTGATTCCCACTTTGGAATTGGCAGAAAAATACGGCATCGGCGCGGATCGGCTGATTTTTTCCGGCTCTGTGGATACTGCCCTGCTGGAAAAGGAACCCGAAATCACCCGCCGCAGCAAAGTATTTCTCAATTCGGAGGAATTGGTGCGGGATTTGACCAAAGGAGAACTGCCGGATCGGGTGGGGCAAACAGCTTTTTTGCTGGCGAACGCTGCCCTTGCCGCGGAGCGCCTTCACGCTTTGGGCGCAGCAGCGCTGAACGCTCCCTATAAGTACACGCCGGATGAATTGATCGTGAAAATGCGCGTCCGGAACGTGGCCCTGTCCCTGTGGACGCTCAACGAGGAAGCGGCGCTCCGTGAATTCATGCAGAAGGATTTATTGAATATCACCACGAGGACCGTATCCCTGGCGCTGGGCGTGAGAAACGAATAGGAAAATGAGGGGGCGTTTAACATGAAAACTTGGGCAAAACGGGTTGTATTGTTTGGCATTGATGGGGCTGGCACGTTCTTTGAGCAGACCCCCACCCCCAACATGGACCGCATTTTCAAAAACGGGGCGGTCAGCCACCGGACTCTGACGGAGATTCCTACCATCAGCGCCGAGTGCTGGGGCGGCATGCTTCACGGCGTGGACTGCCGCCGTCATGGCTTGACCAACTGGCTGACAGGCCACAGGGCTTATCCGGCGGATTCGCCGTATCCTTCCGTGTTCCGGGTGATCCGGGAGCAAAGGCCCAACGCGGAGCTGGCTTCCTTCTGCGATTGGAACAATGTGAATTTCGGCATCATCGAGGATGGCTTGGGCGTTTATAAGTATCACGCCAAGGATTATGATTTGGTTCAGCCCGCCATTGATTATGTGAACAGCCACGATTTCACCATGATGTATTTCCAGTTTGACAGCGTGGATCATGAGGGCCACGCCTACGGCTACGGGTCTCCGGAGCATTTGGACATGATCACGAAAAATGACGGCTACATTGGCCGCATCGTGGAAGCCATTGAAAAGCGGGGCTGGTTGGAAGACACGATGATTATCGTGGAAGCGGATCACGGCGGCACCCCGCCGGACGCCAACGGAAGGGGCGGTCATGGCGGCAGCAGCGATGCCGAAAAGTACGTGTGCTTCTATGCCGCGGGGGGCGGCACGCAGCACGCGGAGCTTCATGATATGCTGGTGCGGGACACCGCCCCGGCCATCCTGTACGCCCTGGGGCTGAAGATCCCCGATACCTGGAACAGCCGGGTGCCGGGCGGCCTGTTTGCCGATGTGCCGGAAAATCTGCCCAGGCCCGAGGGGCTGCCCCTGGAAATCCAGGAGCCTGAGCCCAAGCCGGAAACGGGACAGTTTTTAGAGTTGTTTTCTTATTTGGAGCCCGCCCTCTATCTGCCCTTTGAAGTCATTGACGATCTGCCGAAGGGTACGGAACAGCAGGGCAAATTATATCTGGTTGACGGTGTGCGGGGCCACGGGATGCGCTTTGACGACGGCGGCCTTTTCGTGCCCTGTCCCGTGGGAAACGGAAGCTTTTCCTTTACTGCCTGGGTAAAACTGAACGCACGGGACGGAAAAACGCCCATCGCCGCCGTTTACAGCCCGGAGGAGCCTGCGTCGAAATGCTCTGTGCTGGCGGCAGGAGAAAAGAATCTGGCCCTGTCCATCAAAATGCTGGACGCGGAGAAAACCAAAAACATGGATATGGGCCTGCCCGTGCAGCAGGAGGGTGTGTGGTTTTTCCTGGCGGCTTCTCTGGACGTGGAAACAGGAACGGCTGGAATCTCCCTGAACTTTGAGCCCTTCATTATGCAGGAGCTTCCCGGAAAGAAATTGCTGAATGAGGGCCAGGCTGCCCGGCTTTTCCTGGGGATGGATGAAAGAAGCGCGCCGGACAAGCAGTTCCCCGGCACACTGGACGACGTGTGCCTGTACCGCAAAGTGCTCAACGACGAAGATATCGCTATGATGAAAGCATATTACATGGCATAAAGGCTCCGTTCATCAAATCAAAGGAAACAGACAGAAATGGGAGGGAAAAGCATGTTCAAGTATGTCACATTTAATATTCGGTGTGATGTTGAAAGGGATGGACGCAATCAATTTGTATACCGTCAGCCCCTGATCCTGCGCGCCATCCGGGAAGAAAAGCCGGATATCATCGGCTTTCAGGAAGTGATGGTGCACATGGCGGCCTGGCTGAAGGAGAATTTGACGGACTACTATGTGATCGGCTGCGGCAGGAACAGGGGCCTGAACGGGGAGCAAATGTCCGTTGCCTTCCGGAAAGACAAGTATAACCTGGTGGAGATGCGCACTTTCTGGCTGTCGGAAACGCCTTTCCAGTCCGGCAGCAAATATTCCGACAGCGCGTGCCCCAGAACCTGCACGGAAGCGGTATTTGTGGAGCTGGAAAGCAGAAGGCCGCTGCGCATTCTGAACACCCATTTGGATTATATGGGGCATCTGGCCCGCATGGAATCCATCCAGCAGATCATGCGGCATGTAAACGAGCTTTCCCTGTTCCCCGACGCCCCGATCATTCTGGCCGGAGACTTCAATGCCACTCCGGAGAGCGAAGAGCTGAAGGCAATGGCCCAGGCAAAGGATTTCAAAAACGTCACGGCGGGCATTGGCGTTACCTTCCACGGCTTCATGCAGGAGGCAAATCCCAGCCAGATCGACTATGTTTTTGTGCGCGGCGGCTTAAACTGCCAAAGCGTAAAAAAATGGGACAAATACGAGGAAAACGGCGTGTATATCTCCGATCATTATCCGGTCTGCGCTGAATTGGAATGGGAGAATCAGGCATGAACATCGAAAAATCCACCCTGAAAATCGGATTAGACAAACCATTGAGGATTCTGCACGTTGCGGACAATCATCTTCCGCTGTACGATGAAAATGACAGCCCCGCTATCATAGAGAAAGGGAAAAAACGCAATCAGGAAGCAGCCCTGACCGCCTTGCGGGAAGAAATGGCCTATGGGACGGAGCATTGCGATCTGATCGTTCATTCCGGCGATTTGATCGATTTTGCTTCCAGCGCCAATGTTGCGTTCGCCCGGGACGTATTGAAAAATGAGAAAGTCCTCTTTATCGCCGGCAATCATGAATACTGGCGCTGCGACGGCGGGATCGAGGATATGAACTATCGGCTGGCAAGCTGGGGACGGTTAAAGGAGCTTGGCGTAAACTTGTTCTTCACATCCCGCGTGGTGGGCGGAGTGAATTTCGTGGGGATCGACGACGCGTACCATCAGGTGGAAGCCTGGCAGACGGAGAGGTTGCAAATGGAAATCGAAAAGGGGTATCCAGTCGTTCTGTTTTTGCACGCGCCGCTGTTTGAGCAATCGCTCTATGACGCTTCCATCCCCTTCTGGCACGACGGCTCCGCCTATCTGGTGGGCTGCGATGAAGCGCACCTGATGCCTTATCCGGAATTTCACGCGGCCCAGCAGCGCCCGTCTGCCGATACAAAACGCTTTGTGGAATACGTCCATCAGGAAAAAAGAATCAAAGCCGTGCTGGCGGGACACGTCCATTTCGGCTTTGAAAGCATATTGCCCGGAGGAACGGTACAATATGTGACTGCCAGAGGGGACCGGGGAAACGTTCGGGAACTGAAGATCATTTGACATTCAGGGAGGAATCGAAGGATGCAGCCATTGGAATATGATATTCGGCACTTTCCCTTCAGTCGATATGGCGCTATGGTCGCGGTGAGCCGGGATTTGCAGAAGGATGAATTAGTGTTCCATGACGCCCGGGCTCACGACGGTCAGGACCGGGCGCTGAGAATGATTTTTTCAGATCAGCCCATCATTCCCAGGGACGATGAGGATTTGAAGGAAATCCCAGGCATCCCGTTCCAGTCAACGGGCACTCCATCCCGGCTTTTTATTACAGCTGCGGGCGGCAAGGCGGAAATCATCATTTCCGGGGATCATCGGCTTCGCGTTCAGGCGAAGGGTCTTTTCCTGCTGCTGACTCCCTGCAGGAAGGACGGCTCCACCGCCGTGATGATTGATGAAAAGCATGTGGAATCCATCTGCCCCTCCGCCTGCCGGTATGCCCGGATCGATATGGAAAAAGGAAGCATGTCCCTTTTCGGAGAAACAACGCTGCGGGGCGGGCAGTATCCCGCCAAGCGGATGACCAGCGTCATGATCGCCCCCGTAGATGGCGTCATTGATTTTCAGGTGCAGCTGGCCCAATCCCCGGCGCTGGTGGATGAAGCCGTGCCCACGGAGGAATGCTGCCGCAGAGCGGAGGAAGATTGGGCGGCATTCCTGCAAAAAATGCCCCCCCTACCGGAACAGTACCGGGAATATGGAGAAAAAGCCTGGTTTGCTCTGTGGGCCGCGTATGTGAAGGCGCAGCCCCCGTACCATGACGATACGATCCTGATGAGCAAAAAATTCATGTCTGCTGTGTGGAGCTGGGATCATTGCTTCAACGCGCTGGCGGTAGGCAGGAATGACCCGGTGCTGGGCATGAATCAGCTGTTATGCCCCTTCTATCTGCAGCAGGAGGATGGGTCTCTTCCGGATCGTTTCGGACCGGACAGCGTGCTGTGGGCCTGCTCCAAGCCCCCGGTGCACGGTTGGTGCATGACGAAGCTGATGGCCTGGCACGAATACGATGAACAAACGCTGCGGACAGTCTATTGCCATCTGGAAAAATGGACGGACTGGTGGATGACCTGCCGGGTGTATGCGCCGGACAGCCTGCCCGGCTATCCTCGCGGCTGCGATTCCGGGCTGGATAACAGCACCTGCTTTGACAAGGGCGATTTTATTGAGTCAGCGGATCTAAGCGCGTATTTGGCGCTGCAGATGAACTGCCTGAGCGATATTGCGCGCAAGCTGAACGAACCGGAAGCTGCCGCGCAATGGAAGCAAAAATCCGCCGCCTTGATCGACAAAATGATCGTGCGCCTGTGGAACGGCACGCGGTTTGTGCCGCGGCTCTGCCGAACCCAGGAGGCAATCGGCGATACGGAAAGCATTCTGCTCTATCTGCCCCTGGTGCTTGGCGATCTGCTGCCTGCGGAAATTGCGGACAAAATGATCGAAGAAATGAAAAAGCATAATCTGACGGCCTACGGTTTGGCCTCAGAAAGCCCCCAAAGCCCCAAATACAATCCGGATGGCTACTGGCGGGGCCCCATCTGGGCCCCCACCACCTACCTGATCGTGGATGGTCTCAAGCGCATGGGGCGTGTGGAGGACGCCTGGGAAATCGCCCTGCGCTTTTGCAGTATGTGCACGGAGAAGGCTCATGGTTTCTATGAAAACTATGACGCGCTGACGGGCATCGGGCTCAGAACGCCGGGCTATACCTGGACTGCCAGCGCCTTCTTATGCATGGTTTGGGATTTTTGTATGTGATTTTTGTCGGCCGGAAATACAGCTTCATCACGGAGGATACATATCATGACAGCCATCATCGGAGAAACATACCGTATCAGCTTTTTGACTGACAGGCTGGTTCGTCTGGAATATCAGGAAGAGGGCTTTTTTGAGGATCAAAGCACCACCTTCGCCCGGAACCGTGATTTTCCGGAAACGGAAGTCTCCAAGCGTCAAGGGCCCAAAGGAATGGAGCTGGATACGGCTTATCTGCATGTAGTCTATGACGGAAAGCCATTCAGCAGCAATGGGCTTTCCATCACCCTGAAGGGTGGAAGCCGCGGCTACAATGGTTCCTGGCATTTTGGGAAAAAGATCAAAAGCCTGGGTGGAACGGCGCGAACGCTGGATGGCGCTGATGGCGAAATCCCGGTGGATACCGGCGTGGTTTCCAAATCCGGCTATTCCCTGATTGATGACAGCCTCAGCGTGATCCTGACTGAAAACGGCGATTTCGCGCCGCGGGCGCATGCCGAAACAGATATATATTTCTTTGGCTATGGTCATGACTATGCGGACTGCCTGCGGGATTACTACACGCTGACCGGCACGGTGCCCATGCTGCCCCGCTTCGCTCTGGGCAACTGGTGGAGCCGCTACTATCCATACACGGAGGAAAGCTACCTGCGCCTGATGGACCGGTTCGATCAGGCGGGTATTCCCTTGTCTGTAGCGGTGATCGATATGGACTGGCATATCATCAAGAATCCATATACCAATGGATGGACTGGCTACAGCTGGAACAAGGAGCTGTTCCCGAACCCGGAGCGATTTTTGCATGCCTTACATGACCGGGGATTGCGCGCTACCCTGAACCTGCATCCTGCCCAGGGCGTAGCCCCGCATGAGGATGCCTATGAAAGCATGTGCGCGGCGATGGGCCAGGATCCCAAGGAAAAGCGGATCATTGAATTCAACCCCACAGACAGAAAATACATGCGGGCATATTTTGAGCTTCTGCATCATCCCATGGAAGAGCAGGGCGTGGATTTTTGGTGGATCGACTGGCAGCAGGGAAGCAAATCCTCCATGGAAGGGTTGGATCCCCTTTGGGTACTGAATGAAAGACATTATCGGGACAATGCCCGCTCGGGAAAGCGGCCTTTGATCCTTTCCCGCTATGCCGGGCCGGGAAGTCATCGCTGCCCAGTGGGTTTTTCCGGCGATACAAAAACCACCTGGCGCTCCCTGGCTTTTCAGCCCCGGTTTACGGCCATGGCCACCAATATCGGCTATCCTTGGTGGAGCCACGATATCGGGGGACACATGGGTGGCATCCGAAGCGACGAACTGACGGTACGCTGGGTGCAGCTGGGTGTGTTTTCGCCCATCATGCGCCTGCATTCCACCAATTCTGAATTCATGAGTAAGGAGCCTTGGGCCTATGGCCCGGAAGCGGAACGGATCATGACGGCTTGGCTTCGTTTCCGGCATCAGCTGATTCCCTACCTGTACACCGCCATGGAGCGCACTCACGCGGCGGGAGAGGCCCTGGTGCGGCCTATGTATTACGGTTGGCCGGAGGAGCAGGAAGCGTACCGCTTCCCCAATCAATTCTTGTTTGGCCCCAGCCTCATGATATGCCCCATTACAGAGCCCGTTGATCCCGACCTGGGGCTGGCGAGTGTCACCGCCTGGCTGCCGGAGGGACGCTGGTTCGATTTCTTTACGGGACAGCCCTATACAGGGGATCGGATCATACGCTTGTGGCGCAGCCTGGATGGTTATCCCGCGTTAGCTCCCGCCGGGGCCATCGTGCCGCTGAGCAATGAACCGAAAGCAGATCAGAATCCTGCCGTCCTGACTCTGCGCGTTTTCGCCGGGGCAGACAATGAATACACGCTGTATGAGGATGATGGCGAAAGCCAGAACAGTCCGGCAGCGCGCACGCGAATCAGCCTGAATTGGACTGGAAAGACGCTTTCCATCTCTACGGATGGCGCGGTTTCCGTCCTGCCGGAAAAGCGGGTATGGCACGTTGAGTGCATCGGCTTTACCCATGCGCCGGTATTTGTGGAAGGAACGGAGGCGAAAACGGCCTATGATCCCGAGAGGAACGCACTGTGCTTCCAGATGGAAAGCAGCCGGGACATTCAGGAAATCACTGTTTCATTCCCGGATGCCAATATAGCTCAGGATGATTGGATGGAACGGACCAGGCAAAGGCTTCAGCGCCTTCAAACAGACAACGACGAGAAAACGCGGATTTGGAAAGTGCTGAACCGTGGAAAACGAAGCGTTGCTCTGCTGGGTACGCTTGAAAACATCTGCACGACCCCGGGAATCGTCTCATGTCTGTCGGAAACAATTTTTGGGGAAGAATAAAGAAATATGTTGAAGGGACAAGAATAACTGAACCATTTGGGATAGGTGAAAAACATGAAAAATGTGGATATCATGATCGTGGGTCAGCTTTCCCTGGACATCAATACGGATTTCGGGGGCCGGGAGGAGCGCGTGATCGGCGGGGCTGTGTTGTGCTCTGGCTTTGCCGCCGACGCCACGGGGGCCAAGGTAGCGGTGCTGGCAAAAGGGAATCGGTCTATTGCCGACCCCGTAAAGGCCTTTGCTTCCCGTCCCAATATCGATGTGATCCCCGTGGACAGCGCCACCTGCACCTCCATTTCCAACGTGTACCACACGGCTGACCGGGAACGGCGCACCTGCAAGGCCATCAGCCATATCGAGCCCTACCGCCCGGAGGACATTCCCACCGACGTGAACGCTCAAATTTACCATGTGGCGGGCCTCATGGCGGGGGATATCAGCGATGAAATGATCGAGGCCCTTTCCAAACGGGGCCAAGCGGCGGTGGACGTGCAGTGCCTGCTTCGCCGGGATGACGGGGAGCAGATGGCTTTCCACGATTGGCCCGAGAAAAAGAAATACCTGCCCATGATCACCTATCTGAAAACAGACGCGGCGGAAGCGGAAATTCTGACGGGCCTCACCGACCGTTACGCCGCGGCCAAGCTGCTGCACGAATGGGGCGCAAAAGAAGTCATGATCACCTACAACACGGAAGTGATCCTGTACGACGGGGAAAATATGTATGCTTCACCCCTGAAGCCCCGGAACCTGACCGGACGCACAGGCCGGGGGGATACCACTTTCGCCGGTTATCTGGCCAAGCGCCTGCATTGTGGCATCGAAGAATCCCTTAAGTACGCGGCAGCCTTGGTGTCGCTGAAAATGGAAACACCGGGACCTTTTACTGGCACCGAAGAGGACGTATACGCATATATAAAAGAATATTATTCCTTGGCATGAATGCGGGAAGAAAGAGTAAATATGAAGCTATTATTTCTCGGTATCGACGCGTCTGATTGGAACAGCCCCAACGAGTGAGGAGTATACCGCCGCCACGCCAGCATTTTTACTTGATAATATCATGATGATTGACGTGACGTGCCTCCCTGCGGAAAACAGAGAAACTCCGGGAAACAACGCCAATATTTCTTACGCACCTGTCGCGTGTGCTGCATGAGCCTCAGGTTATATTAGATCGTCAGATAGAGAAACCGATGATTATCTACTATGATAGAATGGAAGCAAATATTTAAGGAATGGTCGTACGGTAATCATATCGATAAAGTCTATGTAGCACTCACCAGCGATCAGTGCGTACTGACGAATATATGAGTTATTACGTGATACAGAGTAGATATACTTACCGTTGGCGTCGTCCATCCTGATTACCCTCCCTTGACAGTAAAAGAACTCGCCTGCACTCCCAAGTAAATGGGGGATGCAGTTTTTTTTATTTAGGCATCATGCATTTTCGATTGTAAACAGTAAAACTTAAGAAACTTAAGAAACCCACTTGACAACTAATTAGGAATGATACAATTTGTCGCGGGCGCTGGTGTCGTGCTGATCGGCATGGTGCTGGTTCCCCTGCTCGCCAACCTTTTCACCGTCACTTAACGATCCCGGCCCCCGCCTCGGCGGGGGCCTCTCTGTAAGGAGGTGAACTGATTGAACTT
>ERZ842401.3545-NODE-3545-length-19231-cov-5.706456_pt1 | contig 19231 bp, 23 predicted proteins | sample MGYA00521270_ERZ842401 | MGnify/ENA primary metagenome ERZ842401 (study PRJEB31892, sample SAMEA3878208) | bioreactor metagenome | biome: Moose rumen | place: Sweden | collected 2011-10 | study: EMG produced TPA metagenomics assembly of the PRJEB12797 data set... | reverse complement strand
TAAAGAACAAGAAGTTTAAGGGAAAATTTTTATAAAAAATAGCGTCCGCATAAAATGCAGACGCTATTTTTTATAATCTCTAATTTTTAATAAGTCATTTCCCAATCGCTATTTACAATCGTACCAAAGCAGCCGTAAAGATTTACCCCGTTTATACAAGTTTCAGCATTTTCACCCTGAGCAGTGATTTCATCCCTCTCTTGAATATATTGGTCTTCAGTAATTTCTCCGGCTTCTCTCTGTTCATATAATTCTTCCAGTTGATTTTTTACAGATAAATTAATGCCGTCAACTACATCTCCGTTTGGTTGATAGCTCAATCCGAATACATCTCTGCCGACAATATTCGGATCTTTTTTGCCGTTTACGTCAACAAGAATTTCTCCATAACCATCATTTGAGGATTTACCCATACAAACAGTAATACCTGCCGCATTTGTTATGCAAGTTAAACCTGTAGGTATTGATACCGCATCACCGTTAATGTTATAGATTGATGAACCTAAGCATGAACTTCCGCTTGAGGTTGTAAGTCCGCAATTTGTTGTAACTTTATAATATTTTATTAAAAAACTGTTTACCTTTTCATCAGTATTTATCATGTTTTTAAGATTTTTCAAATCTCTTTCCGCCATTTCGGTTTGAATAGCCTCCTCAAGTTCAACGTGGGCCTTTCTTAAAAGCGCAACCTGACCTTTTTTTGAAGCATTGCCGACAAGGTTTGGAACTGTCAGTGCCGATACAACACCGATTACAGCAAGCGTAATCATAACCTCTGCAAGTGTAAAACCATATCTTTTCATTTTATTTTTCCCTTTCATTAGTAATATGTTATTTTTAAATTATTGTCTTGAATACTTTTAAAGCACCCTGTGGCCCCAGCACTGGATTTACAGGATTCTACAGCGCTTGCCCCGCTGAAATTTTCGTATACATCTCCATTATAATCAGAAAGATTCATATCAAGTCTGAAAAAATCCAATCCGGCAATATTAGGAGCTTTCGAACCATTCATATCAACATATATTGCTAAATTATAAGTTGAGCCTTCATCATTGGAATACTTCCATGAACATAACACCTGACCTCCGTCAAGTACAAATGTAGTGGCTCCTGATTCATCATTACATAAATTACTTCTGCTTAAAGTTTGATTTCCGTTTAAACTTCTATAACTTACAGCAAATCCGTTAGTTTTTCCTGATGCAGGCGCAACCGCCCCTTGACCTCTGCAATCTGCCCTTAAATATTCCTTAGCCCACATACCATCATTAGCACCACATCCGTTAGGATTTGAGAAGAATGATGGATTTTGAGATAAATTATTTTTCCCTGAAGTTACTTGTGATAAAGGACCTACCTGCATTAAATCAGTATAAAATTTCGAAATTGCCGTTTCAAACTGTCTTCTTGTATAATCTCTGCGCATGCCCGGAACAGTCAATGCTGCAATTACGCCCAATATTGTGAGCGCAATCATGATTTCAGTAAGCGTAAATCCGAATTTTCTACCTTTTATTTTCATCTTATTTTCCCTTTTTCCCTACAAATTTAAATTAATTATACTTCAACAAAAAGTTTTTGTCCTACTATATTTTGTTTCCCGTTGTAATATCCGGCAAAATATCCGCCTTTGACAGGTCTGTTTTTTCCGTAATTCGGCGAAAGGCTGTTTCCGTTATAATTTACAAACGGATTGTTGCCGTAAGGATTTCTGCTAATGGGTGTAGTTACGGGCGCAACAACCTTTGGTGTTTGCGGTGCCTGAAATATTCCTGTTAATAAACTTATTAAATTACCTGCCATTCAGCTACCTCTCTTCTTATAAATTATTTAATAAAAGATTTTATTTTGTCTAAATTATAGCATAATTTCAGACAAAATGTTTATATTTCTTAATAAATCATACAAAATGTGGAGAACTGTCAGTTTATAATCCCAAATCTGTCAGTAATTTTTTATTGGATGCCAAGTTCATTAATGTTTCATCATCAAGCGGATCGACTACTCCGCTTTCAAAAAGCATATCAATATATTTGTCATCGCTGTCTAACGGTGTTGATAGTGCCAAATCCGTAAATTTTTTAATGTCCTTTTCTCGTTCGTACAAGTTTAAGGCTGATTGGCTTAAATGTTTCCTAAAATTCATCTCTCCCTGCTTTTGGGATGAAACCATGGGATTAAAAGTTGAGCCTTTTACAATAAAACTCTTTCTGTCATCACTAAGTTTTTTAGCTAACTCTTTAAATATCATTTTGTCCCCTCACAATAATATTATACACAACATTAGTATTATTTATTAATTGTATTAAGTTTTATTATGATACTTTATAGACTATAAAAATTTTTGATTTAAAATGGAAAAAGAGAGATTAAAAGACAATAAGAAAGGCCGAAAATGCTTGATATCAGATTAATTAGAGAGAACCCTGAAAAGATTAACGAATTGTTAAAAAGAAGAAACCCTGAATTATCAATTGATGAAGTTTTAAAAATTGATGAGGAACGCCGTAAAATTCAGACTTCGGCAGATGAATTAAGAGCGCTGAGAAAAAAAGAATCTCAAAAAATCGGTGAATTAAAGAAAAACGGACAAAATACCGATGAAATTCAAGCGGAAGTTAAAAAAATCGGCGATGATATAAAAGTTTTAGAAGATAAGCAGGTTGAATTGGATAAAAAACAACGCAATTTATTGTTGCATATTCCTAATATTCCTGATGAAACAACTCCAATAGGGGCTTCTGATGCGGATAATGTTGAAGTTTCACGTTGGGGGGAGCCTCTTAAGTTTGATTTTGAATTTAAGGCGCACTGGGATTTGTGTGAAGAAAAAAACCTTGTTGATTTCGAGCGCGGCGTAAAACTTTCTCAATCGCGTTTTGCGTTGTATAGAGGTAAAGGCGCACAGTTAGAACGTGCTGTTATAAATTTCTTCCTTGATGAACACGGTAAGCAGGGTTATGAAGAAGTTTTGCCTCCGTTTATGGCAAATTCAGCAACAATGACCGGCACAGGTCAACTTCCAAAATTTAAGGAAGATATGTATAAATGTGAAAATGAGGATTTGTATTTGATACCTACCGCAGAAGTTCCCGTAACAAACATTTATTCGGGTGAAATTTTGTCGGAAGATGATTTGCCTAAATATTTTGCGGCTTATACTCCTTGTTTCCGCAGGGAAGCAGGTTCTGCAGGTAAAGATACAAGAGGACTTATAAGGGTTCATCAATTTAATAAGGTTGAAATGGTTAAATTATGCACCCCATCTTCGAGTGCCGATGAACATGAAAAATTAACCCGTGATGCCGAAGAAATGCTTAAACTTTTAAATCTCCCATACAGAAAGGTTGCGCTATCTTCTGGCGACATCGGTTTTTCCGCAAACAAGTGCTGGGATTTAGAGGTTTGGATGCCTTCTTATAACACTTATAAGGAAATTTCAAGCTGTTCTAATTACGGTGATTATCAGGCAAGACGTGCCAATATAAGATATCGTTCCAAAGAGGACGGAAAGGTTCAATTTGTTCATACAATAAACGGCTCGGGACTTGCTGTAGGCAGAACGGTTGCCGCTATTATTGAAAATTTCCAAACTGAAGACGGTACTGTTATTGTTCCGGAAGTTTTGAGAAAATATACAGGTTTTGACAAAATATAGAAAAGGTTGTATCTTCTTATTATGCCGTACAATTTTGACTCAAGCAAAAAAAAGTTGGAAGAAGAAATTAAAGAAGACACTCAAAGGCAAATTCAAATTAATATAGGTAGTATTGATGAGGAGTTTACATATTTGAGTGACAGTTTTCCGTTCCTTTCGAGTCTTTTTATAACCTTGGTATGCTATTTTTTGGTATTTACGTTTAATCAATCCGGTAATTGGTTTGTCAAAATAGGACTTGCGACGTATTTTGCATTTCCTACCATATGCATAATGCTTCAGATATCTGTTTCAGATCGTGTTAAATACAGACTTAATAATGGCGAATTATATGTCGGGCGAACTAAAATTATGGCTGATGATATAAAAAGTGTTGCAATAACAGAGTATTCGCCTTACTATATCAAAAATGATAAATTTAAGATTCAAGCGGTGAATTTTTCTGGATACAAAGAATATTTGGTAGAGATAATTCCTCGCAGGTTGAACACTGAACATAAATTATTTTTTATGTCCAGCATAAATTCTGCGGATTTACTTATAAAATTTTTAGTCCATAATGAAATTCACTATGGTCATATGGAAAAAGAACCTCGCAAATTTATGTTTTATTATTAACTTGTCACATACTTTTTAAATTGATATAATAATCAAATGGATATAAGTGCTAAAATAAATGACGGTTTAGAACTTCATAAAAAAGGTGATTTAGAAGAAGCTAAAAAGGTTTATCTTGAAATTTTGGAAGAATTTCCAAAAAATCCTGATGTAAATAATTTGTTGGGACTGTTGTGTTTTCAAAAAAATGACCTCGAAAAGGCTGAAAAATATTTAAATATTGCATTTTTAGAAAATAAAAACCCATATTTTTTAGAAAATTATTCAAAGGTACTTATTAATAGAAAAAAAATCACTCAAGCAATAGAAATTTTAGAAGAAGGTATAAAATCTTTCGGTGAGGTTTGCGAATTAATGTTTAATCTCGCACTGGCATATAAAGAAAACAGAGAGTTTTCCAAATCCCGTATGTTATACGAAAAAGTTATAAAATTAAATCCGAAACTGCATCAGGCATATTTTAATTTAGCGTATCTTTGTTTTAACGATAATGAAATTAACCGTGCGGTTGAATGTTATGAAAAGGCGCTCGAAACTGCTCCAAACGATTTTGAAACCATGTATTTTCTGTCATTGGCGTATATGCAGTCAAAAGATTATGAGAAGGGGTTAAAATTTTTCGAGAGTCGTTTGTGCAGATTATCAAGTATAACTTCTCAGCAAAAAACTTATCCGAATCTTACAAGTGAAAATAGGATTTGGAAGGGTGAAGATATTTCCGATAAGACGATTTACACCTACTATGAAGCCGGATTTGGCGATGTAATTATGTTTGCAAGATATCTGCCTATTTTGCAAAAAAGATGCAAAAAAATTATTTTCAAGCCTCAGGAGGAATTAATTGAACTTTTCAGATACAATTTTCCTGACATAGATTATATTAAATTATTCAGGCAGGAAAATGAGATAGCTTTTGATTTTCATCTTCCGATTTTAAGTTTACCGTATGTAATGGGTTTGAAGGGAGAAGAAATTTTTGCGGGGCACGAGGGATATTTGAAGGCTGACGAGGTTAAAGTTCAGGATTTTAAAAAGAAATTTTTTGATAATAAAAAATTCAAAATCGGGATAAAATGGCAGGGAAATACTTTTTATGATTTAGAGCGTGTAATTTCGGTGGAAAGCTTTTTCCCGTTGATGGACATTGAAAATACGCAATTTTATTCCTGTCAAACGCTTGAGGGTTCGGAAGAATATGATAAAATAAAATCAAGATACGATATTATAAATCTTGCGCCTGAATTTAAAGATTTTTCTTATACGGCTGCTGCAATAGAAAATATGGATTTGGTTATTTGTAATGATACTTCATTAGCGCATGTAGCGGGGGCTTTGGGAAAACCTTGCTGGGTAGTTTTGCCGAGAGTTTACAATTGGCGCTGGCATGATTGTCCTGAGATTTCAGAATGGTATGATTCCATAAGATTATTCAGACAAGAGCATGCCGGAAATTGGGAAGAAGTTTTTGAGCGCATAAAGATAGAACTTTTGCCTAAGCTTAATAAATAATGATTTTTAAAATATTTTATGATAATATTTATTCAAGATACCTTTAACCTTAAAAAATATGGGAACTTTTTAAAAAGGAATTACATCTAAAAAGTTAAGTATTTTAGGGATGAAGGAATTGGAGGAAATGTACAGAAATATGAGAAATATTATGAGAAAAAGTTTAATTGCATTTTGGGCATTTATTTTGCTTTCCGGCTGGGTTGTACGCGACAATGTGATGGCAAATACATCAACTGAACTTTATGATCAGGTATGGCGGCTTATAAATACTAAATTTGTTGATCAGACGGATAACGGACAGGATTGGTACCGTTGGAGACACAAATATGATAATGTAATAAGAACTAATGAGGATGCATATCTTGCAATAAATACGATGTTAGCAAGTCTTGATGATCCATATACAAGATTTCTTGATCCGAAAGAATTTGCAGAAGAAACAAGCTCAATAAAGGGTTCTTTGAAAGGTATCGGTATTCAAATCGGAGTTAAAGACGGGAAATTGATGGTTATTGCACCAATTGAAGATACTCCGGCAGAGAAAGCGGGTTTGAAAGCTGATGATGAAATTTTGGAAATTGACGGGGTAAGTACAAAAGGTATCACCGTTGATAAAGCTGCGGACAAAATTCGAGGAAAAGAAGGTACAACTGTTAAACTTCTTATTAAACGTGAAGGAAATGAACCTAAAACTTACACAATTACAAGGGCGGAAATTGAGATTAAATCCATCTCTCAAAAAGTTCCGACAGATATAAAAATTCCTGATGACTTGTGCTATATCAGGCTAAGTTCATTTATCAGCCGAAATGTTGCCCAAGAATTCGGTAATATCCTTATGAATTCCAAAAATAAAAAGGGATTTATTGTAGATTTAAGGTCAAACCCGGGCGGACTTTTGACAAATGCAATTGCTTTATCCGATATGTTTTTAAACGGCGGAACAATAGTAAGTACGGTTGACCGTGACGGTTATAAAGAAACTCAAAGAGCTATGCGTAATGTTTATACCAATAAGCCTTTGGTTGTATTGATAAATAAGGGTTCGGCTTCCGCAAGCGAAATTTTTTCAGGTGCGATTCAAGATAACAACCGCGGGGTAATTATCGGTGAAAAATCTTTCGGTAAAGGGCTTGTTCAGGAAATCAACAGACTTGCTTTTGGTTCGGGTGTTAATATTACAATCCAAAAATATCTAACTCCTTCAGGTACTGACATTAACAAAAAAGGTATTACTCCTGATATTACGGTAACGCTTACCGAAGAAAATATTAAAAATAAAGATGATGTTCAATTGAAAAAAGCAATTGAAATCCTTACAAAAATGACAAACGGGCAATCCATTGCAGTTAACTAATCGGTGCACGTGTTAACTCGAAAAGTGATTGAGGATTTTAAAAGGAGCTGACAAATTTTTGCCAACTCCTTTTTATTATATTTTTTAAATCTACAATAAGCCGTCTGCCCGAAGTTCACGAGCACCTTTTTCCGTAAAACCGAAAACTGTCAATCTGCTATATTTTGCATCAGGACTTTTGTCTTCAATATTTTGACTCAGTTTTACCAAATTTTCTTCAATTTTACGCAAAATTTTTGAGAGTGGAACAAAAACGGGTTTTGTAATTTCTTCTATCCTGCCTCCGGTATTATCAATTACAAGTCTTGAATTCCTATATTCAATTGTTGATTTCCCGTATCTTTGGTATTCATCTGCGACAGGACGAACAAAATATCTGTTATCAAATACGCTGAAATCCTCTTTCGTTAATGGCATATATGCAGACATCGCAGTATCGGAGGTAAATGTCATTCCTCCTTTTTCAGTGTAAACAGTACTTTTGTTCATTGATTTCAGTATATTTTGTAAACTTTCATCCGAACGTTGAGAAAGAAATTTCATCTTTGGTTTTTTCGTAACCAAAACAGATGGATTTTGTAATCTTATGCTTGATATAGATAAATGCATTTTGCCTCCTTAGTAATTCTTAGGTTAGCATAAAATGTTTATAAATAAATCAATTATAAAGAAAATTTAACTCAAAACAATTTTTGCATAAAGATTGATTTCTTCTTCCGTATTCATTTCTGTTGTGCAGGTTAGAATATGAGTGTTATCAAGCTTTATTCCGCCTATAATTTTGTTTTCTTTTAATTTTTTCAGAATAGCATCTGCATTAGGGATTTCATATACAAATTCATTGAAAAAGTTTTTATTTAAAATTTTTATTCCGCCATCTGAAAGTTTTTGCGATAAGGTATGCGCATTTTTAGAAGAAAGATATCCCGCTTGGCGAAATCCTTCTTCTGTGACTGATGAAAGATAGACATTTGCCATCAAACCTATTAATGCTTGATTTGAACAGATATTGCTTGTTGCTTTTTCTCTTTTAATATGTTGTTCACGAGTTTGGATTGTAAGTGTATATGCAGTATTCCCGTCAGCATCCACTGTTTTACCTGCCAGTCTCCCGGGCATTTGACGCATAAATTGTTCTTTGCATGCGATAAATCCGGCATGAGGCCCGCCAAAATTCATCGGAATTCCTAACCCTTGAATATCTCCGACAACAATATCAGCATTATATTCTGAAGGCGGTTTCAATAGTGAAAGTGTTGTAACATCGGTACACACAACAAGCAAACAGTTAACTTCTTTTATCTCTCTTATTTCGCCTCTATAATCAGGGGTTTGAATTATATAACAAGCATAGTCCTCTGTATTTTGAGGAATATCCTCGCAAATCTCAACTTCAAAATTTCCCGCCCAAATATAAGTTTTTATAACTTGTAAATATTCAGGATTAATCCTTTTATCAACAAGGATTTTGTGTTTTTTTGAAATTCTGATTGCCATAAGCGCAGCTTCCGCACAAGCGCTTGCTCCGTCGTAAACAGTTGCGTTTGAAATATCCATTCCTGTTAATCTGCACATCATAGTTTGAAATTCGTACATAATCTGCAGTGAACCCTGTGAAATTTCAGGTTGATAAGGAGTATACGATGTTAAAAATTCCCAACGCCTTGCTATATCATTGACAATTGCGGGAGTATATTTGTTGTAAACCCCTGCGCCCATAAAAATTGCATAATCAGAATTATTTTTATTGGCAAGTTTTTTGATTTCTCGCTGAACTTCCAATTCTGATTTTCCGTTTCCTATATCGAAATTTTTAAATCTTGCAGCTAAAGGAATTTGGGAATACAAATCCTCAATCTGTTGACTTCCAATCGAATTCAACATTTCTTTTCTTGTATCATCGCTATAAGCTGCAAAATTTCGCATTATTAACCTACTTCTTCCTTGTAATCTTCATATTCCATCAAATCGTTAAGTTCTTCTTTATCACCGGTTGATTGAATTTTTATAAGCCAGCCTTTATCGTAAATATCTTCATTTAATATTTCAGGTGCATCTACAAGTGCTTCATTTATGGATTTTACAATACCTGAGATTGGCATGTAAATTTCTGATGCTGCCTTAACTGATTCTATTGCCCCAAAAGCTTCACCTTTTTTGAATTCGGAATCAATTTCAGGTAATTCTACAAAAACTATGTCGCCCAATTGTTCTACCGCATAATCAGTCAAGCCTATAGTATATGTACCGTCACCGTTATTCATTAAATATTCATGACTTTTTGTACACAAAATTCCTTCTTCTATACCCATTTTCTCTCCTTGAATATATGTATCTATACTTTTACTCTGTTATGTTTTTCTACAAACGGTAAATCCACAACAACCGCATCATGCAATTTCTCTCTTATCATAACTTGCAATATGGTATTCTTGCAAATTTCGTTAATATTTTTTACATGGCAAAGAGCAATATTTGCACCGGTAGTAGGCGAAATCCCTCCGCTTGTAACAATTCCGACAGGTTCTCCTTTATGATAAACTTCGTAACCGTGCCTTGCAATTGATTTATCAAGCATTTTGATACCTAAAAGTTTTTTATTTCCTCCGTTTTCGATATGGTTTAGTATAACATTTTTTCCGATATAATCTGCCTCTTTATTTTTAGGTATCGACCATCTCAAACCGGCTTCAATCGGAGAAGTATTTTCATCCAAATCGTTGCCGTATAAAGGTAGTGCCGCTTCTAATCTTAAAGTATCTCTTGCCCCCAAACCTATAGGCATTATCCCGAATTCTTCACCCTCAAGTAATATTTTATTCCACATTTCAGGCGCTAATTCGTTTTTCATCAATAATTCAAAGCCATCTTCCCCTGTGTAACCTGTTCTTGAAACATACATCTTATGTCCGCAAACCTTTCCAAGCTTTATGGTAAAAGATTCCTGATTGCAGTCATATCCCAATTTCTTCATTAAATCTTTTGCCTTTGGTCCTTGGATTGCAAGAAGTGAATATTCATCAGATCTGTTTTTAATTTCTACGTCAAAATTCTTTTTATTTAAATATAAATGATTTACATCCTCATCAATTCTTGATGCATTGCAGATAATTAAATATTCCTTTATGCCTAACTTATAAATTATCAAATCATCCGTTAACCCGCCGTTTTCATTCGGAAGCTGACAGTAAACAGCTTTTTCAAAAACCAACTTTTCAATATTTTGAGGTACAACGGAATTTAAAAATTCCATAGCATCCAATCCTGATACAAAAACCTCTCCCATATGTGAAACATCAAATAATCCGACATTATCTCTTACATTGTTATGTTCCTGTGCTATCTGTTTATACTGTACAGGCATATACCATCCGGCAAAATCAACCATCTTTGCACCTAATTTTATATGCTCGTCACACAAAAAAGTTCTCTTTACCATATCCCCTCCAATATTTTAATTGTCTGATACTTTTGTGGTTATGTCAAGTGGGTAAGAAAGGATTAGGCAAAATTAAAACTTTTGAATTCTTATATTATTAAGTGTTAATTTGCCATTATTTATTTTTGTAAAACCTTTGTGCATCCATGATTGCGGGGTTTGTTAAAATATGTTACAATGTTAGTAGGAGATGTTATAGTCGCCAGAGTGTTATGCCCCACACCACTCTTAAATAAAAAAGGTATCCGGTTACTTTAAAAACAGGTGACGAAATGGATACGCTGACATTTGGTGAAATAAATTACAGAAAATTTTTTGAGACAGCTATTGAGGTGTCGATAATCGGGGTTTTAATTTTTGCGCAGAGCATTCCGATTTTGGCGTGGGAGGAAAGGATTGCAAATGTCACACCGCTTCAGGTAAAAATTGACACCGGCCCGATTAGCGAAGAATTTACCAATACTTTTTCTAAAGAAAAACGTCAGGAGGAATTTAATGACAGGATAAGAAAAAAATATCCAAAAGCAGCGATTACGGATGTCACTTCGGGAGTTAAGCATATAAAATTAATCCGCTATTACAATAATCGTCCGGTAAGAATTAATATTATTGAAGTTGACAACAAGCTTGGACAAAATTACAAATTAAAACCGGCGCTTGCCTCAAATAGTACACTGAAAGCGAAGAATACAATAAGAACAATAGCAACAAGAGAGAAAGCGATAGTTGCATTAAACGGTACATTTTTTAAACCGCAAACCGGTGTTCCTTTAGGGACTTTAATGATTAACAATAAAATGTACACAGGCCCTATTTATGACAGGGTAGCTATGGGAATTTTTGAAAATGGTTCAGTGGTTAGTTATGATATAAAACGTGTTCAATTTAATACTGAAATTAAGGTTGGAGAAAAAATTTTTAAAGTTGACAATATAAACCAGCCGAGAATGCTTTCAACATACCTGCTTATCTATACTCCCGAATGGGGTTCGACATCTCCTGCAACTCCGAAATACGGAATGCAAATTGCCGTTAAGGATAAAAAAGTTATAGCAATATCTTCTCAATCAATAAAAATTCCTGAAGGGGGATATGTTTTGTCAGGTCCTGAAAAAATTGTTTCACAAATCGCTTTGGGCAAAAAAGTTGAACTTAATATAAAAACCAACCCCGAATGGAAAAATGTAAAACACATAATAAGCGGCGGGCCTTATTTGGTTAAAAACGGTCAGCCTTTTGTTGATGTGACAGAAGAAAAACTAAATTCCATAGGAGGAAGAAATCCGCGTTCTGCGATAGGTTATACGGCAGATAATGATTTTATATTTGTAGCGGTTGATGGCAGAGAGGGAAGCTCTGTAGGAATGAGCCTTTGGGAGCTTGCAGAATTTATGCATTCTTTGGGTTGTGTGAATGCAATGAATTTGGACGGCGGAGGATCAACTGTTATGTATGTCAAAGGCCAAATCGTCAATAACCCTGCATTCAAAGGCGGTATCGCGCTTTCAAATGCTCTTGTTCTTGCGGAAGATTAGGTTATTTAACCTCTATAAAATTGGTGTTTGGAATATAATCACTTGATTTTAGGTTAACTTTACTGATAATGCCTGCGCGTTTTTTGCGGTAAAGCATATCAACAAATGCTTCAATACGGGTAATAAATCCTGCTTCTCCTGTTTGTTCATCAATCGTAAGGTTCAAAAGCGGTTTGTTAAACTGTTTTGCGCGTCTTGTAATTCTTTCTACCATCAATGAATCAGGTCCGCATCCAAAAGCAGTGAGTGTGATTACACCGTCAATTTTACTGTCTTTTAAATAATGTCCGGCTGCTCCGGTTACTTCGTATTCGTTAGCCCAATATATTTCTTGACCGAGAGACTTTATACCGTCATCCATCTGTTCTTTTGACAGTTGAAGTGATGAATAAACCCGAACATCCATATTTTCAAGCTTGTCAAATATTTTCATTGAAATGAGTTCATCATAAACGTTATAACCGTGGGCAATAATTGCAACAGAGATAGGGTATTCCTTTTCACTGTTTTCAATAAATACTTTACCTTGGAGCGCATAATTTAAAGCCCTTTTGTAGCTCATGCCGGATTTTGTCATAATATGGAAGTTGTTATACATTTTCCAACCGGCTTTTGAAGCGCGTTTTATAATATTTTCATCCGTTATATTAAAATATCCTGCAATTTCTTTTAAAAAGTTGTATAACCCTTGATTTTCTTCCGATTTATCAAGAGTCGCTTCAACCATAGTAAACGGTTTCTTTACGACATTTCTTATCAAATCAGGTAATCCGCGAATTTTTGAACAGTTGTAAATCTTATATGCAATTGATTGCAAAGACGGGATGAGGATTTTGTCAATTCCCTTGTCGATAAGATTAAGTACGTGACCAACATAAACCTTAATTGGGACGCAAGTTTCCGTCACAACCAGCGACGAACCTTCCGACAAAATTTGTTTTGTTGTAATGTCTGATAAAACTATCTTAATTCCAAGTTCCGAGAAAAATCCGAAATAAAAAGGGTAATTATCGTAAAATGACATTGCTCTTGGTATTCCGATTACCATATCATTATTTAAATTGCAAGTATTTTCCACCGTTAATTTGTCTCCAAATTATCTACTACCCATATAATACAATAAAAATATTCAAATTCAACGGATATTTACAAATGTTAAGGTTTCGACAAAATTTTTAGCGGATATTTACAAGCGAGTAGGCATTAAAATCAAGCGAACCAAATATTATTTCTATACGTTTATCGTCAAATTCTCTGCATTTGGCAAAATTGACTTCTCTTTCTCCAAAATCATCACGGGTTGAGGTTGCGGAAATTTTTGCAATAAGTCTTCCTGCCTGATAAAATTTCAAAATATGTCCATTCCCTTCTTTTTCTCCGACAACCTGATAATGACCTGTCGGAAGAAGGGTTTCTTCATCAACAATTAATTCAACAGGAATAATTATTATAGGATATTCTTGTGCAGATTCTGTTATAAATGATGTTTCATCGCTTTGGCTGAATTCTTCACCTTTTGGAGCGCCTTTGGGTTTAGATTTTTTTGTAAATCCAAAAAAGTTTTTCTTTTCTTTTTTGGATTCTATGGCTTTGTCAAAATCCTCATCAGTCACAGCTTGAGTTTTGCCGTAAAAATTTGTGTCTTGCCAGCTATCCCAAATTTCATCCGCCATAGTGCAAGTATTTAAAAATATTAGTGAAATTATCAGTATCAGAAATCGTTTCATAGAAAAATTATTAATGTTTTTTCTTTAAATTTCAACCATTATTTGTAGGAATTAACATTAAATAACAGAATATTGCAAAGGTAAAATTTTTGTCGTATAGTGAAGCTATCTGATAGCTAAGGAGAAAAACAAAGATGAACGAGCTTTTAAAAAAGTCTGCGACAGAACAGAGTCGAGCTTTAAAGAATAAGGAAGTTTCAGCGGTAGAATTAACAAGAACCGCAATTGAAAGAACAAAAAGTTTAGAAGAAAAATTAGGTGCATTTAATTCTTTAACGGAAGAAATTGCATTGGATACGGCAAAAAAAGTTGATGAAAAGATTTTTAAAGGGGAAGATTTACCGCTTCTTGCAGGTATTCCGCTTGCTTTGAAAGACAATATGAATTTGAAGGGTTCAAAAACCACGGCTTCTTCAAAAATTTTGGAAAACTTTGTATCACCTTTTAACGCAACAATTACAGATAAATTGTTGAATAATCTTGTTCCGATTATCGGGAAAGCGAATTTGGATGAATTTGCAATGGGTTCATCAAACGAAAATTCAGCATTTAAGAAGGTGCATAATCCGTGGAATTTAAATAAGGTTCCGGGGGGTTCATCGGGTGGTTCTGCGGCTTCTGTTGCGGCATGCGATGTTACTCTTGCTTTAGGTTCTGATACAGGCGGTTCAATAAGATTACCTGCATCTTTCTGCGGTATTGTCGGGATGAAGCCGACATACGGCAGAGTTTCACGTTACGGACTTATAGCTTTTGCTTCATCTTTAGATCAAATCGGTCCGTTTGCAAGAACTGTTGAAGATGCGGCTAACCTTTTGGAGGTTATTTCCGGTCATGACGCTAAGGATTCAACCTCGCTTAATCTTCCTGTTGAACATTTTGCACTGCATTTGAATGACGATATAAAAGGTAAAAAAGTTGGCGTAATTAAGGAATTGATGACCGAAGGATTGAGTGATGACGTTGCAAAGGCAATGGATTTGGCCATTGAAACTTACAAAAAAGCAGGTTGTGAAGTTGTTGAAGTTTCACTTCCGAAAATTAAATATTCTATCGGTATTTACTATATTCTGGCAACTGCAGAATGCTCATCAAATTTGGCGAGATTTGACGGGGTTCGTTACGGTTACAGAACACCTGATGCTAAAAATCTTATGGAAATGTACACAAAAACAAGAGCGGAAGGTTTTGGCCCTGAAGTTAAAAGACGTATAATGCTTGGAACTTATGCGTTATCTTCAGGTTACTACGATGCATATTATAAAAAAGCTCAACAAATGCGAGCACTTGTAACCGAAGATTTCTTAAGGGTATTCAAAGAAGTTGATGTGTTGATTTCTCCGACTTGCCCTAATACGGCGTTCGATATGGGTTCAAAGACATCTGATCCTCTTGCAATGTATTTGACGGATATTGCAACAATCTCTGCAAACCTTGCAGGTATTCCTGCAATGAGTGTTCCTGCAGGCTTTGATAAAGACGGCATGCCAATCGGATTGCAAGTTTTGGCTCCGCAACTACAAGAATCAAGATTGTTTAATTTTGCTCACAAATTTGAACAGCAGCACGATTTCTATAAACAATTGGCTAATATATAGTTTGATAAATTTTATATGGAAACGGGCGCATAAATTTTATGCGCCCGTTTTTATTATTTTTCGGGGTTGATATTAATATTCTCCATCCAAAGCTTTTTTAACCTGTTCTTGATTAATACGCTTTGATTGGTTAAAACTGTTAATGGTTTTTTCTTGCATCATTTTTTGTTCGGCTTGCATTTTTGTGCCTGAAAAATTGAAATTTGATTCAATCAATTCATGGTTCATAAAGCACCAAATACAGCCTGCCAAAACTAATAAAAATCCTATAAATCTCATAACTCTCTCCTTTTTATATATTCTAAGAATAAGACATTTTTATTAGTAATTCATCATCTGTTTTATGTAATATTTATTGCAAAATAATTTTTCCGTGAAACCCTGTTTCAGAATTGTCATATTCGGAAACTTTAATCCAATCTTTTGGGATTGACTTTTCATTTCCTTTGTAAACACCCATAGAAAGTGCTTTTAATTCATTATCAGTTTGTTGTTTCTGTTTTTGGCATAATTTTCTCCTTTTATTTTGTTGTATAATAACATTATGTTTTTAGATAAATTTAGAAATCGATATAGTTTTAATTTCTTATCTATATGTGGATGGATGATATTTCTGCTGTTATGTGCTTTTTTAATTCCTATTATTTCTGCGATGTTTTCACCTTATAGTGGATTCCCTGGTATAGCATTTGCTTTTCTTTTCCTGTTAATTTTAGCTCTAAATATAATTTTTTATTTGTTAACTTTCTTTATTTATGTTTTTGAGATTATCAGTTGGAAAAGAATAACCAACGAAAAATTTTTAAATAACAAATATATTAAAATATCCCAAACCTTAGGTATAATTTTTGCGTTTTTACCGATAATAATGGTTGTATTCTTTCTTTTAGTTAGCTTTCTTCAGGATATAATATATAATATTCGCGGTATTAATTAGAGTGATTTAATTAACTTTTGCTATTTACATAATAATATTTATTTGAATAGCTCGCAAGTCAGCAATTTCACCTACATAGAAATATTTAAATTTTTTATCGGTATTTAAATTTAAAAAGCAAAAAATGTGCATAAAAAAACCCCTCACTAACTTTAAAGCTTATGAGGGATAAGTATTAAAAAGCGGATGACTTAGCCCTTGTTTCAAGCCATCCAAGAAAGGAACTTATTATTCGACCATAGCGGTCGCTATTTCAACAGCTCGTGCTTCTGCAAGCCTGTTTTGTTTTTCTTTCAAATCCATATAATTATTCATAAATGTTCTGTTGCGTTTTGCAGAATAATCAAATGAATGACTCAATGCGCCTAACATCAATATGAAAGGAGTATTTCTCAATGTGAATTTGCCGACAGATTTAACAAATTTTGGCGATTTAGAAATAATATTTTTACTTGTTTTTCTTAAACCGTTCAAGAATTTGCTTGCATTGAGTTTGTCGCCCATTTTAGCCATTTTACTTGCCAATTTGGCTTGTTTAGCAGGTTTAATACTTGTCCAAAGTTTACTGAAACCTTTTCCTGCCAAAGCTAACGCCGCAAACGAACCGATCATTACACCGAGGAACGATAAAAACGGATGTTTTTTGTCAAAATCTGTCAAGGTTTTTGAATCATTTTTGATTGCGTTCATTCCTAACACAGCCAAATCAATAACCGCAAACATAGCGCCCCAGCGAGCTGCTGTTCCTAATCCTGCGCCGACTCTGAGTGCATTTGAACCTTTTGTCAATGCTGCCGCGCCAAGTCCTGCGCTTAAAGGTACTGCCATCCAAATGGCGTTATTTATGCGTTTATGCTTTTTGTCATTCAGCATGGCGGAAGTCCTTACTGCCGCAAGGTTTTGTAATTCTCCATCGCTTAACTCCAAAAATCTGTCAATATTTTCTCTGCGACCACGAGCATTAAAACTTTGATTTAAACCTACTGACTGAACCTGCATAGTTTTCACCTCACATATTCACACACTAATTATATTACCATAAAACACAAAATTCAAATTTTTTGCTATCTAAAAATTATATTGTTATAAATATTTACAAAAGAATTTTTTTTCAATATTATAAGGAAATGAAAAAATTTTACATTCACACCATGGGGTGTAAATCTAACCAATTTGAAAGTGCCGTAATATCCGAAACTTTGGAAAATAACGGCTGGGAAAAATCCAATTCCCCCGAAAATTGTGATATATTTATACTCAATTCTTGTACGGTAACTCATAAAAGTGACAACGAGGCACTTTATATTTTAAGAAATATCAAACACAAAAACCATAATGTAAAAACAATTTTAACGGGTTGTCTGGCTCAGGTGGAAAAGGAAAATTTATTAAAAAACGATTTTGTCGATGTAGTTTTGGGTAATAACGAGAAATTAGATATATTAAAATATTTAGATATTAGCGGAAATTTTGAAGTTGAAGATTTGATGACAAAGGAGGAATTCACCCCTGCAAGCCTGCACAACACATCAAAAACAAGAGCAAATGTTAAAATTCAAGACGGATGCGACAACAGATGTGCTTATTGCATAATCCCGTTTGCAAGAGGCAAAAGCCGAAGCGCAAAATCCGATTTTATAATTAATCAAATAAATGAACTTGTGAATAACGGTTTTAAAGAGGTAGTTTTTACGGGTATTCACATCGGTCAGTGGGGAAAAGAATGGGGTTTGAGCCTTTTGGATTTGCTTAAAGAAGTGGAAGAAAAAACTTCTGTTAAAAGATATAGGCTTGGTTCGCTTAATCCTTTGGAGATAACGGATGAACTTTTAAATTTCCTCCAAAAATCAGACAAATTCTGTCCGCACTTTCATCTTTCGCTTCAATCAGCGTGTGACAGGACGCTTAAAAATATGAACAGATTTTATAAAGTTGACGATTATTTAAAACAGATTGAAAAAATCAATCAAATGTTTGAATTGCCGTTTTTGGGTAGTGACATAATAACAGGATTTGCGGGTGAAACTGATGAAGATTTTGAAATAACTGCCGAAAATTTGAAAAAATCAGGGCTTTCAAAAATTCATACCTTCCCGTATTCAAGGCGAAAAGGAACAGTGGGTTACAATGCACCAAGTCAGGTTGAAGATTCCGTAAAAGAAAAACGTGCAGATGTTGTGAAAGATATTTCTAAAATCAAATATGACAAATTTGTATCTGAAAATATCGGTAAAATTGCCGAAGTTTTAATCCAAAAACACCCCGATAAGTCAGGAAAATTAAAAGGTATAACAAGAAATTACCTTACAATTATTCTTGATTGTGATGATTTAAAACTCTCAAATACAATTGTAAACGTGAAAATTACCGAGTATAAAGACGGTAAAATTTACGGTAAAATAATGTAACTTTTCTAAAAATATGTTTAATCTCTTTCTTTAAAAAGTGTTTCAATATTTATATCAAGCGCATTTGCAATTTTGTTCAGAGTTTTAAGAGTTATATTTTGCTTGCCTGCTTCAATCACCCCAATGTATTTTTCATGAACATCAATCAGTTCTGCAAGCCTTGCTTGCGTCATTTTTTTTATAGTTCGTGCAATTTTGATATTTAAGGCCAATGTTTCAAATAGTTTTTTATCATCCATTCTTAAATTTTAATAAAATATAATACTCTATAAACAAGATTTAATATGGTATATGTAGTATTATATATTGACATAAATAACCTGATATGCTAGAGTTTAACCTGTAATTAAAAATAGGAGAAAATTATGAGAAGTATTTTTAAAAAAGGTTTTACCCTTGCGGAAGTATTGATTACTTTGGCAATTATCGGGGTGGTAGC
>ERZ842401.3543-NODE-3543-length-19237-cov-4.326921_pt1 | contig 19237 bp, 18 predicted proteins | sample MGYA00521270_ERZ842401 | MGnify/ENA primary metagenome ERZ842401 (study PRJEB31892, sample SAMEA3878208) | bioreactor metagenome | biome: Moose rumen | place: Sweden | collected 2011-10 | study: EMG produced TPA metagenomics assembly of the PRJEB12797 data set... | reverse complement strand
TGCTCTTCCGATCTCCTTAAAAGCGCGTCGCATTCGTCAAGCAGATCGAACAGCTGTTTAAGAGCACTTCCCGCATCTGCTGCATCCGTTGCAATTCAGTCGCATCCCGCAGTTTTCACACCTTTCTCCAAAATAAGGCTTATACAGGCTCTCCTCCGGTATCGGATAGCCCCAGTCATCCGTCAGCTTAAAATCGATCGACTTTCCAAGAAAACTAAGTCCGGACTTACTTGCCTGCTCCGTCTGTATACTGCCTTCAAGCTTATAAACCTTGCCATCCTTAACAAATCTGCGACCGGTACCACAGAATATGAAGGTCACGTTATACTCCGCACACTCATCATGCAGGGACTTCACCCATTCGTAATGACACGGGCGTGCTCCGCCGTAATTCTCCCCGTCGCAAAGCACCTGCTCAATCTGCCCTGCAGGAAGATATTCCCTGATGCTCACCGCTCCGATATAAGGAGCACACATAATACCTTTATGCTTAAAAGGAAGCCCCAGTAATATGGGGATCCTTTCATCTGCTCTTCGCTGGTTCTCACAGGTAACATTGAACATGATATTCTCCCAGCCGTCTCCCCAGTCCGCCGGAAGATGATCTGCAACGCGCTCGGGTCGCTTGGTCAGCAAAAAGAATTTCACATCCGGTCTCATATGCATGACCTGCCAGGCTTCATCTCTCCATGGATCCGCCTCCTCAAGGAAAAAGTCAGAAGTCATGCAGACTCTGATCATCTCGCCGCTCTTTACTTTATAGCGTCCGCTACGATCCTTTGAAAGCGGATACTTAAATCCAGCTTTCGTCCTGTATATATCCGAACCCTTCTTGTCACGAATGGAATCCAGATAGTACATATAGCAGTTCTCACAGCCTTCACTGCATTTTTTGCACCCATGCCAGGGATTCCATATATCATGCATAGCTCTGTCCGTGTTCCTTTCCTAGTAATTTAGTCAGTTCTAATAATCCCGGGTTATCTACTTAGTATCAGCTTCACCGCCTCAATCAGATCATCACTGAAGCCCTCCAGATCTTCCATCTTTATGACCTTCTTCTGAACAAACATCGCAATATCCCATATTGCATCGGACTTACTAAGCTCGATCAAAACTCCCGGATGCTTCTTATCCCTCTTAATCCTCTTTTCAAGCTCCCAAAAATGATCCGAAGCATTCCCAGGTGAACTAAGCAGCTTAATATACTGCTGCACCAGCTTTTCCATATAGTGCTCCTGCCAGCCACCTACTCTTTCTCGATATAACTTCCAGTCGCTTTTCGATATCTCCATTTTCACGCACTCCTAAAACTTATCATCATTTGCCAGATGCTCTGTCGGCTTCGCTGAGATCATTAAGCTTTCTTCCCGCAACACTTTTTATATTTCTTACCGGACCCGCAAGGACACGGATCATTCGGATAAATCTTCTTTGGCTTTACCTCCGGAGCATTTACTATTCTTCCACTGTAATTTCTCCTGCTGCCACGCTCTGCATCTTCCAGAGCATAGAAATAATCGGCCCTCTCCTTATTTCCCAGAGTATTGTACTCATCGCCAATTTCCCGATATAGATCCTCTTTATCCCTAAAATCCACTCCATCCTCAGTCTTCTGATAAAGCTCATCCAGTGTCGGTTCGAATTTTTCTTCGTCGTATTCTTTTAATTGCCTGAAATATCCAATCCATGCCCATCCCCATAAGGGATCCTCCTTCAGGTATTCTTCGTAAAGTTGCAGGCATTTCCCCGGATTGCCCATATCCGCATAAGCATCTGCGATATCTCTCTTGGCATTTTCATGAAAAAGATTATCGTTGCCACTCCATTTGATCCGCAGGATCTGCTCGTTAACCCGAATCTCATCCTCATACATTCGGGCATTATGGACATACTCCACCGTATCATTTGCCCAGTTTCCGATCTGCCAGTCTATCGTCTCTACGCCAAGACGATCTGTCATATTGTTATCACGCGCCATTATCTGCACGAGATGATTCCAGGCCGCCAGAACTTTTCCTGCCGTTTCCTTCGAATAATCATTATCATAAGGTATCGCATCTAAAAACTCTGATTCAATTATATCTGCTTCTTCCTGTGTAATTGCCATAATAAATTCCTCCATTAAATCGCCGTATACTCCCACTCCCTAAAACCTGCCGACTTCGCCGACTGATATACCGGAAGCACGATCTCTGACAGCCTGTTGCCGAATTCGGTCCTGGAAAGCTCCGGAGCATAGAGCCTGCCTTCCACCATTTGGGAGTTAAGGTGTTTCTTCTTAACCTTCTCAAATTCCTTACGGATTCCCTCATACTGCCACATCAGCTGATAGGACAGATACTCTATCTCGGTCAGCTTCTTAAAATAGACATCCCACCTCGGAAGGTTATTACTCTTAGCGGAATTGATACTCTTTGTGGTCGGATGAAGGTTCCATATCTCATCATTCGCCACATACGACCAGGGAACAAAATGATCTATGGAAATATCCTTCTCATTAAGTTCTCCGTTCCCGTAGATTTCCACCACCGGACTGACCGTCATGATCAACTTCCAGTATTTCTGGATATCTTCCAGCTTCCGCTCCTGCGGAGGGTAAAGCTTATCGATGACACCCGGTACATTCGGCTTTCTTCTCTGAAGATATTCCACGAGGTTGTATTTCAGCCATCCCTTTATGATGACCTGATTTCTGACAATATACTCACTCCATTTCTCATCAAAATGGATCCTTGTATTCAGACTGTCCAGCCGGTCAAATTTATAAATCAGACGATAATAGGCGTTTATACGATCGATCAGCTGTTTCTTTCCCACATTCCAGTCATCTGTCTTCAAATCCAAAAACGGTGCTTGCAGACGGTATGGTACATTATCGGTCAAAATCCTCTTATATCGCAGCACCTCAGGATCCCGGCAATTTCTGATATACTCAAGAAGAACTGACTTATCCTCTGAGGCTTTGAAATCAGAGACTTCTACCAACCTTTTGACAGCAAATTCAAGATTGTCTCTCGGTCCGAGGTTAAGGTGATATTCCACCACCATATACCATGCATCCGTGATCATCTCATCGATGATCTCCTCATAACTGGCAGATGTCTGCCCGGCAAGGATCTTCTCCACGATCACCTGAAACCAGAACATCTTGTAGCACTCACTGGTGTTATCAAAGAGATGCCCGAAATATTCAATTCTGAGTCCGTCTGATTCCGGTAAAATAAAATCCATACTCTATCTCCGTGTAGTCTTCAGTATCATGTTGAGCCATTTCTCATCACATCTGCCGGGTCTCACATCATTCGTAATCCACAATTTCTCAATCATAAGCTGATCCACATCCGAGATGAATGCCCTAAATGATGCCTCGGTAAAGTCCGTGAAGAATCTCCCGTTCCTCATTCCCTCAAAGTCACCGTATTTGAATGAAGTGTAAATGATGCCTCCGATATGGAGTGCCTGTTCCATATGCACCAACACTTTTTTAAGCTCCTGCTTTGGCAGATGAAGGATGGAAGAACACGCCCATATCCCGTCATACTTATCCTTTTCGGCAAACTCACTGAAATCCATCTGTATCACAGGAATACCCGTCTTCTCTTCTGCGATCCTGCAAAGCTCAGCTGAGCCATCCAATGCAATAACCTTATATCCCTTTTTCAAAAAATAACGGGTATCCCGCCCACTACCGCAACCAAAGTCAAGGATTGAAGCACCTTCTTTCAGATTTGAAAGAAAGCTGTCCTGCATCTCGGAAAACTCAATGTCCGCAGTGCTATCGGCAAAGCTCTTTGCATTTTTCTCATAATACTTTAATGTATCGTTCATAACGCTTCCTTCCAGAGCTCTTCCTTAAACCCGGGGGTAACTGTCTTATCCGTTACCAGTAAAGGTCTCTTCACCAGCATCCCGTCCGAAGCAAGAATCTTATACATCTCATCCTCACTCATATCCGGAAGCTTCTTTGACAACTCCATCTCACGATACAAATATCCGCTGGTATTGAAAAATCTCTTCAGCGGTAGACCACTCTTCTTATGAAATTCCCGAAGTGTCTTTTCATCCGGATGATCACTTTTGATGTCGATCACCGTATGTTCTATTTTGTTATCCTCCAGCCATTTCAGTGCTTTCTTGCATGTCGTGCATTTTGAATAGCAATATACCTTAACCATACTCCCTCCAATATTTATCACATTCGAATAATCCAGCTACTATGGCTCTGCTGACCTCTTTTTTATTTCTTCGCACCATTCATCAAGCATATTTGAAACCTCACCTATATGTGCAAGAATATGTTGTTTATTAAGTAGATAAATAAAACACAATATTTCCCGAGCCGTTCTTCTTTTTTCCTCTTCTGATATAACGGAAAAGAAATCTAACCTCATACTTCGAGTTTGCTCTTCTCTGTGGCTTCCTCCATTAAGTACAATCCTGTACATCAAATTCTTAAAATATATCTTATGTTCCCTAGACATTTCCGATCCATTCAAAATAGAATCATCGATTGAAATAGCTTCAATTCCTTTCCTATATTCAAATGTTCCAAATGCTTCCAGGGCTTGTCTCATCATATTTCCCATCACAATATCATAATCTGTTGCTTCGCCACAGGCATAATCATATATATGTTTCAGAAGTTCTGTATACTCTTGTCGTTCCTTAAATTTGAAGCGTTCCAGTTCACATTCCTTGAGCTCAGTGAGGCTGTAGTTAGTCTTCACTCCTGCGAATGACCACTCTTTGCTCAAGGCTTTCGCAATTTTTTCTATGTCGAACATTGTAAGCAAATCATGCGTCAATAACAGCGTTTTCGTATTTACATTTGATCCAAGGAACTGAGAAAGCTTATACTTCAGGAATGAAAGAATCCCTACTCTGTTTTCAAAATCATAACTTGATATCGGATCATCTATAACGATGAGATACTCTTCATCATAAGCCGTTTCCTTATTTTTTTCTTTCAGAATGCTTGTAAAAAAATAGCAAAGACCAATGATATTCCTTTCACCGACAGAAACATTCTTTGGCTCAACCGGTTTTCCATGGGAATATAGTTTGTAGTAGTCTCCATCTCTTCGAATACTTAATCTACTTTCAGAAAAAAAGATATATTTCAATCCACTATTTATGATATCAATGGCTATGTCTATTCGTTTTCTACGACTGTTCAATTCATCCAATGTTTCTTTTTTCTTATCTCGTTCTGCCATCGCTTCTTTTAGTTTATTTTGGACAGCATCCATCTCCTTTTTCTGCTTATCATGTTGTTTCGAAAGTTCAATTACATCGTAATATGCAATCTGATCATTAATCGATACAAGGTCATCTATTATTGGTTTTGTCTGTACAGCTTTGCTATTATGTGATATACGTTCTTCATCAAGCTTCTTCAGTACATTTTCCAAAGACCATAATTCTTCAGTAACAGCCTTTGCCTCTTCAACAATTGGAGTATATGGATCTTCGATCTTGGAATCCAAAAGCCCATTATTGAATCGAATAATTGCATTTAACGATTCAATCATGTTCATGCACGAATTATATGACGGAAGAGTCTCATATTCTCCAAGATTTATCACTAATTCGTCAATTTTAAGCATCTTCAACTTATTCTGGTGCTCTTTTACTTCATCACTAAGTACTTTCTGTATTTTCACCTTAAGATCATGTTTATACGCCGGAGTCAAATTTTGCAAACAATAAGGGCAATATGTCGTTTTAGGTCTCTCTAAATAGTCAATTCTTTCCTGTAGTTCATCTGACCTGCCATCGGAGATTAAAGACAACAGGTACTGTTCTCGTTCTGATAACTCCGGCTTTTCAATTTTCATTTTCAACAACTCGTTAACAAGACTGATCGTATATGACTTGTAACATTTAGAAACACCTGGAACGGCATTTCCAATTGTGGATGATCCACTCTTGGCTTTTGAAAGTTCTCCCATTCTGTCATTAAATGCAATAATCAGTTCGTCCCGTGTTCTTCCCGGTGAAAGATTTATAAATTTTTTATATGTATCCTCATTAACGCTTGCATTTCTTCGTAAATCTTTCGCTTTTCGCTCACGCTCAGCCCAGCAATCATTTCCATTCGAAAGTATTCCCTTCATCTTCTCGGAATAAAATCTCGGAGCCTTAGGATTAGAGTTTACTTGATATTCTCTCAGTATTTCCTCCTTTGCTTTAACAACATCTTCCGAATTCAAAAAATCCTTTTCCGCTTTCTCAATTTGTTTTGTTAAATCTGCTTGCTCTCCCAACATTACGATAGATTCGAGTCCACTACCTTCTATGCGAACATTATTATCAACATAATCCTCATCAAAAATATATATATGAGACTTTTCCCTATCTGACAAAACAACTGTAGAGTTATTCGAATCCATTGGCTCAGAAACTACAACACTGGGAATCACTTCTCCTGCTATCTTTCTAAACGCTTTGGCTATAGTACTCTTACCCGCCCCATTTCTTCCATATAGAATTGCAAGTTTTATCATTTGTCCTTCATTCGATGAACCAAATATATTGAGCACCTTTTCGGTCGTAAAATTTGCCCCCTGTAGCTTAATTGATCGTATATCTTTAAGCATATGGTTTTCTTCTCCTCTTTATCCACGATATTACAGCGCCTTATAATATTTCTCAATCATCGCTGCCATCATTTTTCTTCTCTCGACCAAGAAAGCATCATAGTCCTTCACATCCATCTTTACAACTTCTCCCGGTATTGCATTCTCAGCCAAATTTGTCATCAGCTCATTTTCATCAGAGATATTCCCGATCAGAACATCCTTAGTCCGGCACTGCTCCAGAATCACACCAAAATACTTGCACGGTGCATCATCACTTATAGCCTTATTCACTTGGGTGTCAAGATAAGTATAATTTGCAACCTGATTGTACCGTCCTTTATTATCAACACCATTCTTCTTCAGATAAGCCTTCGGAAAAATATGGTGCACATCCCCGGAAATCGTTATGAGATCCGATATCATCGTCCCCTTCATAAGCATAGAACTACTCTTCATATAATCCTGTGCAGCCAGAAAGACATTGAACGCCGGACTGTTAACAGAAGGGGTTTCGAGATTCTGCGGAAGGGGCACTTGCCAGAATGTATCCGACAATGCAGAAGCTTCTGCTTCCTGCGCAAACTGTTGAAATCCTTTTTCAACAATAAGTCTGATATCCCTGCTCATTGCAGATTCCGGTGATGCCACATATCTTCCTGTAAGTGTAGATAAAACAAACCACTTCTGAATCAGTCTTTTGATCTGTCCCTGATGTACATTCGGATCATCATGCAGTTTCAGATAGAGCATATACGCAAAATCAAGCGTCATCTGGGAATTCAGCAGTTTACTCGACTTGAAGCCTGCCCCTTTAATCGCCAGCACAAACTGTTCAAAACTGTATTCATTTACAAATTTCAGAATACCATCCTTCAACTTAGCATAAGAATCCTCAACGATTTCATCTTTATACTCTCTCGTCTCAAAATCCCTTCCAGACAGCAAACTTACCAGTTCAGACAACCTACCTCTATTGAAGCTGTACATAAAAGCAACACGGAGCATATCACCATAATCCGGATCATAAATATCTTCATTATCCTTTGCCAGCCATTTAATTTTTGAAGCGAACTCTGTCTTTTCAAACTCTGAATCCTTGACCATTTGTGGATAGAAGTCAGGCTTTACGGCGAGATGGCAGAAATAATCCACAACCTTCCGAAGCGTATTACCACCATGTACAGTATCCGCAGCCATCTTTGACATTACGAAATCCGACTGACTAAGTGGAGTGCCCTTTGAATTGATTCTAATGAAAATCTCCGTAACTTCATCTATATCCAGCGAATGTTCCAGTTCTATGACGCCTATCTGACGATTGGCAACTCCTTTTAATTTAAGAATTGTCTCCGATAGCTCATCAAGATCAACACCTTCATTATTCTTGGCATAGTCATTTTCAAAAGCTCTTTGCTTAAAATCCGGTCGAAATACCTCTGAAATATCAGGGATCCATTTTTTGTCCTTCAGGTGCGAAGCATCCTGCACTGCAAAAGGCTTTGTCGGATCTTCAGAAAGAGGATTAAAAGCTATCTTAATCCTTCCCTTGTTAAAATCTTCATCCAGTACTTCAAGCCCGGAAATTGCAGCCATTAATGCAGTGATACGCTGTTGCCCGTCAATTAATACATGCTTACCACCGGCAACTGCCCCTTCCTTCGTCTTCACATCCGGATTCTTCCATGTAATGATGTAGCCGGTAGGGTAACCGTTATATAAAGAATCAATCAGATCCCTCACCTGACTCCTCTTCCATACAAATGGACGCTGTATCTCTGGAATAACAAATTGTCCTGCCTCAATAAGTCCAAGAACAGCACTTACCGAATACTGCATCAATGTAAACTTCTCTCCAACCATATCAGTGATCTCCTTTTATCTTTTGAGGCTAGCAACAATACCAACTTAGTCAGCTTGTCACCCCTGAAATATTACATCATTATGGTATTCTATGAAATCCTTCCCCGGCAGGAACTTGTCCGGAAGTAATATCTGTTGATTCTCATACGAGTAGAACCATGCGTGAGTATTTTCATCCATGTTTATATCAGAGAGTTTCTTTGAAATAATAATCCGATATTTCTTGTCCAAAGTAATTAGGCCCCGGTCAAATGCTCTGTCATGGAGTGCATTTAAGCACAGTCCATTGCTTGGATTTGTGCGTTCTGTTTTTGAGTCGCTGTCTTTCCACGGCTTGATATGACTTGCAATAAGCAGTTCCGGCTTTTTCATTCCGGTAATGCAACAAGAATTTCCATAAGCATTTAATACCGATAATCTGAAGAAGAACTGTCCTACTCTTACCTTAGTTTCTTTCTCAACATCAGCGCCTTCAGGGATTTGTTCAATAAGAAGTTCCGGATTGAGGGATTGGATATCCGTTTTCTTATACTTAGCCATAATTAGCTGAGCCTGATATGATAACTCTTCCCAATCACCATTGAATTCTTCTACAATCTCTTTATCCAGTTTACTGGCATTAGACATACCTTTTACATTACGAGCAATTAGTTCCGGATCATAATGTGCCAAGTTGGCCATCTTCAATCCAACCGAACTGGGAGTCCGGCCAAGCAGTTCAGCCAAAGCTATAATATCCTTGTTTGTTTTAGATATTTTGGCAAATGGAGTCTTACAATACAAATCAAATGCAAGTATTGTTTCTTCTCTTGTCCATTTCACTCTGTACCGATCTTCCATATCATTACCTCACGAATTAAAACTGCATCGGCATTCCTTCTGAAATGAGTTTTTCTCTTGTTTTCAGAACGACCTTTGCCTGTTTAACAGAAGGGATACGTCCGGTTCTCTCCATATTGATCACAAGTTTCAAAATAGAGGATTCCATTTCTGAGAGCAACTTTCTATTAGTACCCCAACTGTATACCTGTTCCCAGTATTCTTTCCCCGCTCCCATAATGTATTTCAGAGCATCGACCTCTGCTTCTATTTTGCGTTCCTCTTTTGCACTTTTCTCTTCACTCTTAGTATGTTCAGCTTCTATCAAAGTTTTGAGAAAAGACGGCAGAATATTCCACTCCTGCTTTTGAGCCCGTTCCCAGCACCGTGCTTGCTTACACCACTGTGTAACATTTTCAGTAGGTCTATCATTGCGTGTTATAAACTCATATACCTGAGTGCAGAGTACCCTCAGTTGTTGCTCCAACTCCGGATAAAGCTCTTGAAGATTCCAGATCCGCATAAAGTCTACTTCAAAGCCCTTTGCGTTCGTTCTGATATAATCAAACAGAATACTCATTGTATATGCCGTAACATTAGCTTTATACGAATGCTTCTCCTTATACCAATCTGTCTGCTTAATTATTTCATCAGTTCCCTTAAATATAATTGCAAGGGCAACAACACGCTTATAATAATAAACATTATAAGTTGCATCCGACTTCGCCCATTGTTTTTTTATATTATCTGCGAATACTTTTACCAGTGCCTGCTTTCCTTTGCTGACAACATCCGGCGCGCCTTCATAGATTTCCATATACTTAGCCAGTTCTACCATTTTGATAACCTGGCTCTCTGGATACCTTGTTTCATATTGCTTCATCTGGCTAGATTTAGGCTTGAATTTCATCTTGCCTTGGTTATACTGTCCGCGCGTACGCTCATAATACTAGTATTGCTGATATTGATTTCCGTGTACCGCTGGTGCTGGTGTTTTCCTCGAATAATCTTCCATGCGGATATGGAACGGATGATTTGAGAAAAAGTCAGATGCATCCACCTTATTCTGAGAGTTTGAATACTCCGATATCTTGGGGATTATCCTCTCCGACATAGAATGATCAAGCACTGATATTTTCATCGGTACAAATAATCTGCTTATGTCAACAATTTCATCCTTACGTGCCGTAAGAAGCGTATTGGCAATAGATGCTGTTGTCTGTCCACCGTTTACAATCTGAAGATCTTTAATCCTCGTTATCTTAAGTCCTTCCGAAGTAACATCGGTATCTATTTCTGAGGCAGTAGCTGCTATTCCATTGTTGTAGACAAAGAACATTTCCAGGTAGTTCTTTATCGTATTCTGTATGCTTTTATTCACCTTGCCCCTTACGCTAAGAAAGGAACGAACATTTCCTTCAAGAAGCCTTGATCCATATTCCAGATATAGATCATTCAATATTTGTCCGGGAACAACTGCCAAATATGATGTATACGTGATGAGATTTTCAGGCTTTGAATCCTCTTCCTCTTCTTCTATATCATCGTATTTTGGCGGTACTTCTATATCTGCGATAACATCCACGCACTCTACAGCCTTAACACAAGGAATACCATCAGAATCAAAATCTGAAAGTATTATTTCAACGCTTTCCTTTTGTGTTTTTGAATTTACAACATCAAAGATACGTGCAACATCCCAAACATTCAGTTCTACAGTCGTGCCCGCAACCTCAGTATCTTTTATGTTCTTCCTTCTCTGCTTATTAAACGCATCAGTCAGAAGATAAAAGCGATATTTCGTAATATTGGCCTTCTCATAATACAGCGTTTGAGCAAATTCGTAAGCTTGTGTACTTTCTTCAAGTTCAAGGTACATTTCATACTTTGTAGCTTCTTCAACAAAATGACGCACCTTGTTAAACAATGAATTAATGTCTTCCGCGCGGATCGAATCATCTTCATGAGGGCCATGATAATCCGAAATAAAAACACAGCAACTACCGTCGGTTTCATCTAGAGCATAACCATCGATTCTTATATTTGCTTTTCGTCTGGAAATACCCTCATAATAGCACTCTACAAAATCATCAAACTCTTCGCCATCACTAAGAATATCTGTAACATACCGTAAGAATTCCTCTTCTGGCGTAGACATGTTAGCATTTGCGGCCAGCGCTATATCTTCATGAAGCACTTCACGATACTCGTCAATAGTCATTACAATATCACTCCCTAAAATCTGCTATACCGGCTATCATAATTGTATATTTCACATTTCCGATAGCATCATTAACTTCTCTCCGCCTCAGCCTTGGAAATTCATCATTGACAGTATATACTTCTGAACCTTTGAATACGAAATTGAAGCTGTCATACTCAGGATCTACAGAATAACCTACATTATCAAGTTTTATTCTGAATTCCTCTAAAATTTCCGGGTCTTCAATCTTATCGTAATCATTCGCCCATGCATGTTCGATTCCGAATAATCCATCCTCGCTTTTTGCACGTAAAGCACCGCAAGCCAATCCACCCGGACCACAAAACAGCTCTCCCAGCTTAAATATAGTCTTTTCAGACATTGTTACTTTCCTCCAATTCCCTCAGCATTTGTTGCCTTTTTTCATAGTTTTCTAGATATTCGCTTAGCGCCCTTTCAACAGCAACCGTTTTTGTTTGACCAGCATCATCACATAGTTTTTCCAATTTTTCATATATGCTCGTTTCGATACAAACATTAAGATAAGTTCCATTCTTTTTTGCTCTGGCCATATCACCGCTCCTTATACAAATAAAAACAATCCTACGAGTATATTCTACAGCTTTTAACTACTTAATTCAACTATTTTCTACTGTTTTCTACATAAAGTCTCCAATTTACGACTCTTTGCTCATGTCATTCAAATTTTTTCTCCGTAGTTGCTTTCAGCATTAAGATCAGACTGGTTTTTTATCGTTCTTTATGCCGCCTATCCATAATTCGCACAAAAACAAAATCATGGTAATTCCCCCCCAGTTGAGAACGTTTTCCCCTGTATAACTATTCGAAGTGTGAACCCTACATCAACTCTTCTGCTCAACCTACAATGATCTGACAAACTCCTCAAACCGCTGTCTCAATGTAACTCCATCATTACTGTAAACACTTTTCACGATAATATCCCCAACGCGAAAGCAATATGGATTCTTTACCTGACGAATATACTCTTGCTTTCTTTCCTCTAAAGGCAGGTCCTCATCAATCGTTATGGTTGTTATATCTACCAGTGTCTCCGGATCCACGGTTCTGATATCTACATTTTTCATTTCCTCGAGTGTCATTGTCTTCATCTCATCCCCTTCACATATTTCAGCCTCGAAGCTCATTCTGACCTGTAGTCGCTTTTTATCAATCACTTCTATTTTTTCAATCAGATATGCAAGAAGTTCTCTGTCGATTTCAGTAGCAAACCTGTAATCTTGCAGTTTTCTGAGCCAAACCTGTTGCTGTGATCCCTCAGTAAGCAGATTATCCTTCTCCTCTTTCAGACTCAACATTCTCCGTTCATCCTCAGCTATTGCCTTATTATAGTGATCTTTCATCATGATATATTCACTCTTCGTGAGTATCTCGTCTTTGTAGTCCCGGTAAAGATTGCCTTTTCTTTTTTTCTTCTTATACATTTCATTCTGCAGATTTCTAACCTGTCTATCAATTCGAGCAAGACGCGGTTTCATAACCGGAGTATTCTCCACGATATCTGCCACCTCCTCCAAAGGCATAACTCCTCCGATAAACGATTTGATCAGACCAAGCACCGCGCCATCCAGAATCTCCCTGGATATCATATGTGAACTACAGGAGCTTCTGTCTCGCTTATTGCCCGCACAGACATAATAAATGTATCTTTTACTTCCAGACGGTACCGTTTTGCGTATCATTGCGTCCCCACAGTCTGCACAAAAGACCATTCCCGAAAGTGGAAACACCTGCGTTTGTGTCGGTGCAACTCTCGTATCTCTCAGAAGTAACTTCTGTACGAGTTCAAATTCTTTTCTTGATATGATAGCTTCGTGCATATCTTCAACGCGAATCCATTCTGATTCATTCTTCATGTGCCGTTTTTTTATCTTATAATTCGGCGTCGCGCTCTTCCCCTGAACCACTGCTCCGGTATAAACCTCATTAGCTTGTGTCAAGTCAGACATAAAAAATATTTCAGCCAACAGTCCCTACACAACCGTACCAAACACGCCCTAAATCCGTACATCCCCTATTCTTTCCAGACAATCTTCACTGCTCCCGCCTTACCGACCTTGATCTCCGTCACAAGCTCCTCCAGCATTTCCCTTGTCAGTTCCTCTGCATCCGCAAATTTATTTCTGCCGTCAGAAACTCTTTCTGTTTTCTGCCTTGTCTCCACCTGTCCGGTCAAAAGCTCCAACTTTTCGGTATTCTCTTTCAATATCCCCGCCAATTTCCCCTTTTGGGCGATGTATTGCTTTTTATCGATCCTCCCCTCTGCATAGTCCTCAAAAAGTACCGTCTGCTCAGCCTTGCACCGGCTGATCTCCAGATTGCATCTTCTGATTTCTTTCTGCATATCTGCCAGGGCATCTTTCCGCCCTTTCCCGTCAGGCAGATCAGTTTCCCTGAGAGAGTCAGCCTCTGCCATACGTTTCTGTATCGCCCTCAAAACCTTCTGCTCCAGCCGCCTTTCCTCTATCTTTACCTCTTTACATTCCATATCCGGCATTGTCTTTGCAGTCAGGCAATAATAATAGGGAGCTTTGCATTGTGTCCTCGTCAATGTCATCCCGCAGTATTTACACCTTAAAATCCCACGGAATTTCTGAAACGGCTTTCTGTTTGGATGTTCCTGGACGGAATGTCTCAATACTTTCTGCGCCTGTGCAAAAAGCTCCTTTGACACAATGCCCTCATGGGTGTTCTCCACCACGATCCATTCTTCTTTCGGCAAAGTTATGGTGGTCTTGCTTGTCACATCCGGTTTCGTCCGCTTCCGGCTGATCATACAGCCCGTGTAGCGTTCATCAAGGAGCATATGCCTTACGCTCGTCCTCGTCCAATAGGCAACCCCGCCCCGCAGCTTCCAGCCCCTCAGACTGTCCTCCTTGTTGGATTTGCGGTACATGAGCGGGGATAAGATCCCGTCCCCGTTCAGCCTTGTAGCGATCTCTGATGGCATGACTCCTGCAGCAGCCTCCCGGAACACCCTTCTTACAACCTCTGCCGCCGCTTCGTCGATCTCCAGCCGGTTCCGTACCGTTTCCGACTTCTTATAGCCATAAAAGGCTATCGCACACATATATTCGCCTTTTTTCATTTTCGCCTGCTGGACATACCGTATCTTTTCGGATATGTCCCGGCAGTACATCTCATGGATCAGTGCCTTTAGGGTAACGTCAAATCCCGCCGTCCTGCCCTTTTGCTGTTCACTGTCATAGCCCTCGTTGACCGCAATGAAGCGGACACCGAGGAAAGGGAAGATACGGTCAAGATAATCCCCGACTTCGATCAGGTTTCGCCCAAATCTTGAAAAATCCTTCACAATGATACAGTCCACCGTTTTCCCCGCAAGGGACAAAAGCTCCTGTATCCCCGGACGGTCAAAATTTGTCCCGCTGTACCCGTCATCCAGAAACTCAAGGACCGTCCCCTGCTCCATTTCCGGGTGTTCCCTAAGATAAGCATGCAGCAGGTCCCTCTGGTTTCCAATGCTGAAGCTCTCCCCCTCATTTGCATCCTCGTTTGAGAGGCGCATGTAAAGCGCAACCGCTCCCATCATACCACCTCCCTTTCCGCATCCGCCCTGAGCTTCTCAAAGGCATCCTGAAAATTCCAGACGATCTCGATCTCATTGTAACCGGATACCCGGATACACTTGACCAGCTCTGTCGCCATTTCCCTTGTGACTTTCTTTTCCTTTCCATACTTTCTTATCATCCTGAGCCATTCATTCCTGCCCGAATATCTTTCATTCTCTGCTCTTTTGGCCTCCAGCCTTTCAAGCTGCTCCCGTAACTTGGCCTCCTCTTTCTCATACTTTTCTTTCATGGAGAGATATTCATCCTCCGTGATCGTCTTATCGAAATAAGACTCAAACAGGGTGCTGCGGAGCGAAATCTTCCGTTTTATGCCCTGCTCCAATTTCCCGATCTCCCTTTCCAGCTCCCGGCATTTTACCTGAAAATGCTCGTTTTTGCGGACACGCTCACACAGCTTCTCCAGATCAAGCGCCGCCTCCATCTGCACCCGCAGGCCCTGGAATACCGCTTCTTTCAGATCTTCCTCATTCACCCATTTTTTGCTGCATTTCCCAACCGAGCGGTTCTGCTCATACAGCCCGCAAAGAAAGGTATAGTGTGCTTTCCCAGATGGATATACGCTCTTATATCTCATCATCTTTGTGTCACAGTCCGCACAGACCACCAGCCCTTTCAGCACATTCTCTGTAGTGGCATATTTTCCACGCAAAGCACAGCTCTCCGCATGGCGTTCTTCCGTCAGATTCTGCACTCGGTCAAAGGTTTCCGCATCCACAATGGCTTCATGGGTATTTTCCACGATCACCCATTCCTCACGGGGAACTGCTTTTGATTTTCCGCCACTGATCATCGGTTTCTGTTCCTTGCCCTGTGCCATGTGGCCGGCATATACAAGGTTGACCGTCAGTTTCCTCACCATCTGCCCCTGCCATACCGCCCTTGCACCTGTCGGCTCGATTTTTCTGTGTCCTCTCATATAATGATATACCGACGGACAGGGAATATTTCTTTCATTCAGCCTGCGGGCTATCTGCGCACAGCCGACACCTTCCGCCCGCCATGCAAAGATCTCCTTTATGATCGGGGCTGTTTCGGGATCGACTATAAGTTTGTGTTTATCCTCCGGCGATTTCAGATAACCATACGGCGGAAAGGAGCCGATATATTCACCGCTTTTGCGTTTCGTATCCAAAGAAGCCTTAACCTTTCCCGAAATATCCTTCGCGTACATATCATTCACAAGGTTTTTCAAAGATACCACCAGCTCCCCGCCGGAATCCTCCCTGTCTGTATCGTATCCGTCATTGACCGAAACAAAGCGCACCCCAAGATACGGGAATATCTTTTCCAGATAATATCCGGTTTCCACATAATTCCTGCCAAACCTCGAAAGGTCTTTCACCACGATGCAGTCCACTTCCCGTCTCCTCACCGCGTCCATCATGCGCTCAAAGCCCGGACGGTCAAAATTTGTACCTGTCTCCCCGTTATCCACGTATATGCCGGACAGCTGCATATCCTTCTGCCCTTCAATGAATTTCTCAAGCATATACTGCTGTACCGCAATGGATTCACGGTCTTTGGAATAGCGGTTATCTTCCACGGACAGGCGGACATAGGCGGCTGTATGGTAGATCCTTTCAGGCTTATATTCAATGGTCGCCACAGCATGATCTGTCGCAGGCATGGGAGTTTTTCTGCTTTTCCTTGCCATATCAGACCGCCTCCCTTCCGTTCGGGCAGTCCCGCCCTGTCATGCTCTCCACCAATGCACAGGCACGCTCATAGCTGTCCTGATACTTGAACCGCACTTCAATCCGGCTGTCCTCATATACCTTCACACTCTCGATCAGCGTGACCGCCGCCTCCCTCGTCAGCTCCGTAAGGTTGCGGAATTTCTTGAACCGCTCGATCCAGGCTGCATTTTTCGGGCTTCCCATGAGAAAGCCATCCATCTCCTCCTGCAGCTTCGCCGCCAAAGCCCTGTTTTTCTGTAGTTTTTCATCATACACCGCTTTCAGCTCCAGATACTCGTTCTTGTCGATCAGGCCGTCCATCATGGATTCATACAGGGATTCCTTCAGGCCGGTCAGGCGTTCCTCCTCTTCTTTGTTTTTCAGAAGTCCGATATCCGCTTTCTTCATTTCCTCCTGTCTGAGCGGGATCGTATCTATGTATTCCAGCACCTTCTCCATATCCGTCACAGCCGAAATATGCCGGTTCAATGACAGGAACACCGCTTCCTCCAACGCCCCAGTACTGATACGGTGGCTGCTGCACACATGCTCCGTCCGGTTCCTGCCGCACATATAATAGGCATAGGTCTTTCCATTCCGCTTTACACTGTTGCGCACCATGTTCTGCCCGCAGTCACCACAGAACACCAGGCCGGAAAGCAGGTACACCTTTTCCTCCTTCGGTGCAACCCTCATGTCCTGCTCCATGATCTTTGCCACCGCATAGAAATCCTCTTTCCCGATGATCGCCTCATGGGTGTCCTCCACCCTGATCCATTCCTCGTCAGGCTTCAATACCGTTTTCTTTACCTTGTGGTTCGGGGTAGTGCGGCACCCCTGCACCATCGTCCCCAGATAAAATTCATTCCGGAGTATGCGCCCCACCGTGACCGCCGTCCACTCCGTCCTCGTGTTTACCTGAAAGCCGGATTTGTAATTCAGACCGCAGGACCGCTTATACTCCATTGGGGAAAGGATGCCCTCCGCATTCAGCTTCTCAGCGATCCTTAGCTGGCTCATGCCCTCCAGCTTCCACCGGAAAATATCCCTGACCACCCCTGCCGCATAGCTGTCCACTTCCAGCTTGTGCCTGTCATCCGCCGACTTCACATATCCATAGACAGCAAAAGAGCCAATGAAATCCCCCTTCTTTCTCTTGGTTTCCAACTGGCTCCTGACCTTGATCGAAATATCACGGCAGTAGGCATCGTTGATCAGGTTCTTGAAAGGGATCAGTATCCTGTCCGTGGAGCTTATGCCCTCCAGACTGTCAAAATGGTCATTGATGGCAATAAAACGGATGCCCTTTTCGGGGAAAATGCGGTCAAGGAAACGCCCTGCCTCCACAAAATTCCTCCCGAAACGGGAAAGATCCTTGACGATGATACAGTCAACCCGCCCTTCCTCAATCTCCCGCATCATGCGTTTGAAAGCCGGACGTTCAAAATTGACCCCGCTGTACCCGTCATCCGCAAACTCACCCTGCACCACAATGTCAGAACGGTCTTTCAGCCACTCACGGATCAGACATTTCTGATTTACGATACTGTCGCTTTCCTCCCTGTCCCCGTCCTCCCTGGACAGACGGACATAGACTGCTGCGTGATATAATCTGCTCTCTGTTAAATTTTTCATGGTGAACCTCCTGTGCAAAATTCCTGTCAAAAACTTTTCACAGCGGCTTCACCGATTATGCTTATCCAATGACAATGTAGCACACTAAAGCGTGAAAGTCAACTGTAAATCCCTCTTTCGTATCAGACTGATGCAAATTCCTTTTATATCAGTCTGTATGTACATCAACCGTATCCGCACCCACTCTGTCGGATGCCGGTAATCTGCGCCCTGCCACGCTTCATGACGTCAGCGGAACATATCCACACACTGCTCTATCCTGTCCTCCAACGTCTTTTCCGTATCCGCAAAGCTCACTTTCACCACTACCTTTCCGCAGCGGTAACAGTACGGATTTTTCACCTGCCTCATAAAATCCGCAAAACGCTCCTGAAGCGGTGCATGGCTGTCAATCTGCACATCACCGATCTCCGCCAGCTCCTCCCTCGGCACAGTACGGATGTCCACATCCTTTAACACTCCAAAATCCAACGAAATCAACACCTCCTTACGGCTCACAAGGCCGCCTCATGCTATTTCATAAATATGCGCGGAAAAATACAATTAAAAATTGTCCAATCTTTTCCGGATAAAACAACATGTGCCGTAACCCTGCCCGAATCCATGAGCTTCACAGCAGGCTTCCCGCCACATGGTCTTTCATCCGCTGTCATCAAAAGATACGGGAACCACGCCGGCATGCATCAGAAGAACACGCAAGCCAACGCAGATTCCCGATTTCATACTTCTCTCAATCTTTGTGCCGTATTCTCAGGTGACCGGATCACCCTTCTTCCCACCCCCGGCACGGGAATATCCAAGCCGCTTACGGTTATAAGCGCCATGACACCG
>ERZ842401.3542-NODE-3542-length-19241-cov-4.175180_pt1 | contig 19241 bp, 15 predicted proteins | sample MGYA00521270_ERZ842401 | MGnify/ENA primary metagenome ERZ842401 (study PRJEB31892, sample SAMEA3878208) | bioreactor metagenome | biome: Moose rumen | place: Sweden | collected 2011-10 | study: EMG produced TPA metagenomics assembly of the PRJEB12797 data set... | reverse complement strand
ATGTCATTCATAAAGTTTTTCGCAGGCAGCCTTTCACAGAATAAAGAGGTGGTAAACGCTACCACAGGCAGCACCGAAAAGGTGGGCAAGCTGGTAACTCTGCAGGGCAAAAAGCAGATAGATGTGGCTGAGGCAGGCGCAGGCGATATAGTTGTTGCCATGAAGATGAATGTCAACACCAACGATACCATCTGCGACAGCGCAAGGATAGTTAAATTCCCTGCTATTGAGTTCCCCAAGCCGACCTACAGAATGGCTGTCAAGGCTAAGAAACAGGGCGATGAGAGCAAGATCTCGGCAGCTATCGGCAGACTTCTCGAAGAAGATCTCACCCTTACGTATGAGCTTGACAGCGCCACCAATGAGATGATACTCAGCACCCTGGGCGGACTTCACCTTGACTCTGTTGCAGGCAGGCTTAAAAATGATTTCGGCGTTGATATCGACGTTGCACTGCCTAAGATATCCTACCGTGAGACTATTCGCAAGAAGGTCAAGGTACAGGGCAGACACAAGAAGCAGTCGGGCGGTCACGGTCAGTACGGCGATGTTTGGATAGAGTTTGAGCCTTGCGTTTCGGACGAGCTGGTATTCGAGGAGAAGGTATTCGGCGGCGCTGTTCCAAAGAACTTCTTCCCTGCTGTTGAAAAGGGACTGCAGGAAAGCGTAAAGAAGGGCGTTCTGGCAGGCTTCCCTGTTGTGGGACTTAAAGCTATACTGGTTGACGGTTCATACCACCCTGTTGACTCCTCAGAAATGGCATTCAAGATGGCAGCGTCTATCGCTTATAAGGAAGGTCTGAGACAGGCAGAGCCTATTCTTCTTGAACCTATCGGCTCGCTGAACGTTATCGTTCCCGATGACAACACAGGCGATATGATGGGCGAGCTCAACAAGAGAAGAGGCAGAGTGCTCGGCATGAACCCCACCGATAAGGCTGGTCTTACCGAGATAGTTGCCGAGGTGCCGATGGCTGAGATGTCAGACTTCACCCTGACCCTCAGACAGATGACACAGGGCAGAGGTTCATTCACCTTTGAAAAGGCAAGGTACGAGCCCCTCCCCGCAAACCTTGTGGCAGATGTTATAGCTAAGAACGCAGTTACTGATTAAAAAAATACAAGCGCCGATGTCGTTGCGATATCGGCGCTTTACAATGCAAAAAGCTCATCTGTACAAATAAACGTACAGATGAGCTTTGGTTTTTCCCTTTTATCCTCTTGGTATGTAGGAAGATACCACAGCTGCAAGGTTGCTTGCAGGCATGGTCTGCAGCCATACATGACCGGGACCTGTAACTCTTGTGTTGAACAGACCCTCGCCGCCAAACATAACGTTCTTTAAGCCCTGCACTCTTTCGATCTCGATAGAGCAGGAAGCCTCCATAGCCGCAAGGCAGCCTGTGTCAACAAGAATTGACTGACCGGGGTTGAGCTGGTAGTCGATGATAGCACCGTCAAACTCCAGGAAAACTACGCCCTGACCCGAAAATCTCTGCATAATAAAGCCCTCGCCGCCGAAGAAGCCTGCGCCAAGCTTTTTCTGGAAGAATATCTCCATATTGACGCCAGCCTCAGAGCCTAAAAATGCCGACTTCTGGGCTACTATAGGCATCTGTGCCACGTCGATAGCCTTGATCTCACCCGGGAAGCTTGAAGCCATAGCTATCATACCGTCGCCGCCCATAGCGGTGTAAACGTTCTGGAACATCGACTCGCCCGACAGCGCACGGGAGAGCATCTTGCCAACTCCGCCGCCTGCGTTGGTGGTCATGTTAAGGTTGGGGGTCATCCAACTCATTGCGCCCTTTTCGCATTTGAGCGACTCGTTGGCTGCAAGGTAGCAGATGACCACGGGTAATGGGGTTCCTTTGATCTCGTAACGCATATTCTTTTCCTCCTGTTTGCGCTGAGTCACAGCTTATGCCGAAAATTTTTCTATGCTGCCGTGACGCAGACTGTATTTTTCACAGGCATCACTTGCCTGCATTGACCAGTTTTTCAAGCAGCTCGTCAAGAGAGCTGAGTTTAAGGTCTGCCTTTTCCAGCATCTCCTCATCGGGCTTGATAAGGTCGGGCACAAGCACGGTTTTCATACCTGCCGCATGGGCTGAGATAATGCCGTTTTTCGAGTCCTCAACAGCCATTGCCCTTTTGGGGTCTACCCCCAGCTTTTCACAGGCTGTCAGGTAAATATCAGGTAGCGGTTTTGAATTTTTTACCATATCTCCGCCCACTATCACCTCAAAGCAGTCTATCAGCCCTGCATCGGTCAGCTGCCTTACAATGGTGGCATATCTTGTCGATGATGCAAGCCCCACCCTGTGGCCATTGTCCCTAAGCCACATAAGCAGCTCCTTAGCGCCCGATTTAAGGGGTATGCCGCCGTTTTCCTCAAAAAGCTTCATCAAAAGCTCCTTGCTCTCCTTATACAGCCCCTCAATATCAAGGTCCTCGCCGTAGGTATCCAGCAGCATCTGTGTGGTGGCAGCAGTGTTTCTGCCTACACATTTCAGAGCTACCTCTTCAATGCCCTCCAAGCCGTATTTGTCAGCCAGCAGCACCCAGCTTTTAAGTGCCATTCTCTCGGTGTCAAGAATAACACCGTCCATATCAAAAACTATCGCATCAAAATCAAACATATATCCTCCATGTCAGAGCAGTATGCCGCTTACATCGCTAAGGGTTATCTTCACCAGCTGTTCATCGGTTATCTCTTCCATTTCAGACAGCCTGTCAGCCTGATTTGAAAGCACCCTTTCAAAGAAATTTCTCACATCTCTGCCGTTGGCGAAGTGCTCCAGCTGCTCGCTTTTTCTGAGCTCAAAAAAGCTTTTTACGTGACTGAGCGCGTCAAAGTCAACCTCAAGCTTATAGCCCTTGCACAGCGACACAAAAATAGCCGTCAGCTCCTCGGCAGAATAATCATCAAAGTGAATGAACCTGTTGAACCTTGACTTAAGCCCCGGGTTGCTGGTCAAAAACTCCTCCATAAGCTCAGTATAGCCTGCGCAGATAAGCACCAGCTCGCTGCGGTGGTCCTCCATAAATTTCAGCAGGGTGTTCACCGCTTCGCTGCCGAAATCGTTTTTGCTCTCGGTATTGGTCAGTGCGTAGGCTTCGTCAATAAACAGCACTCCCCCAAGGGCGCTTTCGCAGACCTCCTTGGTTTTCAGGGCGGTCTTGCCCACATATCCGCTCACCAGTCCCGAGCGGTCCACCTCCACCAGCTTATCGGTGGGCAGCACCCCAAGGCGGTTGTATATCTTTGATATCAGCCTTGCCACGGTGGTCTTGCCCGTGCCGGGATTGCCCGTGAAAACCAGGTGCAGCGACATATCAGGCTGCTTAAAGCCCCTTTCCTCACGCAGCTTTCTCACCTTTATAAGGTTTGAAAGGCTGTGTATCTCGCTCTTGACGTTTTCAAGTCCTATCAGCGAGTTGAGCTTATCCATAAGCTCCTCCAGCGTTTCGTCTGAGCTTTTTTCCTCTGTCTTTTTAACATCTGCGGCAGCCTTTGGCACACTGCCCCCTTTAGCCTTTTTCTCCTTTAACGACTTAACATATGAGTCGCAGAATATCCTCAGCCTGAAAGTCAGGGAGCTTAAAATAGCCGTCTGCCTTTCATCAGCGTTGCCGTCAGCCGCTATCAGCGAGATACCGATGGTGTTTATAAAGCTCACTATCCTTGTGCAGTCATAGTCAAGCCTGCCGTCCACCTGAGCCTTGGCAAAGGGCACGCATAGCTTTTGCAGACCGTCAGTCACCTCATTGGCGGTTATGGTCTTATCCCCTGCGAATTTTGCCACATCACTCTCTGTGATATTAAGCCCCAGAGCTTCATTTATAAACTCAGCCTCCGCAGGGTGCGCCTCCTTATCGCTCATGCTTATGTAAATGAGCATTTTAGTCAGGGTAAATTTCATAAAATCGGCAGGGTCGCTGTTTTTATCCTCCACCGTATAGCCCAGCGAGGAAAGCTGCCTGCATTTTGATATAAGCTCGTCTATCTGCCCTCTTACTCTTTCGTCCAACCTTGTCCTCCTATTTAAAATACATATACAAATTGCATTTTATCATGCCGTTATAGAGCTTTCTCTTTTTATCAGCCTTTTTGCCGAAGAATTTCTCAAACTCCTCATGGGGCGATATTATATAGCAGGGTCTTTCTTTAGATGGCGAGAGCCTTTCCCCCAGCTTTTTATAAAGCTCCTCCGCTTCCTTTATCTCCAGCATACGCTCGCCGTATGGGGGATTGCAGAAGATAATGCCCTTTTCGGGCTGGGTAAATTTTAAAATATCCTGCTGCTTCACCGTCAGCTTTGAGCCCACCCCTGCCTTTTTGGCATTATCTCTTGTGAGCTCCACCGCCATATCGTCTATATCGAAGCCGAAGGCTGCAAAGCTGCCCTGCCTGTCTATCATATCCATAGCTTCTGCCCTGGCATTCTGCCAGACCTTCTGGGGTATCTGCTCCCACCTCTGGGCGGCAAAGCTTCTTCTGAGCCCCGGCGCCACCTTCAGCGCCTTATACGCCGCCTCGATAAGAAAAGTACCCGAGCCGCACATGGGGTCATACACCTGCGAGTCTGCTCTGACTCTGCCCAGGTCGATGATACCTGCCGCCAGCGTCTCCTTGATAGGCGCAGCGTTTGAATTACGCCTGTAGCCCCTTTTATGCAGCCCAACGCCGCTGGTATCCAGATAAACGCTGACCTTATCCTTTAGTATTGAAAACTGTATCTGCCGCTTCTCGCCTGTTTCCTCAAAATAGGATATGCCGTATACCCTCTCCAGCCTTTTTACGAATGCCTTTTTAATTATCCTCTGGCAGTCGGGTACCGAGTGCAGCTGTGAGTTCAGCGAATAGCCCTTGACGGGGAAAGCATCCGTCTTTCCCATATAGTCCTCCAGCGGCAGCTTTATCACCTCGTCAAACAGCTGCTCAAAGCTTTTTGCAGTAAAGCTGCCCAGTTCGATAAGCACCCTCTCGCCTGTGGATATCCACAGATTAGCCTTTGCCAGCGTATCAAAGCTGCCCTCAAAGGTTATTTTGCCGTCGGTAGTGACTAAATTTTCGCCGCCGACCTTTTTTATCTCATAAGCCAGCACGCTTTCCAGCCCAAAATGGCATGGAACGCACATTTTTATCAAGCTCATATTTCTTCCTCTCAAAAAAGGACCTCCGTTTCTGCGAAGGTCCTTTTGTCGGTGATCTAATGTCCGCCGTAGCAGTAATCGGGTGTATTGGTTGTCTTGAAATAGCCTGTACCCTGGCTGGAGCAGCCGCCGCTTGCCAGCAGACCTGTTCTGTTGCAGAAGTTGAGCTTCTGCACCGATGCAGGCATGGGGAAGGTATCCTCAAACGAGTGGTGCTTCTCCTTTTCTGCCACCTCGCCGAAGAGATTCTTCCAGATAGCGCCGATGTTCTGATAATCGTTGGTGGGTATGGTTGACGGTGTCTCATATCCTATCCACACGCCCGAAACATAGTCGGGGGTGCAGCCAACAAAGGTCAGGTCGAACCAGTCTGACGAAGTACCTGTCTTGCCCACAAGGTCAGTTTTGCTAAGCTTTGCATAGCGTCCTGTACCCTGCTCGTCATTGATTACATACTGCATCATTCTGTTCATGATATAGGCGGTATCATCGGATATAGCCTGCTTATAGCCGTCGTTCTTCTCATAGATAACTGTTCCGTTGGCGTCCTCTATTTTTGAAAGATAGGTGACCTCATACTTTCTTCCGCCGTTGCCGAAGATCATATAAGCTCCCACCAGCTCTTCAAGAGTGATACCGTAGGTAAGACCGCCGACGGTCATACCTGAATAGTCCGAGTCGGTCTCAGCCAGTGTTGTGATATCAAGCTTTTCTTTAAGGAAATTATAGGAATATGCAGGGGTCATTTTATCAATGAGCTGTGCAGGCAGGGTATTCAGCGAGCGCATGAGCATCTGCCATGTGAACAGATCGCTGTACGACCAGTTTGCGCTGTCGCCGGTTTCCGAATAGTTTACAGGCCACTGCTCCTTTTCGCCGTCCTTATTGATTATCTCGATAGGCTGGTCCTTTGAGAAAGTGGACCATGTCAGCAGGTCCTGGTCAAGGGCAGGCGCATATGAAGCGATAGGCTTTATGCACGAACCGGGCGATCTTGGTGACTGAGAAGCGTTATTAAGAGTTCTCGACTCAGTCTTTTCGGTCCTGTTGCCCACAACAGCCTTTACGTTGCCGTTATAATCCATAGCGATAAAGTCCGACCAGAGGGTATCGTCCTCCTCGGGCATAGAATATGTGGTGAAGTTTGACTGCACCTTCATCTGCTGCTCCATTTTCTTCTGCAGGTCGATATCTACAGTACAGTAAACGTTATAGCCGCCGTTATACAGCTCCAGCTGGGCGTCTGCATATGACAGTCCCGAGTCCTCGGATATCCTTGTGATAGCCTCCTCGATAGCAGCGTCCATAAAGTATGAGGTAGTGCCCTGGTCCTGCATCTCCTCCTCATAAACTGTGGAGCTTGAATAGTTGAAGTTACCTGCCAGCTCCAGCTCCTCGTTCATGGCGGTGGTATATTCCTGCTCGGATATCGCGCCGTTTTCAAGCATATGGTCAAGGCAGTATTTACGTCTGATATTATTGTTTTTAAGGCTGTCTATAGGGTTGTTTGCGGCAGGGGCATTGGTCATACCCGCAAGGCAGGCAGCCTCAGCCAGGTCAAGCTCCGAGATATCCTTGCCGAAGTAGAAGTTAGCCGCCGCCTGAACGCCGATTATCTCATACTCACTGGTACCCATCGGCACGATATTCAGGTAGCTTTGCAGGATATCCTCCTTGGTATAGGTCTTTTCCACGTTGATAGAACGGAAAACCTCACGTATCTTACGCTCTGCACCTGCTACGCCCTCAGCCTCGTCATCACCTGTCAGGTTTTTGATAGTCTGCTGAGTAAGGGTCGAACCGCCGAATTTTCTGGTATTAGGCAGAAAGGCATTTACGAACGCATAGAAGGTACGCCTGAAGTCAACACCGTCATGGCTGTAAAATCTCTCGTCCTCGGTGTACACGAAGGCGTCCTGCACGCACTGGGGTATCTCCTCGATATCAGCCCAGATAAAATGCCTCTGCTCGTTCTTTATGGCATAGTAGAGCTCATACTGCTCGATCTCCTCGTCGGTCTCCTCGTCATAGTCGGGGTTCTCGTACAGAAATCTGGTAATATTGCTCTCGGTTATCTTCTCAAGGCTCACGGTAGTGGTGGTATCTGCGAAGTTAAGGACATATATCGTCAGCACCGTTGCAAATATCGAGCCTGTGATAACAACAACAAGGAAAACAGACAGCAGCAGCGTGCCTATCACCTTTAGTATATGCACTAAGGGATTGACCCCTCGTTTTTTCTTTTTTGATGTTCTCTTTTTGGTTTGTTCCATATAATTGACCTTCCGTATAATTATTCAGTCTAAGGCAAAAGCCTGTTATTGTCTTTTTGGGGAGCACAATGCCCCACATATAGTATACCACATAATTATAAAAAAGTTAAGTATTTTTCTTTAAGTGAAAAAATTTTCTGATAATTTAAGCAATAAGCACAATATCAAAAACCATTTTTCAGCATTTTAAACAAATAATTTTATCGTCACTTACACAAAAAAGGGGACGAATAACCGTCCCCCTGTAGTTTTACCGATAATTAAGCTTCGGTCTCTTCTTCCTCATATTCCTCAGTCTCTTCGTCCTCGGCAGGAAGAAGTGCTCTGATAGAAAGGCTGATCCTCTTCTTATCAGTGTCGATCTCAGTGATAAGGCAGTTCACCTCATCGCCTACAGTGAGTATATCAGCAACATTGTTTACTCTCTGGTTAGCGATCTGAGAGATGTGGATAAGTCCGTCGATACCTTCGATTATCTGAGCGAAAGCACCGAAGGAAGTGATAGACACGATAGTAGCCTTAACAGTCTGTCCCACCTCATAGTTAGCCTTGAATATCTCCCAGGGATTTTCCGAATCCTTCTTATAGATGAGAGATACCTTCTTGTTCTCTGTGTCGATATCCTTGATCTTTACGACCACCTTATCGCCTACAGAAACAACATCTGAGGGGTGCTTGATCCTGTTCCATGAAAGGTCAGCTCTTCTTACCAGACCGTCAACTCCGCCCAGATCAACGAATACGCCGTAGTCGGTGATAGACTTAACAACGCCCTCGATTTCCTGACCAGCCTCGGCTGTCTCGAAGAACTTAGCCTGTGCAGCAGCCTTTTCTTCCCTTGCAACGGCTCTTACAGAACCAACAGCTCTCTGCTTCGCCTCATTAACTTCAAGTATCTTGAATCTTACTGTCTGCTTGAGCAGCTCATTAAGATCATAATCTCTTCTGGGTGCAGCCTGTGATGCAGGGATAAACACCTTAACACCGTTAGCGGATACCAGCACGCCGCCCTTGACAACGTTTGTAACAACGCCCTCCAGCACAGCGTCAGCCTCCTTAGCCTCCAGTATCTTCTGGAAGCCCAGTACAGCGTCTACCTTTCTCTTTGAAAGTGTAACTATACCGTCGTTATCGCTTGTTTTAAGAACGATAAGGTCGATAGTATCGCCGACACTTACCACGTCGGAAGGCTTCTTTGAAGGATCATCGGTCAGCTCAGCCAGCGACACATAGCCGGTGTGCTTTGTGCCGATATCAACAGTGATCTCGGTATCGCCCACAGTGGTGACAACACCTTCCACCTTCATCCCCGTATGTATTTTTTTGAGGCTCTTTTCAAGCTCCTCCTCAAAGTTAAATTCTTCGTCAACATTGTTCAACAGTTCACTCATAGTGCGTTGTACCTCCTTGATTATATAAGCCGGCGTCGATGCCCCGGCAGAGATCCCGATAAAATTTGCCCCGCTTAAGTCAATATCGCATTTCCTTAATTCTTCGGCATTCTCCACGAGTATACATTTGCAGTATCCCTCGCATACAGCTTTCAGCTTATGTGTGTTTGAGCTGTGCCTGCCGCCAACTATTATCATAAGATCGGCTTTTTTTGCAAGCTCCTGCGCCTCGCTTTGTCTTTCAAAGGTGGCGCCGCAGATAGTCTCGCTGATCTCGGCATCGGGCAGATACTTTTCAAACAGCGTTTTCAGCTCGTTCCACATATTCTTATTATACGTTGTCTGCGCCAAAATTGCAACCTTTTTTGTCGAAAAATCATGGCTTTTCACCAAATTTTCAAACTCGTCACAAGAATCGAACACAAAACCCCCGCCCCCGCAGTGGCTTACTATCCCCCTGACCTCAGGGTGATCCTTATCCCCTGCTATGAGCACACTATACCCCTCTTCTGACTTTTCGTTAGCGATCCTGTGTATTCGTGAAACAAAGGGACAGGTGGCGTCTATTACCTCACAGCCTGTCTCTTCAAGCTTCTCATACACCTCTCTGCCAACGCCGTGAGAGCGTATAATTACAGTCTGCCCCGCCCTGACGTCCTCAAGCTCCACCGGATACACACCTTTTTGCTTCAGGTCGTCAACGACGTTCGGATTATGAATAATCGGACCTAACGTAACAACATTATTTCGGTTATCTAATTTATTATACACTATTTTTACAGCTCTGTCTACACCAAAACAAAATCCTGCGGTTTTTGCAACAAAAATTTTACAATCTCTTAACATTATTTATACACCAGATCAGTAATACTCTCCATTATCCTATTCTTTATCAGCTTCAGCGACTTAGCGTCAGCCGAGTTTACACCTATCTCGCCCGGGACGATAGGCTTGCCGAAGCGGACTACTACCTTTTTTCTGAATTTCAGCTTATCATCAATATTTATTCCCACGGGGATAACTGTGGTCTGGGCAACGGCAGCGATAAGTGCCACACCTGTTTTGCCCTTGCCCACCTTGCCGTCCTTTGAGCGTGTGCCCTCGGGGAAGATAGCAAGATTTCTGCCCATCTCCAGCTTATCTATAGATGTATCTATCACCGCAGTATCTCCCTTGCCCCTTGAAACGGGGAAAGCGCCGAAAGCCTTTATCAGCAGGGCAAAGGCCTTATTGCCCTGAAACAGCTCCTCCTTAGCCATGTATGACAGCGGCACCCTTGTGTGCAGCGCTATGAACACAGGGTCCTGATAGCTCCTGTGGTTTGAGGCGAAGATGTTTCCGCCGTCTGAGGGGATATTTTCAACTCCCTCAAAGCTGATGTTATAGTAGATATGATAAAGCCCCAGCACGATATATCTCAGTATAGTATACCAGAACATTCTGAAAGCGCTGAGCTTTTTGTTCTTGGTTATGGGTCTTACAGGCATAAGCTCCTTAGTTCTGTGACCCAGCTTTCTTTCGGTCTTTACCTTTTTAGCCAGAAGCTTTTCATTGATGACCCTGCAGATCTCGTCTATAGACTGCTGTAGGTCGAGACTGGTGGTATCCACCTCTACGGCGTCCTCTGCCTTTTTAAGGGGTGCGGTCTCTCTGTGGGTATCATTATAGTCACGCTGCTGGATATCCTTGAGCACCTCCTCATAGGTAGAGGGGTCGCCCTTTTCCTGCAGCTCCTTAAAACGGCGCTTTGCTCTTTCCTCGGCGGCGGCTGTGAGAAATATTTTGACATCGGCATTGGGCAGCACCACCGTGCCTATATCCCTGCCGTCCATGATGATGTCGTGCTCCTTAGCCATATTCTGCTGCAGGTCGAACAGAAAGCTCCTGACCTCGGGGTAAGCCGAGGTGGTTGAAGCCGCCATTGATATCTCGGGGGTTCTTATCCTGTCGGAAACGTTCTCGCCGTTTAAAATGACCTGCTGTGCGCCCTCCTTGTATTCAAGCCTGATATCTATCTCGGGCAGCGCAGCGATGACTGCGTCCTTGTCCTCGGGCGAAATGCCCTTTGTGACCATATAGCAAGCCACCGAGCGGTACATAGCCCCCGTATCCACATAGATATATTCAAGCTTAGCCGCCACAGCCTTTGCTATCGTTGACTTTCCTGCTCCCGAAGGACCGTCCAGCGCAATGTTTATTCCCATAACGATTACTCCTTAACAACTTAAAATATAGTTTTATTACTTACCTTTGGCTGCCGGCAGCGCAGGCATACGCCGTAGAAAACGCTATTTGCAGATTAAAGCCGCCCGTATAGGCGTCTATATCCAGCACCTCGCCGATAAAGTACAATTTTTTACACAGTTTAGACTCCATAGTCTTAGGGTCTATCTCACTGAGCTCGACTCCCCCTCTGGTGATTATGGCTTCCTCAACGGGTCTCATGCCCTTTACCGTGTAGGTGAGCTTTTTTATCACCTGACAGAGCCGTCTGCGCTCTTCCTTAGTTATCTGGTTGACCCTTTTGTCGGGCTCTATGCCGCTGCGCCCGATTATTACAGGTATGAGCTTTGCAGGCAGCAGCCTCCCCAGAGAATTTGAGAATACCCTGTTTGGGAACTCGCCCAGGTCACGCTGTATCCTGCGGTCCAGCTGTTCCTCGTCAAGGGCAGGTTTCAGGTCGATGTCTATCTGATATTTCTTTTTATCAAGCTCAAAAAGGTGGGCACTGGCACTGAGCACCAGCGGACCAGACAGCCCGAAGTGGGTGAACAGCAGCTCCCCCAGCTCATGATAGACCGCCTTTTTTGCGCCCGTTTCACGAAGCGTAAGGGTGCAGTTTTTAAGGCTGAGCCCCATGGCAGCGGCGCATTCCTCCCTCTCGGCGGTGACTATGGGACAAAGTGAGGGCTTTATGTCAGTGACCCTGTGCCCTGCCGACCTTGCCAGCCTGTAGCCGTCCCCTGTTGAGCCTGTTTTGGGGTAGGACCTGCCCCCTGCGGCTACTATTATCATTTCGCCGTAATACTCGCCGCCGTCGCATTTAACGCCCTTAGCCTCGCCGTTTTCGATCATGAGCGAGCGCACATTGTCCGTTACCAGCTCAGCGCCCCAGTCGGTGCAGGCTTTTATAAGCGCTTCGGCTATATCGTTGGCATTGTCGCTCACGGGGAAAACTCTGTTGCCCCTTTCGGTTTTAAGCGGCACGCCCAGCATCTCAAAAAACGCCATAGTGTCCTCAGGGGCAAAGCGGCTGAGAGCCGAGTACATAAATCGGCTGTTTCTCGGAATATTCTTCATGACCGTTTCGGCATCGCAGTTGTTGGTGACATTGCACCTGCCCTTGCCTGTTATCCTGAGCTTTCTCGCAAACTTATCCGAATGCTCGATAACAACAGGCTGCCTGCCCTGCATACACAGCTGTGCTGCGCAAAATAGCCCCGAAGCTCCGCCGCCGATGATCACAGCATCATACTTTTTATCAGACATTCTCGCTGCCCTCTGTTTTGGCATAAACGTCAAAATCCTCCCACACCTTGTCGAGCTTTTCAAAGGTCTGGGTCACAAGGTCTATGTTTTTAATTGATATAGCCACTATCAGCGCATTCACAAGGCTCAGGGGGGCTACCAGCGAGTCTACAAATGAAGCCATATCGCTCCTTGCCAGCAGCAGCGCATCTGAATAATTAGCCAGCGGCGAGGTCTCCGAATCGGTTATAGATATGACCTTTGCGCCGTTTGACTTTGCGTATTTAAGCGCCTTGACCGTCTGGTTTGAATATCGGGGGAAGGATATGCCTATCATAACGTCCTTTGAATCTATTCGCATTATCTTCTCAAAAAGCTCAGATGTGGTGATGCTCGGCACAAGCTTCACATGGGGAAAGATAAGGCTGAGATAATAGCTTAAAAACGAAGCTATCGAAGCCGAGCTCCTGGTGCCCATTATGTAAATGGTATTGCTGGCTGTTATCATATCCACAGCCCTGTTGAAATCCTCATTGGAGTTCTCGTTGAGCGTCGCCCTGATACGCTCGATATCCTGCCCCATTACCCTGCCCAGCACATCGTCGCTGTTCATCATCTGCTCATTGGTGACCTCTATCCTCTGCACTGCGGTGAGCTTGTTCCTCATAAGCTCCTGCAGCTTTTTCTGCAGGCTGGGGTAGCCGTCAAAACCCAGCTCTGAGGCGAACCTCACCACTGTTGACTCACTGACCCCCACCGTCTTACCGAGCTTCTGGGCGGTCATAAAGGCAGCCTTGTCATACTGCGAAAGTATATAGCCTGCTATCAGCTTATGACCCTTTGAAAGCTCGGGCAGCTTTTCTTCAATAATCAAAAACAGGTCCTTTTCCAATTTATATCTCTCCGTTTCATCACTGCCACAGGCTTTCCTGCATGGCAATTATCCTCTTACGCCTTTGTTCGGTAAGAGCTTTATCGGCAGCATATCTGCCCATAAATTCCGTCAGCACATCTCCCAGTGCGATATCGCCGTCGATAAGGTCGAGCCCAAGGCTTATGCGCCTTCCCTCTTCATCGCTGCAAACCGCCTTTTTGGGAGTTATCTCTTCAACTATATAGACCATTCTCACTCCTGCTGTCTCTCATACTTAACGCTGATACCCTCACCGTCAGACTCAAACACCACCGTGCCCACCTCTGCGGTGACGTATATCTCGTCGGCATACTTAGCCAACCTGTCCACAGTCTCCTCATTGGGGTGACCGTAGTCGTTCACTCTGCCGCAGGATATTACAACATATCTTGGCAGCACCTTATCAAGGAACTCTGCCGATGATGAGGTATAACTGCCGTGATGACCTGCCTTTAATACCTTAGCCCTGATATCGCAGCCCCTTGAAAGTATATCCTGCTCCTCCTCCCTTTCACAGTCCCCTGTTATAAGAAAGCTGTTTGAGCCGTGGACCACCTTCACCAGCACCGAATAGTTATTAAGGTTGCTGTCATTTTCGATGTTTGATTTATAAAGCTTCAGCTTACATTCTCCCAGCGTCAGCTCACAGTCCTCTGCCTTAGTGGCTTTTATGCCCTTTGCTTTCAGCGCAGCCAGCATATCCTCATAGGTCTTGGTGGCAGGCACAAATTCATCGGGTATCTTCGGCATTATAAAGTTTTCCACATCAAAGCTGCCAATTATCTCGGGCATCTCGCCGATATGGTCGGCGTGGGGGTGGGTGGCTATAAGATACTTTATCTTCTTAACTCCCTGCTCTTTAAGATACTTTACCACGCTGTCGCTGTCATCTCTGTCGCCGCTGTCTATCACCATGACCTCGCCTTTTGAGATGACCAGAGTGCAGTCGCCCTGACCCACGTCTATAAAATGCACCTGGGTATCGGGGCTGACCGCAGGCTTGTCCTTGAAGCCTGCTTTATAAAGCATCTCATTTACGGTCATTATGCCCGTGAAATGCAAAAGGCTTATCACCCCTGCGGCAAAGGCTGCTATCACCAGCAGTATCAGCCACATTCTGGCTTTAAAGCTCAGTCCGCTCTTTTTTCTCCTGCTTTTTGCCATGTCTACCGCCTTGCCTGCATTTCAAGCCATTCCTCCTGGGTTATGTTTATCTTTCTGGGCTTAGCCCCCTCCTGGGGACCTATTACTCCTCTTTCCTCTATCTCGTCCATTATCCTTGCGGCTCTTGCAAAGCCCAGCTTCAGCTTTCTCTGCAAAAACGAGGTGGACGCGTTGCCCGTCTGTACTATTATTGATATAGCCTGGTCTATCAGCGCATCATCAGGGTTTATTATGATATCCTCTATCTCGCTGTCAGACTTCTTGTCCTCCTTGGGCTTTGGCATATTCTCCTCTACCTCATGCATTATCTCCTCGCTGTATTCCGAGGTATGCTCGCTCTTCAGGAACTCGACTACCTCCTTTATCTCCTTGGTAGAGGCATAGCCGCTTTGTATTCTTATGGGAGTTTTTATGCCCACAGGCTTATACAGCAGGTCGCCGTTGCCCAGCAGCTTTTCGGCTCCCACCTGGTCCAGTATTACTCTTGAGTCAACGTTGCCCGAAACGCTCAGTGCGACTCTCGAAGGGATATTTGATTTGATAAGACCCGTGATAACGTCACGTCTCGGTGACTGGGTAGCTATGACCATGTGTATGCCTGCGGCTCTTGCCAGCTGACCCAGCCTTATGACCGAGTCCTCCACCTCGCTGCCTGCCGCCATCATCAGGTCGGCAAACTCGTCTATAACTATAAGTATCTGGGGCATGGGGTCTATCTTGGCGAGCATGGGGTCCTGCATATCAACAGGCTTTGCGTGCTCGTCATTTATCATATCGTTGAACTCGTCAAGGTTCTTGACGTTGTTTGCTTCAAACTGCAAATAGCGCTTGTTCATCTCATTAACAGCCCAGCCCAGCGCACCCGCAGCCTTCAAAGGTTCGGTAACTACGGGGATAAGCAGATGTGGTATCCTGTTGTAGATATTGAACTCCACCTTTTTGGGGTCGATAAGTATCAGCTTGACCTCGCTTGGAGAAGCATGGTAAAGCACGCTGAGTATTATTGAGTTTGTAAACACCGATTTACCCGAGCCTGTAGTACCTGCCACCAGCAGGTGGGGCATTTTTGCTATGTTGCCCACAACTATCTTGCCCTCGATATCCTTGCCCACCGCAAAGCTCAGCTTGCCGCCTGCGTCCCTGTACTCCTCGCTGTCGATAAGCTCTCTCAGGGACACGGTATCTCTGTGATCGTTAGGCACCTCGATACCGACGCAGGGCTTGCCCGGCACGGGGGCTTCTATTCTTATGCTCAGCGCCGCCAGATTAAGGGCAATATCGTCTGAAAGCCCCAGTATCTTCGATACCTTTACGCCTGCCGCAGGCTGCAGCTCATACCTTGTGACCGATGGACCCCTGAAAATGCCTGTTATCTTGGTCTTTACACCATAGGTCTCCAGCGTTTCAACAAGGCGCTGTGATTTTTCCTGTATCTCAGCTTCTATCATGGATTTATCCACGGCTTTTCTGGGATATTTCAGTATATCCACAGGGGGATATACATAAGCCGATATCTTGTTATCCTGCTCAAAAAATGTGGTCTGTCCCGTGCTGTCAACATTCACTGTCACAGGCTTTATCTCATTTTCGGCAGCTGGCTTTACAGTGCTGCTGTCACCGGGTATCTCGCTGCCCAGTGCCTGCTCGATAATACGTTTGAGCTCCTTGTTATCGGTGGTCTTAGCCTCCTCCGCAAGCCGTTCGTTGGTTATCTTGGGAGACTTCACGGGGTGCTTGGGCATATCCTCCAGCTCCTCAAAGCTGTCGCTGTGCACAGGCTGGTCCTCGTCTATCTTTTTATATACCTCAGCCGCCGTATCGGGGTCATCGTCGGGGAAATATCTGGCGATATCCACCCTCTCAACTCCCGATGGTTTTTTCTCCACACGGGGCTGCTTTTTCTCAGTTATCTGTATGCGTCTTTCCTGCTGCTGTGCAGCTCTCTCTATCCTGTCCTCGGTAACGGCGGTGTAGCCCGTAACAAAGGGCTTAGAAAGCGCCTTTAACAGCTGGGGCAGAGTAACGTCTGTAAGCAGCATTATAAATGTGAATGCCACCAGTATTATGATTATGCTTGCTCCCACCTTTTTGAAAGCCGCAAGCAGCGGCCAGCCCAGCACAGCGCTGGCAATACCGCCGCCCCTGAGCTTAACGCCGTCATTATAAAGCCCTGCCAGCTTTTTCAGAAAAGCAGAGCCGTCCACCGAGCCCACCATAAGTATCTGTGATATGCCGCTTGCCAGCAGCATGAGCACTGTGCCCTCGACCACCTTTGCCAGCACCGTATTCTGGGTGGTGTTTGAGGCTATCATCAGCGATACATAGATTATCATGGGTGCAAACAGGAACACCGACACGCCGAAAAGCCCTCTGTTGAAGCAGTACAGCGAGTTCCACAGCCCGTCGCCGGGGATAAAGGTGAGCATAAGCTCCAAAATGCCGAAGAAAAACAGTATGTAAGACCAGAAGCGCCTCGACTCTCTCTCCTTGGCAGCTTTAAGCGAATTTGACTGGGGCGGTGCTTTTTTAGCAGCGGTGCCGCCTTTGGGCTTGCTGCCGCCTTTAGCTGCCGGAGCTCTGCCTGCGGCTGTCTGCTTTTTAGCAGCCCCCGAGCTTTTTGTGCCTGTTGATTTTTTTGCAGCGTTAGCCGCCATAGATACACTTTCCTTTCCTTTACCAAACGTCAGAGGTCACAGACCGTCCGCTTTGAAGATGATCCGTAAACCGTCAAAAAAGCCTGAATGACTTCAAGCTTTTTCGATATTATATCATATATGATGCTATTATTTTTGCACATTCATCACGCAAATGTTATGGGATGACCCATGCAGAACTCGATGAAAGAGATGAGTATTACCAGAACGCCAAGAACAAAGGTGTAGTATGCAAACACCTTGAACTTATCCGTTTTTACCAGCCAGCTCACCATTTTTATAGCTCCTATGCCCACTATGGCAGCCACCACAAAGCCCACAAAGCAGTTGCCGATGCCCACGCTGACGTTTGACACCAGTGCGTCTTTAAGCTCCAGCAGGCAGCTCAAAAGTATAACGGGTATGCCCAGTATGAAGGAGTATTTTACTGCTGTCTCCCTCGAAAAGCCCGAGAAAAGTCCCGAGGTTATGGTAGAGCCCGATCTTGAAACGCCGGGCAGCAGTGCCACTCCCTGGAAAAGTCCCACCGTAACGGCGTCCTTGGCGGTAATATCGCCTGCCTCTTTACTGCCCTTTTTGCACTTATCAGACATATAAAGTATAGCCGCAGTGTAAAGAAAGCACAGACCCTCGGCAAAGATAGATGTGTCCTGCGCCACCGACTCGAACCAGCTTTTGAAAAGCGCAAAGGGCGCTAAGCACAGGCATGATACTATTATCATGATTATCATGCGCCGCTCGGGGTTCATGGTCTTAAAGCTGAATTTGCCCTTGAAGATATCCTTGAACATCTGTCCAAGCTCTTTTATCAGGGCGATGATATCTTTGCTGAATGCCACAAAGACCGCCACCAGCGTGCCCAGGTGAAGTATCGCCGAAAACATCAGCGCACCCTCACCGCTGTTGCCTGTAAAGTGTTGATAAAGCGATAGATGTCCCGAGCTGGAAACGGGCAGAAACTCCGTCAAGCCCTGAACTATCGCCTGAATTATTGCGTCGATCAAGCTCATGCTGTCCTCCAAGATCTATATATAAAATCCGTCCTTGCTGATATATGCGGCAGGGTCTGTGGTGAACCTGGTTATCCTTTCATCACCCAGCCCGTCGCCGAAAAGGTCTGTCCTTAAAACATCATACAGGCTTATCACCGTCAGCAGCATTACCGAGCACCTCCTTTTCGGAATGGTTCTCTATCATGTCATAAAGGCTTTCGATTGCGTCCGAAAGCCCGCCAAGCTGATCTATAAGCCCCTCTCTCACCGCAGCCTCGCCGTCTATCACCGAGCCCACATCTGTCATCAGCTGCCCCGTTGCCATTGTCAGCTCACGAAAACGCTTTGGAGAGATATTTGAATTTTCGCATACAAAGCGCACTATCCGCTCCTGCATTTTGTCAAAATAAGACATGGTCTGGGGCACTCCCAGCACCAGCCCGTTCATTCTCACAGGGTGTATGGTCATGGTGGCGCTGGGTACTATGAACGAGCGCTTTGCGCTGACCGCCAGCGGCACGCCTATAGAGTGTCCTCCTCCCACCACCAGTGAAACTGTGGGAGTTTTCATGCCTGCTATCAGCTCTGATATGGCAAGACCAGCCTCCACATCTCCGCCGACGGTGTTTAATATTATCACCAGTCCCTCGATAGTCAGGTCCTGCTCGATAGCCACCAATGCAGGTATTATATGCTCATACTTAGTGGTCTTGTTCTGGGGCGGCAGTATATAATGCCCCTCCACCTGACCTATGATGTTAAGACAGTGTATAACGTGTCTGGCATTGCCAAGGGGGATACAGCCGATATCCTGCTGCTCACCCACCTCCCCGCACTGCTCATCATTTTCAATGATCTCCTCATTTTCTTTCTGACTATCCTTCATTGCCTGCCCTCCAAAACTTATTATAGTAAAAGTTTTTGCAGATAAGCCCGAATTATGCAGGAAGTCCTTCGCAAAAGAAAAGTGCGGCTGGAAAAGGACACAGTTATACATATAATAACTATATCACAAAAAATCAATATTGTCAATGAAAAACCATGTCATATCGAAAAAAATTTGCAGGAAAGCCGCCGCCTTCCTGCAAAAGCATTATTATTGCTACACCAATTAAACGTTGTCGGAAAGGCGCAGGCAAAAATAAAAAATATCAAGGCGCAAAAGCGCAGACGGGCTGGTCTGTCGGTCAGCCCCTCTGTCACTGCGTGACACCTCCCCGGCTCGGG
>ERZ842401.3541-NODE-3541-length-19245-cov-7.424301_pt1 | contig 19245 bp, 14 predicted proteins | sample MGYA00521270_ERZ842401 | MGnify/ENA primary metagenome ERZ842401 (study PRJEB31892, sample SAMEA3878208) | bioreactor metagenome | biome: Moose rumen | place: Sweden | collected 2011-10 | study: EMG produced TPA metagenomics assembly of the PRJEB12797 data set... | reverse complement strand
GACCGACATAGCCGTTCAAAGGGAGGAAGCCTTCGAAGACGGAATGGAAAAAGGTCTGGAGCAAGGCATGGAAACCGGCTTAAAGCAGGGCATCTCTCAAGGCATCTCTCAAGGCATCTCCCAGGCTACTCGTGACCTTGCACTCAACATGCTTAACTCCGGAGAAGTGTCAGTGGCAAACATAGCAAAATACACAGGCCTGCCCTTGGAAGACATAGAGACCCTTGCACAGAGTATCTAAACCCAAAAAGAACAACAGCAACCCTTTAAAAACAAAGACCTCCGCCCAAGAAGACGGAGGTTTTTTGCGTAATGCACAGGAACTTATTTCTTGTAAGTAAATGTCTCAATAGAAAGCATTTCGTTTGCAATGCCGCCAAACTTTTCTGCTACAGAATAGAATGTAATCTGAGTAGGATTGCCACTGGCATCGTTGCGGTAGATTCTGCGCTCATACAGAACGCCGTTACCAGAAAAGAGTCGAACTTCGCTAATTGAACCGTTGTCGTTGTAGCGGTACTCAGTGCGTCCAGTGCTTGCGTCATAGCGGTCAAATGTTTCGATTACAGAAATCGCTCCAGAATCAGTGTATGAATATACCCGTCTTTCATCCAGAGAGCCGTCATCAAAATAAAGAGCCTCTTCTGCAGTTCGGTTGTCATCATCAAGCTGAATAATTGTGCGTGCAAGAAGTGCGCCGTTCTTATCATAGTAAGACTGTGTCACCTTTTTACCGTCATACTTATAGATTGTCTTTCCAGACAGATTGTTTTTTCCGTCATAGTCGGACTCCTCGGTAAGGCGTCCGCTAGCATCGTAAGCATTTACAGTTTTGTAAACAAGACTGTCCGAAGAATCGTAAAAACTTGAAGAAAGCAAATTGCGAGCAGTATCGTACTCGTAAACAATACGGTCGAGAAGAACATCTTTTGCGCTGTAGTCAGAAATTGAAGTCACAAGACCTGTCGCATCAAAAACATAAGTTATCTTTGAGGTTACAGAGCGGAAGTATTCGCCAAAGCGTGAATTCACCGAGTAAGAAGTTTTTGTATACGATGAAACCTTGCCATTAGGATTAAAGGCTGAAGTCTGTGCAAAGGCAGTTGCTGCCGCCAATGCCACAAGTGCTACCATTATGATTTTTTTCATAGTTCCTCCAAAAAAGTTACTAACAATAGTATACATCATATTTGGCAGTAAAAAAAGGTCTTTTTTGCATTTTTTGACAATTTTTATGGCTAGCCCATAGCCTTGAAAAAAAAGGCTTTTCTCCGTACACTGTATGCATGGATTTTTACGAACTGAACGCATTCCTTCATTTAAGCAGGACTTTACACTTTGCAAAAGCCGCACAGGAAGTAAACCTGAGTCCTTCAGCGCTCAGTCGTATGATAAGTCGCCTTGAAGAAGAAACTGGAGTAATCCTCTTTGACAGGGACAACCGGGAGGTAACCCTTACCGAAAAAGGCAAACGCTTTGCAGACTTTGCCAGACGCTGCATAGATGACCAAACCGAAATTCTGTCGGAATTTTCAGAAAAGGGCGACAGCGTTTCAGGCGTTCTTCATGTTTACGCTAGCGTTACGGCCTGTTACACAATAATGCCGCCCTTCATAAAAAAACTTTCCGCAAAGTATCCTTCCATCCAGCTTTCAGTAGAAACTGGAGACCCTGCTGGAGCCGTAAATGCGGTTAGGGAAGGCAGGGCAGAACTTGCCGTTGCAGCAATTCCAGACACAGGCTTTGAAGGCATAGACTGTGTTTCTGTCCGCACAAGCCCCCTTGTATTTGTAGCAAGCAGCACAGGAACTTTCAGCAGCATAAACGGAAGCCCTCAGGACATTGTTTCGTCAGTTCCACTCATCCTTCCAAAAGCAGGACTTGCCCGAAGAAGGTTTGACGCATGGATAAAAAGCCGTAATGTAAAGCCCATTATTGCGGCAGAAACAGAAGGAAACGAAGCGGTTATGGCCCTTGCAACACTGGGACTGGGAATAGGACTGGTGCCAAAAATTGTTCTTGAAAACGGCCCCTACAAATCAGGATTTTCAATTCATTCAGCAGGACACGCAATAGGTTACTACGACATAGGCTTCATTCAAAAAATGCAACTGTCAGGAACAGAAGCGCAAAAGCGAATCCACCTTGCGGTAACTGACATTCTGCACAATACAAAATGGGATGAATTCCACACCAACTAAAAAAGGCATAACAATGAGCAAAACATTAATCAGCGTAGAAAAGTGTTCCGTTGCAACAAAATCAAGACAACTTCTTTCGGATATCAGCTTTAAAATGTGCGAAGGCGAGGCCTGGCTTGTCATAGGCTCAAACGGTTCCGGTACTGGGGAATTTATCCGTGCCCTTGCAGGAGAGCTGGACTTTGTTCCTCAAGAAAACCATTCTCTTTACAGCAACCTGTTTAAAGACAAAACTGATATTGTCTCTCTGGAAAAGGCGGCCCACCTTATTGAAGAAGAAAGGGCAAACGATGAAAGCGAAATTCTTAACAGAGAAGACGAAGGCAGAACAGGACGAAGATTTTTATGCGAAGTTCTTGGAGGAAGCAAAAAGAGAAGCGACCCATTACCGTCTATTGCAAACCGTCTTGAAACCCTTCCCGAAGTAAAACTATGCGGAGTAGAAAAGATTCTGGACCGGGGACTCCGTTACATGAGCACTGGAGAAATAAGGCGAATGCTCCTTTGCCGTTCACTACTTTCAGGATGCAAGCTCCTCATACTAAGCAATCCTTTTGCAGGCCTGGATGCATCTTCAAGAAAAATACTCCTTGATTTTTTTGACAGCATGGCAGACCGTCAGGTAAAAGCAAAACAGAACGCGGAAGATTTTCCTAGAGTCATTTTGTGTACAGACCGATTTACAGAAATTCCCCAAAGCATAAACAAGGTTCTTGAGTTTGCGGACAAAAAAATTTCCTTCTGCGGAGCAAAAGCTGAATATGAATCCCTTTATAAAAAACGCCAAGAAGAAAAAGCGCTTACCAGGGAAAAAACAAAGGAAGAATTTCTTGCCTCCCTTGAATCAATTAGAAAAGAAAGCCGAATTCTTACAGACGAACTTAATGCGGAAGAATCTCCTTCTGAACTTATACGATTTGAAGATGTAAATGTGGGATGGGGCGACCACAAGGTTCTTGTGCACATGAACTGGACTGTAAACAGAGGAGAACATTGGTTCATACGGGGACCAAACGGCTCTGGAAAGACAACAATGCTAGAACTTATTACTGGCGACAACATGCAGGTCTTCCGCGAAAATGTAAGTCTCTTTGGTAAGCGACGGGGTACTGGAGAAACTATTTGGGACATTCGAAAAAAACTTGGCATAGTAAGTTACCGTCTACATGTAGAATACAGAATGGTAGGCGGCACTACAATTCAGAATGTAATCATAAGCGGATTTAAAGACAGCATAGGTCTCTACGAAGCCCCAACAGATTTTGAAAAAGCTACTGCCCTTGCATGGCTAAAACTTGCCGGATTTGAAAAAAGAGCAAACGAAGCATTCGGTTCACTTTCCTACGGAGAGCAACGCGCAATTCTTATCCTAAGGGCGGCGGTAAAAAGTCCCTGCGTACTCATTCTTGACGAACCCTGTCACGGACTGGACGAAGAAAACCGGCAGCTTGTCCTTGACCTTTTGGAAACAGTTGCCCAAACCGGAACCACTACGCTGCTACATGTAACCCACGACCCAAGCGAGGCCCTTCCCTGCGAGCAGAACATTCTTGAACTCCGCCCCGGAGAAGAGCCCATGTACAAGATTATACATTAAATTCCCACATTTCTCCCATATTCTTAAAGCCGCCGTCAGGAAGACAGCCCGAACATGTCTTGCCATTACCGTGAGAAGCACAGCCCGAACATCCGGCACAAGAATTTTTTTTGCAGCTCGCACCAGTGTTTAGAACCCGTTTAATGTATCCTGCATGCTCAAGAAATTCCATCTCCCGAAGCACATAGTTGGTTGAGGTGTTCAGTTCCACCGCAATCATTTCTATGGAGCGGGACTTTCCGTCCTTGAGCAGTTCAATCAGTTTTACCAAATCAACAGTCCTATGTGATAGGCGATTCCTGCAAGAACCAGAGACAGAACAGTGTAGTAAACTGCAATTATCGCCGTCCACTTTGCAGAATGAGTTTCCTGATAGGTTGCGGCAAGAGCAACAATGCAGGGCATGTTAAATGTAATTGCAAAAATAAACGCAAGGGCTTCAGGCTTAGAAACATTTGCAAGAAGAAGTTCATTAACATTTGCAATAGAGGCTTCTCCCATTACAGTTGCCATGCCAATTGAAGAACCACTTCCAGAGAAAATTGTTCCCAGCACGCCGATTGCACCTTCCTTTCCAACACAGGAGGCAATAAAGGCCATGAACAGTTGCCAACTCATTCCAAAGAGTTTTGTAAAAGGTTCAATTACAGTTCCCACTTTGTACAGAATTGAATTTTCCATCAGTCCCGTAGAAGAGAATGAAAGAAGCCAGAACACCACTGCAACAAGAAGCACAACTTTAAGCACGCGGAAGAAAGTGTCTTTTGTCCTTCCCAAAACATAGCGGAAGAGCGCACCCCACTTTGGCTTGTGGTAGGGAGGAAGTTCCATAATCATTCCGTAACGGTCTTCCTTTTTTACAAGTTTTCCTCCAAACACTTTTGCGGTAAGCCACATGTGAAGAATCATCACCAAAAGAATTGCGATGATTATTACAGGAGCCCAAGCACCAAAGAATACGGTAGACAGCATGGGAACAATAGACCAAGCAGCACCACAGGGAACAGCCCAGGCCAGTGCTATGGTAAGAACTTTTTGTCCCCAGTTATCAATAACTCGGGTACCTGCAGCACCACCCATAGTACAACCAAAACTTACAAGGAAAGGCATTACAGACTTACCCTGAAGTCCAAGTTTTGCCATGGTATTGTCAAAGACATAAGAAATGCGAGCCATTACTCCTATTTCTTCCAAAAGACCAAACACCAGCGTAACGCCAAATACGAATCCCAGCATTTGAAGAATGAATCCGATGGAACGGATTACGACATCACTTAAAAGAGAAGTTACAAATGCAGGACATCCTGCGGAAGTAAGAGCGTTTGCAAGGGGAACAGAAAGTCCGCCTATTACAGAACCTACTCCCATAAAGGGAAGAGCCGGAATGAACGAAGCCAAAAGTCCAAGAAGAATCGTAACAACCACAACTGGCTTACCCCATACAGGATGAAGAATCATGCGGTCAAATTTTCCAAGGCTTACCTTTTTCTTTTGAGCGCTAACTGCACCGCTTAAAAGTTCATCTATCCACGCAAATTTATTTTCTCCTGTAAGAAGCACTCCCCTTTCAACTTTTTCAAGAATGCTTTCAAACTGACTCCTCTTGCCGTCATCAAGGGCCACCTTAATTTTTGCAATTACAGGAGCATCGCCTTCGAGAGATTTTGCACTAAGCCATGCGGAAGAATAGCAGGGAATCACTCCGTCGGGAACAATTGACTTTATTTCCCTATAGGCTTCTATTTTTTCGTAACGGCTTTCCAATGCTGATGAATCAAGCACTGACTTTTTGGATACAGTTTCTTCCAGAGCAGAATAAAATGCACTGTAGTTTTTCTTATCCTGTGCTGAAAACAGAACTACCGGTATGCCAAGTTTTTTTTCTATGGCGGCAGCATCTATTTTCTTTCCCTGTTCCAATGCAACATCGCTCATGTTAAGAAGCAGAAATGTAGGAACCGTTATTCCAGCATAATCTGCAAGCATAAAAAGACTTCGTTCCAACTGGGAACTGTCTGCAAGAATACACACCACATCAGCCTTACCGCTTGCAATGTAGTCGCGAGTTATAATTTCCTCGTCAGAGTTTGCAGAAAGGCTGTATGTTCCAGGAAGGTCGGCAACCATATACTTTTTTCCATTGTATTCAAACGAGCCTTCCTTTTTTTCTACAGTCTTTCCAGGCCAGTTACCCACATGCTGTTTAAGTCCAGTAAGGGCATTAAACACAGTAGACTTTCCACTGTTTGGCTGACCAAGCAGAGCGATTACAGTTTCATTTTTTTCGTTCATCTTTATTCCTCTATCAAAATGTTTTTACATTCGTTTCTGTTCAAAGCTATCATGGTGTCTCTGGAGTAAACTAGAAGCGGACGCCTCTTTTCATTTTTTACAACCGTTACCTCACATCCCGGCGTAAGACCGATTGATGTGATTCTGCTCACAAAACGCAAGTCTCCGTCTACAGACAGAATCTTTGCGCTGTCGTCTTTTTGCAAATCAACAAGTGTTTTCATATTTTCTCCTTTATGTGCAGGACAGAACCGTGTATCCCGCCTGCCCAACAATCCGTTCAAGTTCGTGAGAGTCCATTTCTTTTTTTGAAAGAACAGTCACTTCTTTCTTTTCCAAAGATGCAGTCGCCCACAAACCGTCCAAAGCGTTAAGGGAGTTTTCCACATTCCTTACACAGTTGGAACAGTGCATTCCATCTACAGTCAGTTTGTAACTGTAAGGGTAATGCGATTTATCTTTATCCCTCACCCGAATTTTTTTTGCAGCCTCTTCCCGTTCGCCACAGCAAGAAGAACCTTTGCGGATTTTTCTTACCGTTATAAAAACAGCAAGAGCAACTGGAATAAGAGCAAGTAAGAAAGTCCACCACATGCTACAACTTCCAGCTTACCGCCCGCTTTCTTGAGTCAATGAAGCGAGCATAAATTCCACCGTTAGAAACAAGTTCTTCATGCTTACCCTGCTCCACTATTTTTCCCTTATCAAGCACAATAATTTTATCTGCATTGCGAACTGTCTTAAGCCTGTGAGCAATCATGATGACGGTTTTTTCTCTCGTCAGTTCTTCCACAGCATGCATAAGGTCCCTTTCGTTTTCGGGATCAACATTTGCAGTGGCCTCGTCCAGAATAATTATTGGGGAATCCTTCATAATTGCCCTTGCAATGGAAATGCGCTGTCTTTCTCCGCCACTTAAACTGGAACCGCCTTCTCCAATAACGGTGTCGTATCCGTTGGGCAGTGCAGAAATAAAGTCGTGGCAGCATGCTTTTTTTGCAGCCTCAATAACTTTTTCCATGGGAGCATTTGGTTCGCCAAAGCGGATGTTGTTTGCAATGGTGTCGTGGAAGAGGTAAACATTCTGGAATACAAAACTGTAGTTCTGCATAAGGGAATCCATGCTGTAGTCCTTTACATTCCGGCCAGAAAGATTAACTTCTCCGCTGTCAACATCCCAGAAGCGTGCCAGAAGATGGCATAAAGTTGTCTTACCGCCACCGCTAGGTCCTACAATGGCAACAGTACTTTTTGCAGGAATGGAAAGCGAAACTCCGTCTATTATTTTTCTTGGATTGGCTGAAGATGAATCGTATGCAAAGTCAATCGTCTTTGTTTCTATATCTGTCTTTTCGGCGGAGAGTGAAGGAATGTCCTTGCCTTCAATATCCATAGTCGGCAGAGAAAGAATTGCGTTTGCCTTTGAAACACCAATATCTATTGTTCTGAGTAGCGCAGAATAATTTCCTCCGGCCTCCAGTGCATTAAACAGCATGAAGGAACATACCAACATTGTGGAACAGTCTGCAAGGCTCATGGTTCCAGAAAGATAAAAACTTATGCTGGCAAGCATTATAGCAACTCCACTTAGCTTTGCTACCAGAGACTGTATGTTGGAAACGGGAATGCACCTCATTTCCATTTTAATCAAAGTCTTTTTTCTTCTGTCTATTACTTCGTTTAATTCTCTGCTTCTTTTGCCTGCAAGATTGTAAGCCTTTACTTCTGCAATTCCCTGAATGTATTCAAGAACTTTTCCAATTTCAGCAGCATCGTCACGAATTTTCTGAGCAGAAACATTTTTTACAGCAAAACGCATAAAGAGGTTTACAAATTCAAACAAGGCAAATCCGCCTAGTCCCACAAGGGCAATGCGCCAGTCAAAGAAAAAGAGCATTACTATAATCAGTGCGGTATCCAAAAGCCCCTGAAAGACCATCATGACAGCACGGGTGGCAACATCTCCTACGCCTTCCATTGTGTTTGTCGTAACGGAAGTAATTTCTCCAAGACTGTTTTCGTTAAAGTATCCCATGGGAAGATAGCGAAGATGTTCCGCAATTTCTATGCGCTTTTTTGCACATGTTCGGTAACCACCCTCGCACTGCCACATTGCAGTAATTTTTCGGGTAATTATTCCGCCAATAACACTTACACACATGATGGCAAAGGACATCCAAACTGTTTGCATTTCGAAGGGTACGCCGTCTACCGCTTTTGCAATGACACCCCTGAGCATGACTGCAACGGCACCAATTCTAAGCGCCATAAAGAGCGAGTTGAATATGCCTACAATAATTGAACCGTAAAACTTTTTGCGGTTTTCGGTGTCACAGAATTTAAAGAATTTTATCAATGTTTCAAACATACTTTTATCCCTTCTTTTTATTCATCCTTTGCACTGATGTGGGCTTCCCACATATCCTTATAAAGACCGTTCATGGCAAGAAGTTCTTCGTGAGTTCCGCTACTGTCTATTTGACCATTTCTGATTACATAAAGACAGTCGGCATCCTTTACCGTAGAAAGTCTGTGGGCAATAACTATAAGCGTCTTACCCTTTACAAGCTGAGCCACGGAGTTTTGTATTATGGCTTCGTTTTCCGGATCAGTGTAGGCTGTGGCCTCATCAAGTATTACGATGGGAGCGTCCTTCATCATGGCACGGGCAATGGCAATGCGCTGCCTTTCTCCTCCGCTCAAGTGCGCTCCGCTTCCGCCAACGATTGTATCAAATCCGTTTTCAAGAGACATTATAAAATCGTAACAACCGGACTTCTTTGCAACTTCTTCAACTTCCGCATCAGTGGCACCTTCACGCCCCAGACGAATGTTGTCTCTTACACTCATGTCGAACAAGAAGTTGTCCTGAGAAACATAGGCAACCCTGCTGTTATATTCTTCAAGAGGCATGTCCTTTATGTTTACGCCGCCAATTTCTATGCTGCCCGAGTCCACATCCCACAAGGAAGCAATAAGGCGTGCAATGGTAGACTTTCCGCTACCACTTGGACCTACAAATGCAGTGTAGGAACCCTTTGGAAGACTCATGCTTATTCCGTGAAGTATTTCCTTTTTTTCTTCACCTTCAATGCCCTTATGGTAACTGAATCGGACATCCTTAAGTTCGATTGAATCGTCAGAAGGAGTAGAGGAACTCACACTTGGTCTAACCAGTTCAGGCAAGTCCATAATTGAACCTACTTCACCAAAAATTGCACCAGCCTTTGCAATGTCGTCATGGTAGGTAAAGGCAATTAGGAAGGGCTGAATGGCACACACCGCAAGAATGATTACGGTAATGAAAAGAGGAGCGTCTATAAGTCCCTTAAAGAACATTACTCCTCCAATGGGAAGAAGCGAAAGCAAAAGAGAAGGAGTTACCACGGTTGCAACGGCATGAGCCCAGATGCAGCTCCTCATCCATTCAACATAGCAGTCGGAACCTTCCTTTGCAGCAACCACAAAACGCTCGTAGGAAGACTTTGACTTTCCAAAAGCCTTTATTACTTCAATTCCGTTAATGTATTCAACTGCGGTATCGTTTAAAGCCTTTGTCTTGTCAAGCGCATTCTGAAATCTTGCAGGGCTGTCCTTAAACATAAAGCACAGGGCAATCAGTCCGATGGGAAGAACTGCAAGACAGGCAAGTGCAAGACGCCAATCCATAACAAAAAGGTAAACCACCAGAGCAATGGAAAGCAGAATGTTAGAAGTATATTCGGGAACAATGTGGGCAAGAGTTGTTTCCATGCTGTCTACCCGTTCCACCATAATGCTTTTTAGCGAACCAGAAGGCATGTCTAGAACTGTTCCAAGGGGAACACGGGTAAGCTTGTCGCACATTTTTTTTCGGATGTTACCCAGAAGATTGAATGTAGCAACATGGCTAATTGAAGTGGAGACTGCATGAAAGAGCACATTCCCCAGCCAGAAGAGGGCGACCAAACCGCACTCAGGAAGATAGATATTCCAGTCGCGAACACCATCCATTAGCTGCCTTACGATTTTTACAATCATGAAGTAAGGTGCCATGGCACACACTACACTGCATATTGCAAACAGAACGCTTACAAAATACTGACTTTTTTTCTCGCCTGCAAATTCCATTATCCAGGCGACAAGACCTTTTTTTTGTGATGACATAAATGCTCCAAATGTTAGCATATGCTAACTAGAAGATATTACAGAACCCCCTTACCCTTGTCAAGATAGATTCTAAGATTTTTTTATGCTATAGTTTTGGTACAAAAAAAATAGAGGTGGTTTATGGAAACTCAAGCAAAGCAGAGAAACTCTTTTACAGGTTCTTTGGGATTCGTTTTAGCAGCGGCAGGAAGTGCTGTTGGTTTGGGAAACATTTGGCGCTTCCCCTATCTGGCGGCAAAAGACGGCGGCGGACTTTTTCTTTTGGTCTACCTTATTCTTGCCCTTACATTTGGATTTACACTTCTCATTACCGAAATTGCAATAGGACGAAAGACTCAGGAAAGCCCTCTTACGGCTTACAAGCACATTAATCCCAAGTGGGGATTCTTAGGCATTTTTGCATTCGTGGTTCCCTTTATAATCTATCCTTACTACTGCGTTATAGGTGGCTGGGTTTTAAAATACGCATTTTCTTACCTTGCCTTCCAAGGACAGGTTGCCGTTGAAGACGGTTATTTTTCTGGATTCATAAGTTCACAGTGGCAGCCGATTTTTTATACAGTCCTTTTTGCGGCCCTTTGCTTTGTAATTGTTTACAAGGGCGTTGAGCACGGCATAGAAAAGTATTCAAAAATCCTCATGCCAATTCTTGTAATAATCGTACTCTTCCTTGCCATTTACTCACTTTTCATTTCTCACACTGATGAGACCACGGGAATTACCAGAACAGGTCTTCAGGGTGCGGCAATTTATTTTATTCCCAGTTTTAAGGGTCTTACCCTAAGGGGATTTCTAACAGTCTGTCTTGATGCAATGGGTCAGCTTTTCTATTCACTTTCTATTGCAATGGGAATTATGGTTGCATACGGTTCCTACATGAAGAAGAGCGTTAACCTTGGAAAGTCGGTAAATCAGATTGAAATCTTTGATACGGGAATTGCCTTTCTTGCAGGAATGATGATTATTCCGGCAGTATTTGCCTTTTCGGGAAAAGAAGGAATGTCTGCTGGCCCCGGACTTATGTTCATTACGCTACCAAAGATTTTTAATTCTCTTGGCGCATTTGGAGAATTCATCGGACTGATTTTCTTTGTAATGGTTCTGTTTGCGGCCCTTACTTCTGCTGTTTCCATTCTTGAAGCAATTACCTCTAGCATGATGGACAAATTCAAGTGGAGCAGAAAAAAGTCTACTGTGATCATGGCACTTACAACCATTGTCATTTCGGTAATAGTATGCCTGGGCTACAATAAATTCTACTTTGAACTTAAGTTGCCTAACGGAAGCGTTGCACAGATTTTGGACATACTTGACTACGCAAGCAACAACATCCTTATGCCTATTGTAGGTCTTCTTACCTGCATTCTCATAGGCTGGGTTGCAAAGCCTAAGACAACAATTGACGAAATTACCCTGAACGGAGAAAAGTTTGGAAGAAAGACTTTGTACATCATCATGATAAAATTTGTCGCTCCCGTCCTTCTGCTAATTATTCTTCTTACAGGAATTGGAATTCTGTAAGACGCAATTTAAATCCTAAGAAAAAGGGACCTTCTGTCTGAAGGCCCCTTTTTTTGTCTGCATTTTAACAGTCGCTGTCAAAAACTATGCAAAAGGATTTTCGTCTTTGTACAAGACTCCTGCAGGCTGATTGTATGCAATGTCTTCAATGCCAAGATACTGGAACAGAGTATACAGGGCTTTTCCTACATGGCTGAATGCAACCGCTCCGTGGTGAGGATAGTTTTTGCTAATAAGCACATGGCGGTAGAAGCGACCCATTTCTGGAATTGCAAACACTCCTATTCCTCCGAAGGAATGAGTTGCCACTGGAAGAATTTCTCCCTGAGCAATGTAGGCCTTAAGTTTTGTGTCGGCACTTGACTGCAACCTAAAGAAGGTAATTTTGCTTGCCGCAATGTCGCCTTCAAGGGTGCCTCGGGTAAAGTCTGGCTTACCGCCGTTTTCAAGCAGACGGTTTTGAATCAGCTGATATTTTACGCCGGGTTTTGAACTTTTGTTCAGTCTGCAGAAGGGAGTGTTTCCGCAATGGAAGGCCATAAAGGTGTCTTCCAGTTTGTAGTTGTAGGCAAACTTTCCCTTGATGTCGTTTTCGTAAATATCTTTTGGAACGGAATTGTTAATGTCTAGCAGGGTAACGCATTCGCCAGAGATGCATGTTCCAATGTATTCAGACAGGGCGCCAAAAATGTCTACTTCGCAGGCAACAGGAATTCCACGCGAGGCAAGGCGGCTGTTTACATAGCAGGGTTCAAATCCAAACTCTTTTGGGAATGCAGGCCAACATTTGTCTGCAAACACCACATACTTTCTTGAGCCCTTGTGCTTTTCTGCCCAGTCAATCAGGGTAAGTTCAAACTGTGCCATACGGGGCAGCATGTCGGGATAATTGTTTCCTTCCATGCCAAGTTCTTCAGCCATGTCTTTTGCAACATCTGCTATGCGGCTGTCGTCCTTATGCTCGCGGTAAGAAACAAGCAAATCAAGTTCGGAATTTTCTTCTATTTCTACACCTAAATCGTACAGGCCTTTTATTGGAGCATTACATGCAAAGAAGTCCTGAGGGCGCGGTCCAAATGTTATGATTTTAAGGCTGTGCAGTCCCAGTAGGGTGCGTGCAACAGGAATAAAATCTACAATCATTTTTGCAATGTCTTCGGCAGTTCCAACAGGATACTCTGGAATGACGGCCGGAATGTGACGAAGGTTAAGGTTGTAGGAACAGTTAAGCATTCCGCAGTAGGCGTCTCCTCGTCCGTTAATCAAATCCTTACCAGTTTCTTCTGCGGCGGCAACAAACATGCAAGGACCGTCAAAGCGCTGGGCAATCTGTGTTTCAGGTGTTTCGGGTCCAAAGTTTCCAAGAAAGACTACCAGCGCATTGCATCCTGCATTCTTTACTTCGTCAACAGCCTTAAGCATGTCGCTTTCGTTTTCTACCGTTGTCTTTGCCTCGTACAGCGGTGTTTCTGCGTTAAGTCCAGCATATGCCTTTACAATTGCAGCCCTTCTTTTTTCTGAAAGGGAAATTACAAAACAATCGCGGCTTACCGCAATGATTCCAAGTTTTACTTCGGGAATATTCTGCAGCATTTAATTACTCCTCTTATAAATTTAATTATAAACTTTATCCGTAAAATTCAAACATGAATTTTTTTCTACGGAAACTATAAATTTTTTAGGTCTATGTTCTTTCCTGTTAGGCCAACATAGGCACCCTGTTTTGCCTCGCTGGAGGAAGGATGAGCCAGAAGCCATTTGTTTTTTGCCCAAAGCATTTTGTCTTCCTCATTTTTTTCTGACACTTGCGGCTTTGCCGTATTTGTGTCTTTAGGAAGGACAATAATTACCCTAAAGCCTTCTGATGGATTTCCGTCCGCATTAAGGGCACAACATGGAGCATAATGCAGCGTAGTTTCGTAAACCTGAACCACTGTTCCTGCTGGCACGAAAAAGGCCTTAACCTTTCGGGTGTTCAGTTTTCCACGGATGATGTCCTCGCTTTTTGCAAGCAGAAGAATCATGTCGGTGGAGGGAATGTTAAGTTCGCTTCCCCGATGATATTCCAGACAATTCAGTTTTGTATTAAATCCGTTGCAGTAGCCTATTTGCACTGGAAGTCCGCCGTATGCGTTCTGGGTAAACTCCTGCATAATGGGAAGGCTTTCCAGGCCAGAATCGCTGGGTTCGTAAACGGTGGCATCTTTTGGACAGGGCGTAGTTTCATCAAGTTTTTTTAAAAGCGCCTTTACATCGTAACCGGTAAGAACTTTTCCATATTTTGCAAATGACTGGCAAAACACACTCTTTATTTTCATAATACCTCCATGCTCTTACAGTTTGGAAAGAGCCTTGTAACTTTCCTTTAAAGACGGATACAGTTTTTTGTACAGACCGTAATACTTTTCGTATGCAAGGGAATTTTCTGCAAGGGGATTTTGTGGGGGATTTGTCTTTATAACTGACGCACATCCCTCCTGTACGGAAGAATAGACGCCTGTTCCCACTCCTGCAAGAATGGCAACACCTAGGGCAGGACCTTCCTTGCTGGTAACAGTTTTTACAGGGCAGCCATAAACATCGGCAAGCATTTGACGCCACAGTGAACTTGTGCCTCCGCCTCCGCATGCTAGCATATCCTTTATGGTAACTCCCATGCTACGCAGAACCTCTACGGAATCACGCTGACTGTAAGCTACGCCTTCCATGACAGCACGAAGCAGATGCTGCCTTGTATGCCGAGCGCTAAGTCCGAAGAATACGCCCCTGCAGTCAGGGTCAAGGTGGGGAGTACGCTCACCCATAAGGTAGGGCATGTAAAGAAGACTGTCGCATCCTATGGGGATTTTTTCTGCCTCTTTGTCCATAAGGTAATAGGGGTCAACCTCCATTCCCTTTGCTGTTTCAATCTCCGCTTGACAGAAGTTGTCCCTGAACCACTTTAACGAAAGCCCCGCAGCCTGAGTTACGCCCATGACATGCCATGCACCTGGAACGGCACAGCAGAAAGTGTGCACCCTACCCAGAGGATCTATGCTGATTTTATCAGTATGGGCAAAAACTACTCCGCTTGTTCCCAGTGTGGTAAAGGCTATTCCGTCGCGGACTGTTCCTGTTCCAACTGCAGCAGCGGCATTGTCTCCAGCACCTCCCACAACAGGAGTTCCTGCAGGAAGACCGCACAATTCTGACGCCCTTGCACTGACGGTACCTGTTACCTGAGGAGATTCATATACTTTTGCAAGAAGGGACTTGTCTATGTTCAGCTTGGAAAGGACTTCATCAGACCATTTTCTTGCGGGAACATCCAGAAGCTGCATTCCGCTTGCGTCACTTACTTCAGTGGCAAATTCTCCAGTAAGCATGTAACGGACATAGTCTTTTGGAAGAAGAATATGGGCACACTTTTCGTACACCTCAGGCTCATTATTCCTTACCCAAAGAATTTTACTTGCCGTAAAACCAGTAAGTGCAGGATTTGCTGTAATCTGAATAAGGCGTTCCCTGCCAACCTTCTGCGTTATCTCGTCACATTCGGCAGCAGTACGCTGGTCGCACCAGATTATGCTCCGTCTAAGAACATCTCCGTTTTTATCTAGCATGACAAGACCGTGCATCTGTCCGCTTATGCCCAGTCCCTTTACAGCGTGACCGTCAATTCCGCTTTTGGAAAGGACAGCCTTTATGCCAGTGCAGGAGGCGTTCCACCAGTCAAGAGGCTCCTGTTCCGCCCAACCGTTTTTAGGCTGATACAGGGGATATTCCACAGTTTCAGAAGCAAGGACTCTGCCTTCCTCGTCAAAGATAACGGTTTTTGTTCCGCTAGTTCCTAAATCTACACCAATAAGATATGCCATAATACCATTTTACATCAGTTTTAAATAAAAACAATGTTAGTAATTTGATGTTCTGACTGTAAAATTTTAACTTTTTCAGTTTCCTTTTGCATGCAAAGGTGTTATACTTACAAAGAGGTTTAATAATGAAAAGAACAGTCTGGGCGTTTTTGGCGACCGCAACTTTGGGAGCAGCAGCTCTTTCTTCCTGCAAAACCAGTAGCACATCCGATGCAGTACTTGCCGCTTATGGCGATACTGGCAGTTATCAGTCAACAGCAATCGGCACGGGCACGGCACTTCCTACCGTAAATGCACAGAAGTATCCTACATTCGTAGCCGACATAGACCCCATTCAGCTGGATGAGTTTTTCGGCATGTCGCTCAGCTTTAACAAGCTTAAGGTTAAGCAGATTTCAAAATTCTACTTTGTACCCCGTTCAAACAATATAGAAATCTACTACAGAAGCGGTGCAAACAGCCTCTGCCTTATTTTTGGACAACAGGCTAGGGAAGGAATAATCAGTGCGGCAACAAAATTCATCGAAATGCAGGAAGCTTCCACTTTGGTAGATGCAAAACCAACTTCTGCAAATGCATTTTACAGCGGCGCATGCGAAGTTTTTTGGGGCGTAGCAACTCCGGCCAACGGAACCACAAAGGGCTCCTTCCACGCAAACTGCAAGTTCATAGACGGACTGCCCTATTTTGTACTGCGCTTCCCGTCAACACTTGCAACAACTTCTCAGAACACCTATTCGCCTTATGAGGAACTTTATTTTTCGCCAACCCAACTTAAATTTTTCTGCGAACAGATTCAGCAAGAAAATCTTCAGGCAAGGGTAGACGAGGTTGCTTCAAGGGCATTCGTATACTAGGACTTAACTTTTCGGAATAACATTTCCAGCAATTGTGTTTTATGCCTTGGGGCTTCTCTTCCTCAAGGCATTTTTTTATTCCTGCACGGTTGTGGGAAGAATGTTCATTACATTTAGTGAACCGCCTGCAAGATGGGCTTCGTAACGCTTGTCCCTGTAGCAGATTACCACAGAATCAATGTGTGAACCGTCATTCTTTGCATAAATCTTTGCGGAACAGACAGCTCCGTTTTTCCAAGAAATGTCAGCTTTAAGGTTGCCCTTTAAAGACACTCCCTTAAGGTTTCCGTTCTTCCACTGTTCGGGTAAGGCAGGAAGCAGGGTGCACTCTACTGCGCCAGAAACAATCTCGCTTTGAACAATCATCCTTGTTACTCCTGCAAGAGCACCAAAGTTTCCATCAATCTGGAAGGGGGGATGATTGTCAAACAGGTTTGTTAGAGTAGAATTCCTTAAAAGCGAAACAAATGATTCGTAGGCTTCGGGGGCCTCATGCAAACTTGCACGGAAGTTTAAAATCCATGCCTGAGACCAGCCCGTATGTCCTCCTCCGTTTGCAAGTCGTTTTTCTATGGTGTTGTGGGCAGCCTTTGCAAGGAGGGGTGAACGGGTAACATTAATGCTGTGGCCAGGGAAAAGTCCGTACAGCTGGCTCATGTGCCTGTGTCCAGGTTCAACTTCCTCACACTCAAGAGGCCATTCGCGGATTGTATTGTCCTTTGTTATTACAGGCGGCTCTATTTTTGCAAGAACGGCCTTTATGCGAATCATGTCGTCATCATGGCTTGAAATTCCCAAGTCTCGTGCTGAATCCAGTGTGGCGTGAAAAAGATGCTCCAGAATTCTGTTATCCATATCGCATCCCATGCTGAAGGAACAAATTTGTCCGTTAGGATGTCTGTAGGAATTTTCAGGAGAAACTGAGGGGAGCACAATCAGGTTATTACCAGTCTCGTCTTCTACTAGATAGTCTAGGAAGAATTTGCAGGCCTCGCGCATAAGGTAAAAATTCTTGCGCAGGAATTTTTTGTTCTGGGTATATTCGTAATGCTCGCGGATATGAGTTGCAAGCCATGCAGCACCAAGAACCCAGTATGTACCAGGAATCCACTTATCCTGAGGAGCAGTGTCGCCCCAGATGTCAAGATTGTGGTGAGCCATGTAGCCTGAACAGCCATACATGACCCGTGCAGTTTTGCGTCCGTTTTTATAGGCTCTAGCAAGCAGGGAGAACAGGGGCTTTTCTGTCTGGGGAATCGAACACATTGCGGCAGGCCAGTAGTTCATCTGCGTGTTTATGTTGATTGTATACTTTGAACCCCACGGAGGAGTAATGTCCTTATTCCAAAGTCCCTGAAGGTTGGCAGGAAGAGTTCCCGGTTTTCGGCTTGAAGAAATGAGTAGATAGCGGCAGAAGTTCCAGTAAAGTTCCGCCAGTGCAGGGCTTTCTGGTTTTTGGAGCAGTTCGTCTGCAGGCAGTTTGGAATCTTGGGCATATGAAGTGTCGTTTTCCTCACCCTTAAGGGAAAGAGAAACAGCATTGTACCAAGGGGCGTATTCGGTAATATGGTTATCTTTGTTTACGGGAAACTGTGCACCGGTGGCAAAGCAGACATTCTTAAGGGCTCGATCCCTGCACCACAGCGAAAGGGAATCCAACTTTGACATTACATTGCCCTTCTTTCGCGCATAGCTTGATTTTCTAAAGGCGGTCTGAATGTCTATGTAAATGGTAACCTCATCGGCAGCTTGGGCAACAAGACATCCGCCCTGAGCATAGAGTTTTCCTCCGCTGGCTACAGCTGTGGCTACAACTGCAAACGGAATTCCATGGGTATCCTCCATGACGATTGTATCATCAGAAAGGCAGTAGGTTTTTGTTGCAAATTCTCCGCGCTCAAGGTTTGCCCTAAAGTAAATGCTTCCTGGAGACGATGCGGTAATGTGAACCACGATGACATCTGTAACGGCGGAAGCAAAAACTTCCCTCGTATATGTCACCGAGTTACCAGAACTGTTTCTTGCAAAAAAAGCAGTGCTAGGCAGATCACTTTCTTCGGTAAATGTTGTGGTTGCAATGGCAGTTTCCAAATCAAGTTCACGGCGGTAAGTGTGACAATTCTGGAAAACTTCTCCTTCGCGGAAAAGAGGCCCCTGAAGTCCCTGATTACTGGCGGTTTTAAACTCTATGTGAAGTTCACCAGCAGTCTGATATACTGGCTGCTGTGAGGGAGTACCAGTCATTGTCTGAAAGGCAATTTCCTGCGCTTCCTGCACACGGCCTTCTTTCATAAGACTGCGGACATTCTTTAAATTCTCCCGGGAACTGTAATTGTTACGGTCATGAAAGGCCCCAGACCACACGGATTCTTCGTTAAGCTGAATAACCTCGTGAGCGGTTCCCCCATATACCATAGCGCCAAGACGACCGTTACCTACCGGCAGTGCTTCGTTCCAACCTTCCGCTGGCTTCTTATACCACAAAACATTCATGCTTCAAGTGTACCATACTGAACTGATTTTGCACAGTGGGAAAATGAAAAATGCACATCGGGCTGCAAATCTAAACAAGTCCTTTTGCAAGAGCTTCTATGTCTTCCAGAGGCAATCCTGTAGCCTGTGCAATTTTTTCTGCGGAACAGAGGTTCATTCTTAGCATGTTGAGTGCAAGGTCACGAGTAGCCTGGGAGATGCCCTGCTTTAAGCCGGTTTCCATGCCCTGCTCCATTCCGTCTTCGAAGGCTTCCTCCCTTTGAACGGCTATGTCGGTT
>ERZ842401.3540-NODE-3540-length-19247-cov-5.056951_pt1 | contig 19247 bp, 21 predicted proteins | sample MGYA00521270_ERZ842401 | MGnify/ENA primary metagenome ERZ842401 (study PRJEB31892, sample SAMEA3878208) | bioreactor metagenome | biome: Moose rumen | place: Sweden | collected 2011-10 | study: EMG produced TPA metagenomics assembly of the PRJEB12797 data set... | reverse complement strand
CAACAAATTCACAAGATAATTTAACCAGTTGTATCGCGATGATTTATGATGTAAATGCCAACGGCGATCCAAATACAGTAAAACAAGATATCCGCACCATGAACGCCCCTGTATTAGGCAGTACTTGTACAGATTACGCTGCAGGTTATTGCATTTCATTTGTAAAACCAAGATCGGGGTGTTTGGATTGCACAATAGCAGAAAATGCGCCAATTTGCAACAAATTAGACTCTCAGATTGGATATCACAACGGTTCCACAGTAGAAGGCCATAAGCATAACTGTATTGCTGATATGTATGCACAATGCAAAAGTATGGATATGGTTTTAACAAATAAAGACCAATTGTCAGCAATTAAAACTGAATTAGGTGCTAACACAATGGCTCAATATGCTGCCGAATACGGAACAGATTATTTTATGAGTACAAATATATACTCAAACGGCGTATGGCATTATTCAAATGCTAACAGTGGCATGATGTGGCATACAAGAGTTTACCCAGCAACATTAATGGTAGAAAATGTAGCAGGGCTGTGCGTAAAGGCAGAGAGTAATTAAATTTTTAAATAAAATGAATCAAAAGAGAAGGCGGAAGATTTATCTTTCGCCTCTTTTAGATTTATTTTCTTAATTTAATTAATCTTCGTGCAATGATGTTATATTTGTTTTGAAAATTTTACCTTCAAAATCAATACAATCAATATCTTCATAAAGAGCAGAGGATGCACGAGACAGAGTGCTCGCTGATTTTGTTATGATTATTTTTTGAATCTTACTTGTCAAAGTCTGATTTTCTGAATTAAAATTCAAACCTGACATTGAAATTTCATTTTTATCAATCAAATCAAGTCCCGATATAGGCTTATTATCATATTTTGCTTTTAATTCACAAGATATACTTGTTCTTGGTGAAACCTTAATTTCATCATAATCATCCGCAAAATTTCCGTTTATACAGCTTTCAAACAAATTATAAACGTTATCTTCCACAAGGCTCAATACCGTATTTGCATCAGTGTCTTTAAAGAAATTTGCAACTTGTAGTACAAAAATTTCTCCGTCAGCCTGAATAACACCGTCAATACCAAAAATTCCCATATAAGGCGTACCTTCCGCTTGCAAATTAAGCATTATACGCTCGGCCAATTCTTCCAATTTTAATTTTGATTCCGCTGAAATTTTATAATTTGGCGCAAACCCTCCAACCCCGTCAGTTATAATTCCGCCGATATTATCCTGAAGAAATTTTCGATTTGAACAAGTTGTTATTGGAAGTATTTTATAACCATCGGTTAAAAAATAGTAAGAAAATTCATCACCGTAAATATATTCTTCAATAACAATTTTTTCCACCCCGCGGAAAAATAAATCTTTTATAAAAACTCTGGCACCTGCAACGGTAGAAACTGCATACCTAACATTTTCACCGCAAGCAGAAATTATTATCGGAAAATTCAAATTATTTAAATAGTCTATTGCAAGATTTTCTTTATCAAAAATCGTAAATTTTGGAGTTTTTATACGCATTTTATATAAAAACTTTTTACACAAACCTTTGTCAAAAAATATCTCGCAAGACTCCTTTGATGGCGCAAATATCGACTGTTCGTTTGATATAAACAAATTTTCAATATCGGATTTAACAGCTTTTTCATCAATTACCACAGTCATGGAAATATTATTTTCCAAAACAAATTCCAAAAGTTCAGCAGGCCTATCTTCTCTTATATCAACAATATCAGCAATTTGGGAAAAAGTTTTATCAACGGTTGTTATATAAATATTCCCGATAAAATCATAAGTCTTTAATTTTTGAATTAAAGCCCAAGCATTTGGGCTACTTCCAACAATTAAAATATTTTTCTTTTCTTCAATTTGCATAGATAAAATATACTACAAAACCGCAAGCCGGTCAATTAATAATCGACCGGCTTATATATATTGTAGTATTGGAAAGGAACTTAATCAATTCTTTTTATAATAATTCTTCCGTCAGAAGTTTGAACAAACTGTAAATTTCCCTGCTGTGTGGTTCTGTTTCTGATTTGTTGGAAAGTTTCCTGATTTTGTTCGTCAGCAGCTTGTCTGCGCATTTGCTGCTTGTAATTTACAGAACCTTCAAATTCACGTCTTTGACGGTTCAAATTTTGCATATCGTGTGAGAAATTTGTACCTGCAGTATTAAAAAATGCTTGACCTTCAGGTGTCATTACAGGGGCAGCATCTGCTCCTAAAGGAATAATCATTAATGCTCCTAATAATAAAATCATCTTTTTCATAAGTTTTTCTCCTTATATTTATTTTATCTGAAATACTACGTTTGCTACAGAAGTAATTTTCTTTTCAATCGTAGAAGTATCGCTTATTCCATAATCTGATACTTCTGTCGAACTTACCGGAGTTATTTGGAATACTCCCATTTTTACTGATTGAATTTTACCCGTTTTATTGTGTGTTGCTTTTAACATTGCCTCAGCCCTTGCCTTTGCATCCTTTGTTGCGGCTTCTAACAACTTAACCTTCAGGTCAGACAGCTTTGAATATGAATATTGAACCATAGAAGCATCAATATCAATTCCATCTTGAGCAAGTGTCTGTATATTTAACGATGCTTCCTTAATAATGTTCACATCGTCAGATTTTACAGTTATAGTTTGATTAAGATTGTAATATGCAATTTCATTTGTCATGTTGCCATTTGGACTATATTTATAAGAATTATAACCGTTTGCAGCCTTAACATCAATATCTTCAGGCTTAAAACCGTTTTCGGTCAAATATTTTTTTACCAACGGAAGCTGTTTTTGTGCATCGGCTAAAGCTTCAGCCTTTGTGGGTTTTCTCACATTCAACATCAACTCCATAGAACCCGAATCGGATTGTACGATTTCATACGCTGAACCTGTCACACTAATTGAATCCTTTGACATGGTTTTAGTTACCGAATGCACCGCAATAATAAGCCCGAGTGCCAATATTACGCCCAATGAAACAAGTTGATACTTTTCCAAATTTTTGAACATTATATTTCCCTCATACAACTATAAGCAAATTATATATTATATGCGGCAAAAATGCAATCCGCCAACAAGATTTAAATATAATATTTCTTAAAATATTTGCAAAATATGTTTATCAGGGTAATATAAATAATAGAAGCAGTATTATGAATAGGTAAATCGATATGGAAAAACAAAGAATAGCGGTTATAGGTGCAGGATGCTGGGGACGTAATATTGTCCGAAATTTCTATAACCTTAACGTATTAGATACAGTTTGTGATATGGATGAAGAGAACCTTAAAAAAGTTCAGGAGCAATACAACGGAGTTAAAACAACCCGAGATTTTAATGATATTATCAACAATCCGGAAATCACAGGAGTTGCCGTAGTAACACCAAGCCATACACATTTCAAAATAGTAAAAGCCATGCTTGAGGCAGGCAAAAATGTTTACGTTGAAAAACCGATTTCAACAGTCGCGCAGGAAGCCGGAGATTTGATGGAGCTTGCAAATTCAAAAGGACTTGTTTTAATGGTTGGACACCTTCTTTTATATCATCCTGCGGTTAACAGATTAAAAATGCTTATTGAAGAAGGTGTGTTAGGTGATATAGTTTACGCACAAAGCGACAGATTAAATGTCAATTATTTTAAAAATGACAGAAGTGTTATGTGGGATTTGGCACCGCACGACCTTTCAATGATAAGCTATGTAACAGGAAAGTCACCTGTACGTGTAATTTCCGCTGTCGGATGCTCTTCAGACAGAAACGACATCATGGATATCACACACCTGACAGTTGAATTTGAAGGCGGAATGATCGGGCAACTTTCAGACAGTTGGATTACACCGAGAAAGCATGTTCAATTACTTGTCAGAGGTACGAAAGCTACCGCAATATTGGATGACACAGTTCAAGAAAATAAACTCGTTATTTACGATAATTTTATAAAAGATGCTACTCAAAATATCAAGCTGGATTACTTAGAAATTGAGCCGTTGAAGCTTGAGTGCCAACACTTTATTTCTTGCTGCGAAAGCGGTAAAAAGGCTCGCTCAGATGGCGATAACGGTTTTATGGTAACATCAACCCTTGAACAGGCCGAAAAAATAATGCTTGGCGAACGTGCAAAAAAACTGGATGAAGTTAATTTTGCACTATCAAGAATGAAACAGTAGAAAGAGAGATTAATTTATGGCTAATTTTATATCTATATTCAGAATTTTTGTAATGTTTTTTGCCGTATATTTGATTATGGCATTTCCGCAAAGCCAAACAGCATATATCTGGGCGCTGATTTTGACAATCTTGGCTTTTGCTCTTGACGGAGTTGACGGATATGTGGCAAGAAAATTTCATGAAGAATCAAAATTTGGCGCACTTTTAGACATTATGGGCGACAGAATCGTAGAAAATACTTATTGGATTTTGTTTGCAGTAATGGGCTGGCTTTCAATATTATTTCCGCTCATTGCCTTAACCCGAGGCTTTGTAACGGATACAATAAGAAGCGCCGCAATGGAAAAAGGACTTACGCCGTTTGGGAAAGACACTATGCAAAAGTCCGAACTTTCAAAATTTATTTGTTGCTCTAAATTTATGAGAATAAGCTATGCAGTTGCAAAAGTTTTGGCATTTGTTTTGATTATAGCAGCACGTGTTCCTGATATGCCATATGCAGATTTAATAGGATTAATAGGTTTCTGGGCAGCTGTAATTGCCATCGTATTTTGCGTGGTACGAGGCTTGCCTGTTGTTTTGGAATCAGGGTATTTGTTTGAAAAGGATAACAAATAATTAACAAAAGAAATTTTTAATAATAAGATAGTTTATTATTAAAAATCAAAAATAAAGTAAAGGCGTCAGGTATATTTTAACTGACGCCTTTTTATATAATAATCTATGAAAAAGACTATAATTTAGAAGCAACCATCAAAGTAGTTTCAGCCAATCTTGTTGAATAACCCATTTCGTTATCGTACCAAGAAATAACTTTAACTTGGTTTCCGCCCATTACACGAGTTAATAAAGCATCAACCGTAGATGATTGAGAAGTACCAACATAGTCAGAAGATACTAACGGTTCTTCAGTATAGCATAATACATGGCCATCAGCGCCTTCTTTCAAAGCTGCATTTACTTCTTCTACTGTAACGTCTTTAGCAACTTCAAATACAACGTCAACTAAAGAAACGTCCGGAGTAGGAACACGCATTGCAAAACCGTCCAATTTACCTTTCAATTGAGGTAAAACTAATGCTACAGCTTTTGCAGCACCTGTTTTTGTAGGAACAATATTCAAAGCGCCTGCTCTCGCACGACGAGGATCTTTATGACCTGCATCCAAAATTCTTTGGTCACCTGTATAAGAGTGAACAGTTGTCATCAAACCTTTTACAATACCGAATTTTTCGTCGATAACTTTAGCTACGGGAGCCAAGCAGTTTGTTGTACAAGATGCCATTGAAATTACGTTGTGAACAGCAGGATCATATTCCTTGTCATTTACACCTAAAACGATAGTTTTATCTTCATTAGTAGCCGGAGCTGAGATAATAACTTTTTTAGCACCTGCATCAATGTGTGCATGAGCTTTTGTTGCGTCTGTGAAAAAGCCTGTTGATTCAACAACTACTTCTACACCCAAATCTTTCCAAGGTAATTGAGCAGGATCTTTTTCTGCAAAGAATTTGATTTTCTTACCGTTAACGATAATACCTTCTTCATATGCTTCAACAGTTCCTTCAAACTTACCCATAACAGAGTCATACTTGAAAAGTCTTGCAGCATCTTCAGGTTTTAAACCCGGATCGTTGATTGCTACATAGTTAATCTTATCAAAGATACCTTCTCTGATAGCTGCTCTTAATGTGTTTCTTCCGATTCTGCCGAATCCGTTAATTGCTACGTTTACCATAAGTTTTTCTCCCTTTCTTTTGTAAACTATACATGATTTCTTATATCATTAAAAAAAAAACATATCAAGTATTTATTAAGTGTGAATTGTTAAAAAATAATTAAATTTTTAACAAAAGTTAACTGATATAATAAACAAGATTAATCAAAAAATCGGCACAGAGCATATAAACTGTTGAAAGTATTGCGGCTTGAGTCGTTGAATTACCTACATCTTTAGCTCCGCCTTTTGTAGCATAACCTTGAGTCGAACATACAAGTGCTATTAATCCGCCAAATATTGCCGCCTTTAAAAGGCTTATATAGATATCTCTCATATTTATCCACAGCCACGCACTATTCATATACCTTGCAGGATGAAGATGAATAGCACCATGCGCGACAAACATTCCGCCTGTAATGCCGATAAATTCCGCAATTAAAACGACACAAGGAACAGTTAATGTAGCGGCTAAAATCCTTGGCATAAAATAATATCCGACAGGATCGACCTTAAGGGTTTTTATTGCATCTACTTGGGAGGTTACCTGCATATTGGCAATTTCAGCTGAAATTGCCGTTCCTGCCCTTGCACCGATTGCTAAAGCGGCAAACCCGGGAGCAATTTCTCTTATCATCACAACAGCAATTGTACCGCCTATATAAGTATCCGCACCTGTCATCAAAAACTGCTTTGCTACCTGTATTGTTATAACGGCAGCTGCAATAAAACAAATAATCAGCGATATAGGTAATGAATCATAACTAATTTCCGCAGCACAATTAATAACTGATTTCCACCTTAATTGTCCCGAAAAAAGATATTTTAACGATTTTATTAAATTTTCTACACATAGTCCGAAAAAATTTATCAAAACCTTCACTCCGTAATAAACCAAACTAAGTATACCACAAAATAAAACTACTATAAATTTTGCTTAAATTTAACGGAAAAGTTTATTCATATCAAATAATATCTTTAAGGCATTTTCAAATTCCGGAGTATAGCCAAGCGCCGCTTTTTGTGCTTCATACAACTCCTGATAAATCCATTTTGCCAATTTTATATTACCATGATTATTTACGCTTGCAAGTTCATTTGGCAAAGGACTTTTCGGATCCAATCTTTTTAACACGGAAAGCGCGCGTCTGGTACGCCAGTTACCACTTTCACAGCCTATGAACACATTACCTTCCCGCAAATCAAACATTGACTCAATATATCGCTTCGGGAAAACTTTTTCCATGATTTCGTCCTTTACAGTTTCGGGTAAATCCGCCTTTAACGGAGTATGCATAAAATGATAGTCCATCCCATGCTCCTTTAAGCGTGATACTATGTCACATTCGGAATCATAACAAAGTATTATAAATTTTTTAATACCTTTATTCTTTAACTCGGCAATATAATCTCTGGCAGTAAGCATTCCTCCCTTATAATTATTATTTCCGAGAGCTCTAAATGAATTAATTTTTAAATTTTTTAAATCCGGATCTGTAACCGGATATCCAGTTAACTGCTGCTTTGCCCAATAATCAGCATAAAAAGAAACATCGCCAATATCAAATTCTCTTTGTTTTCTATCTCTTAAATCAAAAATTGAATCTTTTATAAAATCACTATCTTCTTCAAACCATGTTCCGCTAAAATTCACCACAGATTTTTGATTTTTACAAGGATAAACTGCTGAATTAAAATTATTAAAAGTTATATTATTTATTCTCATTTTAACCTTTATTAACTCTATAAATATAAAATACATAAAATATTTTTTTGCTACTATAAACAAAAAATTTTAATAAAATGATACATTTAATTTTGCACTTACCTTAATTTGTGATAAAATCGGGTTATGAAGTATATTTGTAAAGATTGCGGGAAAGAATACCATAAGCACATTGAATATTGTGTTTGCGGGAACAATGAATTTGAGATTGCAGAGCTTGAAATTAAAGAAAATATTCCGGCGATAAAATCCGGATTTGAAGACGAAATTCCCATACGTAAACCTCAAGATATAGGGCAGGTTATAAGCTGGTCAATATTTAGCATTTGCCTTGTTTTATCGCTGGTAATAATTTTTCTTCCGGTAAAACAACAGGTAAATCATCAGGCTGAAAATAAAATAACCGAAAATGTTAAACAAGAGATTCCCGATTTTGAAAAGATTTGGGACAGTACTCCCGTAAAGATTGCTGAAAAAACTATACAACCTGAAGAACAGAAAAAGCCGGAAACAATTTTGGACAGAGTTATGGCAAATATTGAAGAACCTGCTTTTGTAAAAGAAATTTTTAAAAACGAAACTAACAAAAATACTTCAACGCAACAACAAAACAAGACGCCGCAACAAACAACAAAGCCTGTAACAAAACCTGCCGCTAAACCCGCGGTAACACCTGCAGTTCAAAAACCTACCGCGCAAGTAAAACCTCAAACTCAGCCGACAAAACCTGCAACTGCTACAGTTCAAAAGCCCGTTACAAAGCCGACTCAAAAGCCTGCCGCGTCTAATAACCAAACCTCAACTCAAAAAACGCAATCCAAACCGACCCAAAATTTGAGCGAAGTAACATTGGATAATCCTGTCAAACAAAATGTCTCCACTCCAAAATACGATATTAAAGCAACAACAAATTACGAAGCGGGATTACTCAGAAAATTATATTCAAATTTTGCGGTAGGCGGACTTAGCGGAACAGGAGCATGCATCGTATCTTTTACCGTAGATGAAAACGGTAAACTTGCAAACAGAAAATTTGAACAATATTCTGATAATAAAGCACTTAATGATGCCGTATATTTTATGATGATGAAAAATCCCACATACGAAGCTCCGCCATCAGGTTACTACAGAAGAATGCTGAAAGTACAGGTAAAATATTCTAACGGGGAATACACAATAGGTTATATTTAACCTATAAATAAAATTATACTTGACAAAGACCTATGTCTTACGTATCATAAGAACACTGGATGTTAAGGCGACATGGCCAAGTGGTAAGGCAGAAGCCTGCAAAGCTTTTATCCCCCAGTTCGAATCTGGGTGTCGCCTTTTTTAATTTTATTTTCCGCAGATTTAAAAAATTAGCGATTGATTGATTATTTCAGATGTAAAGACGTTAAGTTCAACAAAATAAGATAGCCTCCACCTGGGGATTGTTACTAAACTATTGCTAATATATTAAACTTGTGTTATAGTTAAATTGGGAGGTAATTATGACACAATGTACACACTGTAACAGTAATAATACAAAAAAGAATGGGAGTGGCAAATGGGGACAAAGATACTATTGTAAAGATTGTAAGCGAACCTTTTCATTAAATAAACCGAGATTTAGTAAAAAGGTCAAATTTATGGCAATACAATTTTATTTGAATAATGTGGGTATAAGAAAAATAGCCTTATTTTTAAAAACTAGTCCTGTATCTGTACTGCGTTGGATAAGAAATGCACATAAAATATTACAAAAGGAACTGGAAGAATATAACCCGATAAAAACAGAACAACCAGATATTATTGAGCTGGATGAGATATATACCTATGTAAAAAAAAGAAGCAACGAGCAGTCATATGGACTGCTTATTCTAGGAGGCGAAAGCGTGTTATTGCATATACCATCGGAGAAGGAGTTAAAAGCGCAATAACAATATATTTAAAAACAAAAAAGATTACAGGGAAAATATTGCAAATATATTCAGATGCTAATAGTTTATGTGCATTTCTTATCCATTTTAGTACTGCAGGTGCGCTAACTCCAAAAAATAATGCTATTTTCCTTATTCCCACATTATTCAAATACATCATTAGAGCTTTATACTTATCTTCTTTAGAAAACCTTTTTGGATTTTGAGGAAATGTTTTTTTACAATTTGAACATTCCATTCTTTCTTATTCTCTTACTTTTACAATACGGACATTCTTGCATATTATCTCCCTCCCGTATTTATAATACTTTATATTCCTTTTTACGTCAATGAAAAGTTAACAATGTCGCCCTCAAGGTGAGAGGATATTTATATGTTAAACTTAGCGTCTTAGCGTCTTGTCGTCTATCTTAGCGTCCGAGTTTTTTATTAACCCAATTGGCAATAATTTTCAGCGGAGAGCGGGTTATTGCAAGTGCCCATGGCTCTATATCTTTTGTGATAACTGAGCCTGCACCGATATTTGCACCCTGTTCAATTTTTACCGGCGCTACAAGCACGGTGTTTGAACCGATTTTTACATCGTCTTCAATTGTTGTTTGGGATTTTATTTTATTTATCGGATTATAATTTGCGGTAATAGTTCCGGCACCTATGTTTACTCTTTGCCCGAGTTCGCTATCTCCTATGTAAGAAAGGTGTCCGACATTTGTATTTGATTTGATATGTGATTTTTTTACTTCTACAAAATTTCCGATTTTTACATTATCGTCTATTTGAACATCTCCTCTTATATGAGCGCAAGGTCCGATGTTGCAATTTTTTCCGATGATATTTTTACCTTCTATATACGTAAACGGTAAAATCGTTGTATCTGCGCCGATTTGAGTATCTTCACCAATCCATGTTGAATGGGTATCAACAATTGTAACGCCGTTTTCCATAAGGTTTTTTAATTTTCTTTTGTTAATCATTGCGGAGGCCTCTGCAAGATTTTCTCTTGAATTTATTCCGAAAATTTCTTCATTATTATTCAACGTATAGGCATTAACTTTTAGTCCCTTATTTTTCCCCCACGAAAGGATGTCTGTAAGATAATATTCGTTTTGTGCGTTGTTACTTTTTAATTCCCCGAAGGATTGTTTTACTTTTTGCCAATTCAGACAATATATTCCGGCATTAACCTCTTTTATTGCACGCTGAATTTCATCTGCATCCTTTTGTTCCACAATTGCCTGCAAACTTCCGTCATTTTCTCTTATTATTCTGCCGTAACTTGCCGGATTATCAAATATTGCACTCATTACCGTGATATCGGAATTTGATTTTTCGTGATATTTAATAAATTCTCTTAATGTTTTTTCTGTTATAAGCGGGGTGTCTCCGCATAAAATTATAACGTTCCCGTTAAAATTTTCCAAAACAGGAGAAGCCATGGATACTGCATGACCTGTTCCGAGTTGAGGTGCTTGCAGAATTGTTATTGTATTTTGGTAATTTTTATTGACAAATTCGGAAACCTGTTCGGATTTATGACCTACTATTACGATGTTTTCGGTTGCTATATTTTTAACATTATCCAATACATAACCCAAAAGCGGTTTGCCAAAAATTTCATGCAAAACTTTGGATTTATCACTTTTCATTCTTTTGCCTTTTCCGGCTGCCAAAATTATTGATTTTATTTCCATTAGTTTTCTCCTTCTTTATAATTTTACTATAAATATCAATTTTCGAATATTCAAGTGTAAAGATATATTTTTATAAAACGTTACATATTGAAAAAATTTTTTGCGTATAATATAATACCGATGAGATTATAAGAATGAGGTAAATATGGCAAATATCGGAATATCAGAAGGCATGGGAAAAAAGATAGTTGAAGCATTGAAACAGCAAACTAACGGAGAAGAATTAACCGTAAATCCCGATTCTGTATCAATTAGTATGAATATGGGTGAAGATAACGCTAATGTTGAATTTGTTAATCCTCAATCCGTAGCCGATGTGTCTGATGATAATGAAGTTATTTCTCAACAAAATAGTCAAATTCAGGATTTATCAAAAATGACAAGCCCTGCTTTAGGACAAAATTTAACTTCTTTTTCGGGTAAGGCTGATATGAATTTAGCCGATATGGACGGGCTTGAAATCCCTACTAATGTTGCCGTATTAAAACAGCTTATTACTCAATTGCCTACAGGGGTTACAAAACAAACCGGTGCGCAAATTATTAAACAAACAATGGAAGCTCTCGGAATATCCATGAAAAGTGTATTGCAAGAAGCTCAACAGGTTCAAGAAACCTTGAACAATTCTGCGCGCGAATGTCAGGCAAATATTTTGGAAAATAAGCGTCAAATCGGTATTTTGGAAAAACAAACTCAAAAATACCAAAAACAATACGCTATTTTGAACGATATTATAAGTTTATTTATTCAGACAAATAATTATTAATAAAATATAATTGAGATATGTGTTTATCAGACTTGAAACAAGGAGGTACTTTATTATGCAAATTATTCCCGTATCCGACATCGTATTTAACGGTGCATCTTACAAAATGGGCAGAAATGCCGGACGCAGAGTGATGAATGATATCCAAAGAGAAGTTCAATCGGGTAATTACCGCAGATTTGATGTTAATGATATGCAGGCAGAAGAACAGATGAGAAGAACTAAAAATAAAGCGTCAATAGCTTTTAAAAGAGAAACATCGGAAACACCTGTAAAGAAAAGCAAAATTAATTATCACGCTTAGTAGGGCATAAATAGTGTATATCGCTTAACAATAATAAATAAACACTCGACATTCGTGTTTGTTTGTTATATGCTAATGCACAAGCGTACGGAATATAAATATTAAAGGAGAAAATTATGCAAGTTATATTAAGAAAAGACGTTCAAAATTTAGGCGAAGCCGGTGATATTATCAATGTAAAAGACGGTTACGCAAGAAACTTTTTGATGCCTCAAGGAATTTGTGAAGAAGCAACCGAAGGTGCTTTGAAAAACAGAGAACAAAACCTTGCAAGAATCAAAGCAAAACAAGAAAAATTGCACCAAGAAGCTCTTGATAAAGCAGAAAAAATCAAAGCTTTCGGAGAATTGAAGTTGTCTGCAAAAGCAGGTGAATCAGGTAAATTATTCGGTACAATTACAACCAAAAAATTGGCAGAAGAACTTCTTGCAGAATCAGGTATTGAAGTCGACAGAAAAAATATTTCATTGAATGCACCAATTAACAAAGTTGGTAATTACATAATGTTAATTAAATTGACTTCAAAGGTTAAATGTGAAGTTCCTGTATCAGTTACCGCTTCTGAAATTCTTAAAGAATCAGTTGAAGTAGAAGAAGCACCTGTTGAAGAATAGGGACGTAAGATGGAGAAATCTCAAGGCCTAAGACTTGAATGTATGGCAATAGGTTCTCTCCCTCAGAAAGCCCCTGATTGTGCTATAGAATTGATAAAAAAGTATTTTTATGAAATACCTTTTTGGGCTCAGTTAACAAAAAAATCAAAAAAAGAGGACATGATGCTCCAGTATCTGGAAGGCATGCCCTCTTTTTCCATGGATGAAAACGGTAAAGTCTTTTTAGAAAGTGAAAGTGATGAATTTTTTGAAAAACTTGAAACTTTTTATATGGATTATGAAGAAATAGTTTCTGATGTAAATTGTGAAAAATTGGATAATTACGGAATAAGCGAAGATTTTGCATCAACTTTTCCGAAATATTTGGATTTGATAAAAGAGATATCACCAAAATATGCAAAAGGACAAATAGTTGGGCCATTCACGCTTGCAACGGCTTTAACGGATAAGAACGGTCAAGCTGCGATTTATGATGAAACCTTAACTGAAATTATTGTAAAAACTTTGACTCTAAAGGTTTTGTGGCAAATAAAAAAGATAAAATCAGTTAATGAAAATATAATGCCTGTTATATTTATTGATGAACCTTCAATATCACAGCTTGGGACATCGGCTTTTTTGACGGTTGGAGAACAAAAGGTTCAGGGTATGATTTCAGAAATAGTAAATTTTATAAAATCAAACGGCGGAATTTGTGCAATTCACTGTTGCGGAAAGTGTGATTGGAGATTACCGATTAGAGCAGGAGTTGACATTATAAATTTGGATGCTTATAGTTTTGCTAAAAATTTAAGTTTGTTTGATAGTGAAATTAAAAACTTTTTGGGAAATGGCGGGAAAATAGCGTGGGGAATTGTTCCTACTTTAGATTCAAAAGTTTTAGATGAAATGAATTTAGAAGATGGAATTAAGATATTTAAAAACTCCGTAAAATATTTGACAGAAAAGGGAATTAATGAAAAACTAATAATAGATAATTCTATAATAACTCCGTCATGCGGCGCAGGAGGCTTGAGCGAGGAGTTAGCCGTAAAAGCATTAAGCTTGACAAAAGAGTTATCTGATAGTTTAAAAGAGCAATACAAAGATTAGAAGAGGAAATTAATTTGACAATAAAGCTTGCAATAACCGGTAAGGGAGGAAGCGGTAAAACAACAATTACAAAAGCTTTTATGAATATTCTCAAAAACCGTTTTCCTGATAAATCCATACTTTTGTTTGATAATGATTTAACCAGTGAATTGGGGCACAGTTTTGGGCTTGATATAAGAAATACTATTTACGGTATAAGAAGCGGGAAGCACGAATATAAAACGGGGATTCCTGAGAATATGTCGAAGCAGGAATTTGTCGAATGGGCATTAGAAGATATTGTAGTGTCTGTTGATGAAAATGTCGATATAATAGAATCTTGGTTTGTTGGTTCAAAAGATTGCCGCTGCCCGATTACAGGTCAAATTAATGATGCGGTTCAAAAATTCATTAATCGCTACGATTTTGTAATTTTTGATTGTGAATTTGATTTAAAATACCTGAATCAGCTTGTAGATGTTGATATTGATACAACGTTAATTATTGCAAATCCGAATGAAGAATCCGCTCATTTGGCAAAACGTATTGAGGAATTTAGTGCCAAATATGCTGCAGGCGGTCAGCTTGGTGTTGTTGTAAATAAGGCTGATAATTCCAATATGTCAAAGGTTTCTGAAATTTTAAAGAAATATGACCTTGACGTTTTAGGGGTAATTCCTTATGATGAAGATATAGAAATTATAACGAGAAGTTCAAAAAAAATTCAAAACGCAATTGATGAATTTTATTTCAGATTAAATCTTCCCCAAGGTGAGGTTCATTAAATGGCAGAAAATTCCGATAAAATTTTAAACGGTAAAATATTAAGAGATAAAATTCTGGATGAATTGAAGTCAAAGATTGATAAATTGCCTTATTCAAACAGACCGAGATTAGAAGTTATTCTTATAGGGGATAATTCTTCAAGTCAAATTTACGTTAAAAACAAAAAGAAATTTGCGGAAAAAATCGGAATTGATTGTAATATAAACAAATTTTATGATTTTGATAATGAAAAACACGTTACGAATAAAATAAAAGAGTTTAATAATGACAAAAGAATAAACGGGATAATAGTACAATTGCCTTTACCTGAAAAATTTAATACGGAAAAGATAATTAATTCCATTTCTCCTCAAAAAGATGTTGACGGACTTACGGATGTTAACAAATCCTTGCTTTATACAGGTAAAACACCTTACTCATATCCTTGTACCCCAAAAGGTGTTTTAAGGCTTTTGGATGAATACAACATTCAAATTGAAGGTAAACATGTTGTCGTAATCGGTCGTTCATATTTAGTTGGAAAACCTTTGGCTCAAATGCTTTTGAATAGAAATGCCACGGTTACAACTTGTCACAGTAAAACAGAAAACCTTGCTGATATAATAAAAACTGCGGATATATTAATATCTGCAGTAGGTAAAAAAATAGTAGGGGAAAATATGATAAAATCCGGTTGTACTGTCGTTGATGTCGGAATATTCAAAGATGAGTCCGGCAAAACAACAGGTGATGTTGATATTGATATTGATAATACAAAAGCTTCTTTTGTTACTCCGACTCCCGGCGGTGTCGGTCCGATGACAATTGCTTCTTTGATGGAAAATACATTCGAGTTATTTTGTGAACAAAACGATATGTCAGCGGGTAGTCTGTGATTTAAGCTTAGCTTCCTGAACCTAAATTCAATTGACCGGAGCTTTTCATGTTGTTGTTTGCAAGTGTCTTGAAGCTGTTTAATGCTTCATTCAAGAAGGTAATCTGTGATTCGATATTATCTTGTCTTGTTTGATAATACATTTCTGCTGCGTGCAATTGTTGATATTGCGGACTTGATGTGTAATCACTGCCATCGGCTTGAGCTTGTTCGGCCATATACCCTGCTTGTTCTTGCAATGTAGTTATCCTGCTAACAATAATTGATTTTTCAAATTCTAATTGGCTTTTTTGCCTTGTGTACAGTGAACGCTGTGAATTAATTGCCAGAAAAGTCATATCTTCTCTCCTTACTTTATGTAAATTGCTCTCTTGAATATATAAAGTTTTTTTTTAATCTTCAATTTCACAAGTTGTATTTTTTGTTACATATCTTTACAAATTATAAATTTTTTATGTAAACTGCTTGACTTTACAAAAATTTACATCCTAAAAGTTAATCTGCTAGCAAATTTTCAGCTTTTCATGTTTTATATGTATTGAAATAGTATAACGAATATGTTATAATAGTCGCATAGAAGCTATCTCAGAAGTGTTTAGTGTTACAATCAGTAATTGGAATAACCGGTATTTTGTAGGTATATAATCGGAAAATAGGTATATATAACAAAAAAGGAGTAGATTTATGGCATCATCAGCAGTATCGAAACCAAAAGAAAAAGTGGTTAAATCAAAATTCAACGAAGAATTTGACAATTACTTGAAAAAACAATGCTTAAAAACAACCTTTAACGGTTTAGAGTTGGAAACTTTCTCGTGGTATAAGAAAGTTTTGACAATGATGTAGTGGTAGAAAATAGTAGGAAAAAAGGTTTAAAAGCCGGCTGACTTATTGTGGTCTGTCGGCTTTTTATATGCTATAATTGAGCGAGAGGTGAAGTTATGGACTTTATAGATATAGCAAAAGCGGCAAAAGATGCTTCATTGAATATTGCATCAACATCAAATGAATTAAGAAACAGAGCTTTGATGAATATTGCATCAGAGCTTGAAAGAAATAGAGATAGAATTTTTGTGGCAAACAGATTAGATTTGGAGAATGCAGAAAAGCTTGTTGAGGAGGGGAAGCTTTCGCGACAGACATTTAACAGATTGAAACTTGATGAAAACAAAATGCGGGATATGATTCAGGGGGTAAGGGATGTAGCAAAACTTGATGATCCAATTAATAAAATTTTGTTAAAAAGAGAGTTGGATAAAGATTTGGTTTTAACCAAAATAACTTGTCCTATAGGTGTATTGGGAATAATATTTGAAGCAAGACCGGATGTTATTTCTCAAATTTCCGCGCTTGCGATAAAATCGGCAAATGCAGTGATTTTAAAGGGCGGAAAGGAAAGTATCGGGACAAACAAGGCTATTTTTGAAATTATCAATATTGCGCTTGATAAAACGGAAGGGTTCCCTAAAAATGTGTTAAGTCAGGTGTTTACCCATGAAGATATCGCCGAGATGCTAAAATGTGAGGTGTATATAAATTTGATAATACCGAGAGGCGGCAATAAACTTGTAAAATATATTCAAGAAAATACAAAAATTCCTGTATTGGGACATGCTTCAGGTATTTGCCATGCATTTATAGATGAAAGTGCAGATTTAGAGATGGCACAAAGGATTGTGATTGATGCCAAAACTCAATACCCGAGTGCTTGCAATTCAATTGAAACCTTGTTAATAAATGAAAAATTTACAAAAAAAGATGAGTTGTTGGCAAGTCTTGAACTTTCCGATATAAAGCTTGTAAAAAATCCTGATAGATGGGATTTTGAATACGGCGATAAAATTCTTTCCGTAAAATTTGTTAAAGATATTGATGAGGCGATAAATCACATAAATACTTTTGGTTCAGGTCATACGGACTGTATAATCACAGAAAATACGGAAAATGCCGAGAAATTTATGAATGAAGTAGATAGTGCAGGAGTTTACTATAATGCATCAACAAGATTTGCCGATGGATTTAGGTATGGCTTTGGCGCTGAAGTCGGGATTTCCACTAATAAAACTCACGCACGCGGGCCTGTTGGATTGGAAGGGTTAACTATTTATAAATATAAGTTAGTAGGTAACGGGCATATCGTTAAAGATTATGCCGAAGGGGTAAAATGTTTTAATCATAAAGATTTGTAATTTAGCCTTCTTCCAAATCAACAGTATCATATTGTGTTAAATTTTTGCCAACTGCGCGCTCTAATGATGCTTTTGCAGAGTTGTATTCATACATTGCCTGATAATATTGAAGCTGAGCATCAAGATAGGCCAGTTGAGCATCTTTTAATTCTGTAGGATTCCCTTCTCCGACTCTATATCTGCCATAGGATAATTCATAATTTTCTTTTGCCTGTTTTACTCTTAATTGTGCAACAGGCATTTGTTGACGTTTTTCTTCCAAATTCAGATAATTTTCTTGAATTTCCAAATAAACTCTGTTTTGGGTGCTTTTTGCAGTAGCGATTTGTTTGTCATAAAGATATCTGGCTTCTTTTATTTCGTTATTGATTAGCATTCCGTTAATGGTTGGAAAATTAAGGTATGCTCCGTAATTATAACCATAGTTGGAAGTAAAAGATTTTCCGCCTCGCTGGTATTGTCCTTCAACAGATATTGAGGGAAACCAAGATTTTTTAACAAGTTTAAGAGTTTGTTTGGCGTTTGCAACTTGTAATTTAGCTATTTTTAAATCAGGTCTTGCATCTCTTGCAACGCGTACGGCTTCATTAAATGAAATATCTAAAGGGCGATATTTAAGTCGTTCCGTAACGTTATATTTATCTATAAACGGTACCCCCATAATATTATTCAATCTTGCAACAGCAATATTTACGGCATTATCTGCCTGTATTAATTGTAATTTTGCATTAGAAAGGTTAACTTCGGCAATAGTTACATCTACCTTAGGGTTAGTTCCGATTTCATAAAATGCTTTTGCCTGATTGTAAAACATCTCAAATTTTTCAACGTTATCCTCGGCTACCCGTTTTGCCTCAAATGCATATAATAACCTGTAATAGCTGTCTTTTGTTTGGTAAACAACATCATTAATGGTTCCTGCAAGAGTTGCCTTATAGCCTTCGTATTCAATTCTTCTGATTGTCGCCTGATTTTGGGTTACTCCAAAATCGTATAACATCTGTTGAAGTGTTACTTGACCAAGGATGTAATATTCAAAAGTTAAATTCCTGCCTAATGCATCTGACAACTGTAATTGCTTGATTTTTGAATAACCTGTCTGCCAGCTTACCTGCGGAAAATAATTTGACCAAACCTGTTTTATTCTGGTATCTGATGCCAAAATGTCGTGGAATGCGACACTTATATCGGGATTATTTCCAAGCGCAATTTCTATACATTTTTTTAAGGTTAAATCAATGCTTTTTTGAACTCCGCCTTTTATTACAAAATCAGCGGGTTTAGGTGAATTTGGCAAGACTGTCTGAGCATTTGGAAATTCTTTTTCATCAATTTTGTTTCCGATGTCAGGTGCACTTAAAGCTTTGCCTCCTAAAATCAGGGGTAAAATTGCTATTATAA
>ERZ842401.3539-NODE-3539-length-19256-cov-8.010624_pt1 | contig 19256 bp, 31 predicted proteins | sample MGYA00521270_ERZ842401 | MGnify/ENA primary metagenome ERZ842401 (study PRJEB31892, sample SAMEA3878208) | bioreactor metagenome | biome: Moose rumen | place: Sweden | collected 2011-10 | study: EMG produced TPA metagenomics assembly of the PRJEB12797 data set... | reverse complement strand
ATTTCCATTTTTCTAGCACTATCACTAAATTTAGGTGTTTCTTTATCATCAAAAGAAAGTGCCATTAATTCATAATCGTTGATTGTATCTACAACTTTAAATCCATAATGTTCAAAGAATTTCTTATCTCCAATAAATGGTTTTTTCTTTTGTGAAACTAAAGTACAAACTTCACTCATTTTTTTATTTTTTGCATCTTCTATAGCATATTCTAATAATTCTTTACCAATACCTTTCCCTTTAAAACTACCTGCTACCCATAAACAATAAATATACATATAGTTTTTACCATTAATAGGAACCCAAGCAGTTTCTATTGGTTCATATTCAATAAAGATTTTTCCTCTTGCATTTAGTTTTCTAAATACATGACCATCTTTTAATTTACTTTTAATCCATTCTTTCTTTTTATCAACACCGTCTTGATGTTTAGGATCCCCAATTGCACAACAAATATGCTCTTCATCAATATTCTTTTCATCTAAATTAATGTACTCATTCATAATTCACACCTCTATATACATTATATCATAGATTTTTGTAATTCTCTTGTTAATTTACTATATTAGGAATTTGACTAAATATAAAAAAACTCTGAAAAGTATCAGAGTAATTATTACATTGATACGGACAAATAGTATATCCGAAACTTTAGGAATAGTTGATAAACAACTAATCACTAAATACATTTTACCATAGATATTGTTTATTTCAACATTTTTTGCTTACTTTTTTCAATTTATAATTTATTGTAATTTAAGCATTTTTACTAATCTTTTATTTTCTATTTTACTATCACTGTCTAATATTTCAATGTACTCATCAATTGGAAATCCAACATCTTTAGTTGGTAATACTGGAAAAAATTCATAGTGTTGTTTTGCATCATTATCATGATTATTTACTAAGCAAATTTTTTGTAATCTAAATAATGAATATCCTTGCATTAAATAATCAATAAATTTTTTATCACAATTGTTACAAGCAGTAATAATATGTTTTTGTCCTGATATTCCCACAATAGAATAACTATAAAATCTAATCATAAAATCTTCTATTATGCCATAAAATTTAAATATTCTATTTATTAATTCAGTATTCCTTTTCACGCATTCTAAATTGCTATTGTCTAAAGACTCTGATAATAAACTATCTATTTTTTTATAACATTTATCAAATAAAGCAGTTAATGATGAAACATCATTTATATTCTTTAAAAAATCAATATCAGAATAAAATTGTTTTATATATATAAGTAAATAATAGAAAAAATCTTCTTTTTGTTTTTTTGCTATTCTATTAGCATTAATAAAATTTATAAAATGAGATGTTTCAACAAAATGATTACAGAATATTAATCTATACTCATTAGTAAACTTTTTTACATTATCTTCATCTGTTTTATCTCTATGTAGTCTAAACTCTGCAATTTGTAAGTATAAATCTATATTACCTGAATTATGTTTTAAAACAGCATTGCCCCAATCTTCTATATTATTTTGAAAAAACATAATAATTCCTCCTTTTATTGATTAGATATTATACCATAAGATCAACAATTTTCATCAACTAATGATTCAATATAATTTGAAATAATTTTAACTATTTCTCTAAAATTAAATTCTTTGTTTTTTGTTGGAATATGAATAAAAATCATTTTTATATCTAGCGAATTATCTTTAATGTATTTCATACCTTCATAATATATATTATTACACAAATAATTTCCAGCATTTTTTGATATTACATATTCTATATTATTTCCTTTCATAAAAGATATAAGTTTTTTATATGGAAATGAAGTCTCAATTCTATCATTATTTTTATTACCAAACAATTCTATATAAAGTTTATTACAGATGGGTTTTTGCCCAAATGAAATTATGTATTTGTATTTATTTTTATCAATTTTCTGTTTTAATTCTTTTTCACTTGTTATAAAACTATTTGTTAATTCTAATTTATCAGTAAGATTAGCGCAAATATTATTTAATAGTATAGAGGAAGAATTATTTTTACCTTTGAATGAAGTTATTAAAACTTCAGAATATGTTTTTTTTAGTTTATTATCTTTATTCTTTAAAATGATTTGTTGCTCATTCATAGGAAATCCTCCTTGTATATTTATTATACTGCATTTACTATTTTATTTATCTTTCAAAATCACATTTTTCTTTGTTTAAATCTAATTATTCAAGATTATCATTATCTAAAACATAATCACCTATTTCATTTATAGTATCAATATATTTATCATCTTTATCATACTAACTATTAAGTTTATCGTATATGAAAAAAACTCAAACTATAATAGTTCGAGTAAATTACATATTGGTAGCGCCGGAGAGATTCGAACTCACGACCTATCGGGTATGAACCGATTGCTCTAGCCAACTGAGCTACAGCGCCATAAATTTAAAAGCAATATTAATATAGCATAATTTAATAAATTTGGCAATACTTTTTTACAAAAAAACCATATTTTATAAATATGGTTGTAATAATTCAATATTAATTTCACCAAAGCGTTTTAACTCCTTAGCAAGTTTTAAAATATCTCTATCAGCATCACCTTTATATTTTTCTATTTTTTTATCTATTTCTATATTTCCCATCGTAAACCCTCTAATTAAAATATCTGCTATTTTAGCATCACTATTATCTTTCATAAATTCCATATCCATAGCTATTGAAGATGAAATATCAGCTACTATACTAGAACCTTTTGGTTCTACTTTGTTCTTTTTTAGTAGTGCTTTTGATTTTTTAAAAAAATTTTCATACCCTTTCAATTCTCCTTCAACAACTTTCTTAATTTTGTTATCCCTTGTATTAAGTAACCTAATTAATTTAGTTGTTGATTTAACTCCCATATCAGCATTCTTATAAATATACATCAATAGTTCATTATTTTCATTCATATTATCACCATTAGTATTATTTACAATATCTTTATTTTTTATACAAAAAAGAAGTTTTAAATATTAAAACTTCCATCTTTAAAAATTAATATTTCTTTATTGTCATAAGTAATAGCAGTAATACTTAAATCTTTAGTTCCAATCATTATATCAACATGATTTTTTGATTTATTATATCCAACACCCTCAAGTTCATCTTCATTCATCTTATCACCATCAAAAAGACATTCCTTAAAGCCACGTCCTAACGCAATATGACATGCAGCATTCTCGTCAAATAAAGTCTCATAAAATAAAATATTTGATTCTGCAATCTTACTATTTTTATCAACAAGAGCACATTCACCTAACATATTAGATTCACTATCAGTATCAATTATATTCTTAAGTTCTTCAACACCAGTACTTGCACTATAATTTACAACACATCCATCCTTAAATTCTAAACATATATCTTTTATAATAACACCAGCATGAATCAATGGAAGTGAAGTATATACAATACCATTAGTTTTTGTTTTATTTGGTGTAGTGAATACTTCTTCAGTTGGTATATTTACAATTGGTTCTCTCCCCTTTATTATACTAGAGCCTCCACACCAAATAGCATGTTTAGCAAGTTCAATTGTTAAATTAGTACCTAAACTATTTTTATAATGAAGTTCCTTTATATTTAAATTATTTAACTTATTGCACATTTCTTTATTGTTTTTCATTTTATTATCCCAAGCTAATAATGGATCATCTTCATTAATTAAACAAATATCAAAAATTGCTTGCCATAACTTTTCTTTGGGATTATCTTCATTAGGAAATAATAGTCTTCCCCAAGCATCTGTTCCAACAGATGCAATACACCAATCAACTTGATTATTACTTTGCATCTCACGATAAACTTCTCGTGTATATAATGACTGATCACTAGCAATTTTTAACTTATTTGAGTCTATATCATCCATAATACCAGGATTATATGAAGTTAAAAATAAGAAAGCAGATCCCTTTTTAGCATATTCATCATGTATTTCTTTATTCCAAAAACGACTTTTTTTAATAGCATAATCGGAATAATTCTTAAGTTGTGTATGCTTTAAATCATCGTCATACCAGTCGTAGTAGATATCATCAACTCCTAAAGAACATGCTACTTCTGTAAGTATTCTAATAAAATCAATACTTTCAATCGGAGCATTAATTAAAAGAGGTTCTCCCTTATTAATACATAATCCACGTTCTAATAAAAGTCTTGCATATTTATAATATAATTCATTCATTTTTTCACCCTATTCATTATTTGCTTCATTTACTTTATTTAAAAATTCTTCTTCTTGCCAAATTGGAATATTTAAAGATAGTGCTTTTGTATATTTACTACCAGGATTATCACCAACAATAACAGCACTAGTTTTAGAAGACACACTGCCTGATACTTTACCTCCAAGTGATTCAATAATATTTGTAGCTTCCTCTCTAGTCGTATTAATAAGTGTTCCGGTTAAAACAAAAGTCTTGCCACTAAATATACTACTTTCATGATAATTACTATTATCAAGAGTCATATTAACACCATATTCTTTTAATTTATTAATCAAATTAATATTATCTTCATTTTGAAAATAATCAACAATACTCTTAGCAATAATATCACCAATATCATTGATAATTTGTAATTCTTCATATTTAGCATCCATCAAATTATTAATATTTTGAAATTGTCTTGCTAATATTTTAGCTGTCTTTGCTCCAACATGTCTAATTCCTAGTGCAAACAAGAGTCTCTCTAACGAATTATTTTTAGAGTTTTCTATACTTGTTAATAATTTAATTATACTTTTTTCTCCAAAACCTTCAAGACTCATTAACTCATCTTTATATTTATCTATTGTATAAAAATCAGCAGGTGTTTTTAGATATCCCATATTATAAAAGTCTTCAACAATATTATCTCCGAATCCTTCAATATTCATTGCATCTCTACTTGCAAAGTGAATTAGATTTTCTATATGTCTTGCTGAACAACTATTATTAGGACAAAAATAATTAGCATCTTTTTTTATTAATTTTGTTCCACATATTGGACAAACATCAATCATTTTAAAAGGGGCAAGTTGATTTACTCTTCGTTCAAATTTAACACATGCTACTTCCGGAATAACATCTCCAGCTTTTCTAACAACAATTACATCACCAACTCTAACATCTTTTTCTAAACAATAATCTTCATTATGAAGTGTCGCCTTAGAAACCAAAGAACCATCTACATGAACTGGTGAAAATATCGCATTAGGAGTTATTTTACCTGTTCTACCAACAGTAAATTTTATTTCTTTTAACGTTGTTAATACCTCTTCTGCCGGGAATTTATATGCAATCCCCCAACGAGGAACACGTGTTGTATACCCAAGTTTTTCTTCATCAACTAAATTGTCTACTTTTAAAACTACTCCATCAATTGCAAATGGTAAATTTTTCCTTTTTTCATGTAACACTTTAATATGTTTAATTATATCTTCTATAGTATTTACTGTTGTATTTAGTTTATAATTAGTTAAGAATCCAAGTTCTTTTAAAAATGCTAATGATTCTGATTGTGTCTTAAGATTATAATCCTCTGGATTAGGAATAAAATATGCCATAAAATCTAATCCTCTTTTAGCAGTTACCTTACTATCAAGTTGCCTAACACTACCAGCAGCAGCATTTCTAGGATTAGCAAAAGGTGCATCCCCCATCGTTTCTCTTTCAATGTTAGCTTTATCAAAAGACTCCTTACTCATGTATATTTCACCACGAACCTCAATATCGATATCTCTTGTTAATCTTAAAGGAACAGTTCTAATTGTCTTCACATTTAAAGTAATATCTTCTCCAACTACTCCATCTCCACGAGTTGCAGCTCTAACTAAAACACCGTTTCTATATATTAAAGAACCAGATAACCCGTCCATTTTAGGCTCCAATGTATATGTTGGATTCGAAATTACTTTTCTAACTCGCTCATCAAAAGCCATTATTTCTTCTTCATTAAAAATATCATCAAATGATAACATTGGTTTTTCATGAGTAACCTTTTCAAATTTATCAAGTGCATTTCCACCGACTCTATTTGTAGGTGAATCTTCTCTTTTTAAATCTGGATATTTTTCCTCTAAAGAAAGTAATTCCATATAATAATCATCATATTCCTGATCAGTTATAGTTGGATTATCCAAAACATAGTATTCATAACTTGCTTTATTAATAATTTTTATTAATTCATCCATTCTTGCTTCTATCACTATTATCACCTATCTATATTGTATCATAAAAAAGATAGATTTTATAAGCAAATCTATCTAATATTACTATCTATTATAAATCATTACAATTTTTTCTTTCATAATACCAATTGTATTTTCTTCATTAATAATAAATGATTTTACAAAACCAACTTTTTGATAACATTTAATAGCATTTATATTCTCACACTCAACTACCATTACAAATATATTATTTCTAGTGTTTAATATATCTATTAATAATTTAATAGCAGTGCTTCCAATTCCTTTATGATAATAATCATTTTCACCAATAAAAATATCTATTTCATAACCATCTTGATTAACATGATATGTTTTTTTAGTTTCATTAGTTAATTTACTATATTGAATAATACCTACAGGTATATCATTATATAAAATCATATAAACAGGAGTAATACTATCTAAACTTGTCCTCTTTGAATACTTATCTACAATTTCTTGATATGATGGTATTCTTTGCTCAAAATATGTATAAACATTTTTATTATGATACCATTTATATAGTAAATTATAATCATATTCCTTATTTTCTAATAATCTTAATTTTACCTTATCCATAACACTCCTATAAAATATAATCACTTAATTTTGAAAACATAATAATTATTCTATCAATTAAACTAGATACATGAAATAATTTAAATAATAATAACCTTACTTTATCAATTAATACTGAAACAATTACAAATAATAATGAAAATATAATTGGAATAAATAGAAATTTTAAAATATAAGCATTAGTTAAATTTAAAAATATATTTCTCATAATATATTCCCATACTAAATTATTAGTATTTAATAAATAAACAGCAAATGCTGACGGAGCGGCAAATTCAACTATTTTTAATAGTATTTTATTTAACTTAAGTCGAGAAAAACCAATTAAATATAAAATAGCACTAAGTAATACACTTGGAGATATATAAGAAATAAAAATATTTTCACTAATAGATGAACTATAATATTTATAAGAGAATGTAAATATACATAATAATAATAAACCTATTATAATTTGATGATTTTTTATGTTTTTGCCTAAATTACATTTTTTTATTCCAGCACCTAAAACATATAATAACATAATCCAAACAAATGAATAACCATTATAAAGTTTAAATATATCACCAATTCCACTAAAAATAGAAAATACAAATATAATAAAGAATAATAATTTTTTTACTAATTTTATATCCATATTTCTTAGTCCATTATTTATTAGTGGCATAAAAATAAATAGCCCTGTATATGCTGTAAAATACCAATATATATTATTAGAAACAGGTAATAATGCCTTAAAATAATCATTAATAGATATTATATTTGGCATAAATATTTTAAATAATATTGTTATCACTAAGCAATAAAAGACAACTTGAAACCATATTTTTAAATAGTTGGAATATTTTAACTTTTTTTCTTTATCATTATAATTGACATATCCACTAATTAAAGCAAATATATCTACAGCTGGATATGCCCATATTTCAAGAATCCAAGCAATTACATATTGATATGAATTTTTTGATACATTAGCAAGTATTCCACCTTGCCCTAAAGAATGTAGTATAACAATCATAAACATGGCCAAAAGTCTTAACAAATCAATTCCATAATTTCTATTAGCATCTTTTTCTTTCATACAAAACCCTCATATTATTGAATCTATACTATCTATACAAATACAATTATATCATATATATATAATTTTTAACATAAAAAAACAACAATTATTTATATTGTTGTCTTCTTAAATAATTAAACTAATTCTAAGATAACTTTTAAAGCGTTATCTCCTTTTCTTTCACTCATTTTAACAATTCTAGTGTATCCACCATTTCTTTCTTTATAACGTGGAGCAAGTTCATTAAATACTTTAGAAACTGCAGCTTCATCATTATGTAAGAAAGCTAAAGCTAATCTACGAGATACAAGTGAACCATTTTTTCCATATGTAACCATTTTGTCAAAACATTTTCTAACTTCTTTAGCACGAGTTTCTGTTGTAACAATTTTCTCGTTTTCGATTAATTGCTTTGTCATCGTAGCTAACATACTTCTTCTATGTTTATTATCTCTACCTAATTTTCTGTATGCCATATCTTGTTTCCTCCTTTATTAGTCTTCATTTCTGAAATTTAATCCCATATCTTTTACTTTATCCATAACTTCTTTTAAAGATTTTTTACCAAGATTTCTAATCTTCATCATTTCATTTTCACTCTTATTAACTAAATCTTTTAGAGATAAAATTCCAGCACGTTTTAAACAATTATATGCTCTTACTGATAAATCTAAGTCATCGATTGAAGTTTCAAGTATCTTAACATTTGGATCTTCTACCTTAGCAATCATTAAACCTGTTTCATCAGCAATTTCATTTAAATCAGCTAAAACATTAAAATGTTCAATTAAAATTCTACTTCCTAGTGCAATAGATTCTTCTGGCGTAATTGAACCATTTGTCCAAACTTCAAGAATTAATTTATCATAATGATCGTTTTGACCAACTCTTGCTGGTTCAACTTCATAATTAATTCTTTCAATTGGAGAATATGAAGAGTCGATTGCAATTACATTCATCTTATTTTTATCAAATAGACGCTTATTTTCTTCAGCTCTAACATATCCACGACCATTTCCAATAGTCATTTCCATATTAATTTCTCCACCTTCAGCCAAATTACAAATAACTAAATCTGGATTAAAGATTTCAATATCAGCATCTTGTTCGATATCAGCAGCAGTAACAACACCAGGACCTTTTTTATTTAATCTAAGTATCTTACTATAATCATCACTATGATTTTTAATAACTAGACTTTTTACATTTAGAACTATTGCCGTTACATCTTCGATGATACCATCAACTTTTTGAAACTCATGTGCAACACCATCAATTTTAATACTTGTTACAGCATCCCCAGGTAAACTTGATAACATAACTCTTCTAAGAGCATTACCTAAAGTAGTTCCAAATCCTCTTTCAAGTGGTTCTATTTCAAATTTTCCATAAAAATTATCACTAATATATTCTTTTACTTTATATTCTGGTTTTTCAAATTTCAACATTTACTTTCACTCCCTTTCGATTATCCACGACGTTTTTTTGGTGGACGACATCCGTTATGTGGAATTGGTGTTACATCTGTAATTGTTTTAACTTCTAATCCAGCAGTTGCAAGTGATCTAATAGCTGATTCACGACCAGCACCTAATCCTTTAACAAATACATCAACTGTTTTCATACCAGCATCAGCAGCAGCTTTTCCAGCTTTTTCAGCAGCCATACCAGCTGCGAATGGTGTAGATTTTTTGCTACCTTTTATTCCCATAGTTCCAGCAGAAGCCCAACTAATTGTATTTCCTTCACTATCAGTAATAGTTATAACAGTATTATTGAATGTTGTATGAATATGAACTTCTCCATGTGGAACATTCTTTTTAACTTTACGTTTTCTAGCGTTATATGTTTTTCCCATATAAATATCCTCCTTTTATTTGGTTATGCTTTCTTCTTGTTAGCTACAACTTTTCCTCTTCCCTTACGAGTTCTAGCATTTCTATTAGTTCTTTGTCCTCTTACTGGAAGACCTTTTTTATGTCTTGTACCTTGATAAGAATTAATTTCCATCTTAGTTTTAATATTCATGTTAACTTCTCTTCTTAAATCACCTTCAACAGTATGATTATCTATTTCTTTTCTAATACGTGATAATTCATCTTCAGATAGATCTTTAGCCTTTTTATCTAAGTCAACATTTGCAGCAGTTAAAATTTGTTTTGATAATTTTCTACCTATACCATAGATATAAGTTAGAGAAATTTCAATTCTTTTATCATTTGGTATATCAATACCTTTAATTCTTGCCATTTATATTTTTCCTCCTAATAATTAACCTTGTTTTTGTTTGTGTTTTGGATTTTCACAAATTACCATTACTTTTCCTTTACGTTTAATTACTTTGCATTTTTCGCAAATAGGTTTAACTGAAGCTCTAACTTTCATTTTAATTCCTCCTTTATTTACTTTTTATTGTAAACAATTCGCCCATGTGTTAAATCATATGGTGATAATTCTACAACAACAGTATCGCCTGGTAGAATACGTATATTATTTACGCGCATTTTACCAGAAACATGGGCTTCTACTATATGTCCGCCTTCAAGCTCTACTTTAAAGAAACCACCCTTAACTAAGTCAATAACTTTTCCTTGGGCTTCAATAATATTGCTTTTACTCAAAATTATCATCTCCTGTCAATATACGATAACCATCTTTTGTAACAACTACACTATGTTCATAATGTGCTGATGGCATACCATCGCGTGTTACAATTGTCCAATCATCTTCTAGAATATAAATTTTATGTGTTCCTAGATTTAACATTGGTTCAACAGCTATACACATACCTTCTTTAAGTACTGGCCCTGTACCCTTTTTACCATAATTTGGGACATCTGGTGCTTCATGCACATCAGTTCCAATACCATGGCCAACTAGTTCACGAACAACGCCAAGATTATGTTCTTCAGCATATTCTTGAATTGCATACCCAATATCTCCTATATGATTACCTGGTTTAACTTGTTCAAGTCCCTTAAACAATGCTTTTTCAGTATGCTCCATAAGATATTTAATCTCAGGAGAAACATTTCCAACAGCATATGACCATGCAGAATCACCATGATAGCCTTTCCAACATGCTCCTATATCAAGTTTTACAATATCACCATCTTGAATCTTTCTATCTGAAGGAATTCCATGAACAACTTCATCATTAATAGATGTACATATTGTTCCAGGAAAACCATCATAATTCAAGAAAGATGGTGTTGCACCTTGACTTAATATAAAATCATATGCCAATTTATCTAACTCTTTAGTAGTTACTCCAGGTTTTACATAAGGTTTTAAGTATTGATGTGTTTTATATACTATATTGCCAGCCTTTTTCATTAAAGATATTTCGTAATCAGACTTAATACTAATCATGTAATACCTTCTTTACTTCTTCAAATATTTCACCAGCTGGTTTATCCAAAACTTGAATTGTATGAAGAAGTCCTAATTTATCATAATAATCGATTAAATCTTTTGTACTATTCATATAAGTATCAAATCTATGAATAAATACATCACGAGTATCATCATCTCTAGTTTTTAGTTCATGTCCACATCTATCACATATATTTTCTACTTTTGGTTTTAATTCATCAACAAGTAAATTATATGAAGAGCCACATGAACTACATACTATTCTACTTAGTGTTCTTTTAAGAGCCCTTTCTTTGTCTATATCAAAGAATACAACAACGCCTTTATCATAACCTAACTCTTGAAGTAAATCATTGTAAATTTTAGCTTGTGTAAGATTTCTTGGATAACCATCTAAGATATATCCATTCTTACAATCATCAGAAGTTATTCTATTTTTTAGGAGTGTAGTAATTACTTCATCTGATACTAAATTTCCCTTTTCCATATCTTCTTTGATTTGCTTACCAAGTTCTGTATCTTTAGCGGCCTCATCTCTTAAAAGATCACCAGTTGATATATGAGGAATATTATATTCAGAACTCAACAATTTAGATTGTGTCCCCTTACCAGCAGCTGGAGGGGCTATAAATATAATATTCTTCATACTATCTAACTCCTTTATAATTTCTATTTAATAAACTACTTTCTAATTGATTATAAGTTTCTAAAGCAACTCCAATAACAATTAGAATACCTGTTCCTCCAATTGATACACTTGTTGGAAGTCCAGTATTAATAAAACTACTAAATACAATTGGAATACCAGCTATAAGTGCTATAGATAATGCACCGATTAAAGTAATTCTTCCAATTACTGTACTAATATATTCTTTTGTTTCCTTACCTGGTCTTACACCTGGAATATATCCCCCTTGTCTATTAAGGTTTTTTGATAATTCTTCAGGATTAATTTGTAAGAATGTATAAAAGAAACAGAATAAGATAATTACTAACATATAAACTGCAAAACCTATTGGAGTTGTATAATTTACATATTTAGTAACAAATACTGCAAATGGTTTTTCACTATCCATAAGTCCAGCAATAAATGATGGAATTGTAAATAGAACTGATGCAAATATTACCGGCATAACACTTGCACTATTCAATTTAAATGGTATATAGTTTTGTCTTGCTCCATAAGCAGATAATGTTTGATTTGCATATTGAATTGGTATCCTTCTTTCAGATTTTTCAATAAATACTATACCGACAATAATTGCCAAATATACAATTACAAAAATAGCAAACTTAACTATTCCAAGGAATAAAGTAGCATCAGTATTAACAACAAATGCTTGGAACGTTTCAATAAACATATTTGGTATACTTGAAATAATACCAGCCATAATTAATAATGAAACTCCATTACCAATTCCCTTCTGTGTCATTTGGTCTCCCATCCATAGTAAGAAGGCAGTACCAGCTGTTAAAATAATTGCAATTTTTAAATATACTAAAGTCGTTCCATTATTAACAAATGCAAATGCCATTGCAAAGCCTTGTAAGAAAGCAATTGCAAGACCTAAATAACGATTAATTTGATTAATCTTCTGACGACCTACAGCACCTTGTTCCTTCAATTCAGTAAAGTATGGAATTATATCCATTTGAAGTATTCCAGTTATAATTGATGCTGAAATATAAGGCATAACACCAAGTGAAAAGATTGAAAAATTTGCTAATGCACCACCTGATATAGCATCATATAATTCCCATAAATCAAGATCAGATAATGCCCCTTGAGTACCAGGAACCGGAATAGTCTTACCAATTATAAATACAAATAAACATGCTAGAGTAAATAATACTCTTTTTCTTATATCTTTATTCTTTTTGTTAAATAGTAACTTAATTGTTTTAAACATATTAAATCACCTCAGTAGTTCCACCAACATTTTCTATTTTTTGTTTTGCAGTATTTGAGAATTTGTTAGCCTTAACAGTTAATTTTTTAGTTAGTTCACCATTACCAAGTACTTTAACCCCATCTAACTCTTTATTAACAAGCCCAACACTCTTTAACAATTCTACAGTTACTTCAGTACCTTCATCAAATCTTTCTAAATCTGATACGTTTACTGTAGCATATACAGTTCTAAAGTTATAATTATTGAATCCTCTTTTTGATAATCTTCTATATAGTGGTAATTGTCCACCTTCAAAGCCTGGTCTAACTCCACCGCCACTACGAGCGTTTTGTCCTTTATGACCCTTACCAGCTGTTTTACCAGTTCCAGAACCAGGGCCACGACCTATTCTTTTACGATTTTTAGCTTCTATATTGTTTAATTCATTTAATTTCATTATCCTAAAATCTCCTCTACTGTCTTTCCTCTTAAAGCTGCAACGTGTTGAGGTGACTTTTGAAGTTTAAGTGCATTAAGTGTAGCTCTAGCCATATTAACTTTTGTACTAGATCCTAAACTTTTAGATAATACATCTTTAACACCAGCAAGTTCAAGCACATCTCTAACTGGTCCACCAGCCTTAACTCCAGTACCTTCAGTAGCAGGTCTTAACATTACTCTTACGGCACCTTCTTTAACAATAATTTCATGAGAAATTGTACGATTATCAATTAATTCAACATTTATTAAATTTTTAGTAGCTGCTTGTGTAGCTTTCTTTACTGCATCTGGCATTTCTTTTGCTTTACCAAGGCCAATGCCAACTTTACCTTTTCTATTACCTACTACTACTGTAGCGGCAAAACGAAATTGACGGCCACCTTTAACAACTTTAGTTACACGATTGATAGCAATAACTTTGTCTTCTAAATCACTCTTTGGTTTATCAAAAGTTTTTCTAGGACGACGATTATTATTATTTTTCTTATTATCAAACTTTTTAGCAGGTCTATCAGTCTTTTCAACTTTTTCAGTTTTAACTTCTTCTTGTGGCTTTTTAATTTCTTCGTTCATAAGTTTATCCTCCTTATTAGAATTCTAATCCATTTTCACGAGCTGCTTCAGCTAATGCTGCAACACGTCCGTGGTATAAGTATCCACCTCTGTCGAATACTACTTTTGTTATTTTAGCTTTCTTAGCTCTCTTAGCTATTTCTGCACCGATAAGTTTAGCTGCCTCAACGTTTCCACCATTTTTAATATTTAATTCTTTTTCTAAGGTAGAAGCGCTAACTAAAGTTACTCCAGCCTCATCATCGATGATTTGAGCTGATATGTTTGCGTTTGATCTAAAAACATTTAATCTAGGTCTTTCAGCAGTACCTGATAAATCTTTTCTGATACGATTATGTCTTTCGACACGCATTTCATTTCTTGAAACTTTTTTTATCATAAGAATCTCACTCCTCTATTATTTAGATGCTTTCTTTCCTTCTTTATGACGAACGTGTTCACCTTTATAACGGATTCCCTTTCCTTTATAAGGTTCAGGTTGTCTTACTTTACGGATATTAGCAGCAAATTCACCTACTACTATTTTGTCAGCTCCAGATACTTCAATTTCTGTTGCACTAATTGCATTAACAGAAATTCCTTTTGGTATTTCTAATTTTACTGGATGTGAGTAACCAGCTTGAATAGTAAGTGTATTACCACTAACTGCAAAACGGTATCCAACACCAATAATTTCAAGTCCTTTTTTAAATCCTTCACTAACACCAACAATCATATTATGAATGTTAGCATTTGTAGTTCCGTGCATTTGATTTGTAAATTTATCTTCTTTTAATTTTTCAACTGTTAATTCAGTTCCTTCAACTTTAACATTTAATGTTTTAATAACATCTAAGTTAAGTTCTCCTTTAGGTCCCTTAACAGTTACTTTATTTTCATTGACATCAACACTTACTCCAGCAGGAATAGTTAAAACTCTTTTTCCAATTCTACTCATATTATCTCCTACCAAACATAAGCAATTACTTCGCCACCAACATTATTTTTACGAGCTAACTTATCAGTCATAACTCCCTTTGGTGTAGAGATTATAGCAATTCCTAAACCATTAAGTACACTTGGTAAGTTATCACTTCCTGCATATACTCTAAGTCCTGGTTTAGAGATTCTCTTTAATCCAGTAATTACTCTTTCCTTGTTTTGTCCATATTTTAAAGTTAATGTCAATGTATTATCTTTTACAGAATATTCACTAATGAAACCTTCATCATTTAAAATTCTAGCAATTTCAACTTTCATTTTTGAAGTTGGCATAGATACTTCTTTATTACGCATTTGGTTTGCATTACGAATTCTAGTTAACATATCTGCAATTGGATCTGTCATTATAAATCCCTCCTTCTAAAATTTTAGGTATTACAAATTATCTTTTTTATTAATATTACCAACTTGATTTTTTAACACCAGGTATTTGACCTTTATATGCTAATTCTCTAAAACAAATACGGCAAATACCAAATTTACTCATAACAGCATGAGGTCTTCCACAAATACTGCAACGAGTGTACTCTCTAACCTTAAATTTAGGTTTTCTTTGATTTTTGACAATCATTGATTTTTTTGCCATTATATCCTCCCTTATTTCCTAAAAGGAATTCCAAGTTCTTTTAATAAGTCAAATGCTTCTTCATTAGTTTTAGCAGTTGTAACTATTACAATGTCCATTCCTCTTACTTTTTCAACTTCATCAAAATTGATTTCAGGGAATATTAATTGCTCTTTAATACCAATTGTATAGTTTCCTCTACCATCAAAGCTTTTTGGTGATAATCCTCTAAAATCTCTTACACGTGGTAATGAAATAGAGATTAACTTATCTAAGAATGTATACATATTTTCTCCTCTTAGAGTAACTTTGCATCCAATCTTATGACCTTCTCTTACTTTGAATGAAGCGATTGATTTCTTAGCTTTTGTTTCTACAGGTTTTAATCCAGTGATTTTTTCTAGATCAGCTACAGCAGCTTCTAAGTTTTTAGAATTAGCAACAGCATCACCAACACCCATATTAACAACGATCTTTTCAATTTTAGGAACTAACATGATTGTTTTATAGTTATGTTTTTCCATTAAACTTGGAACAACTTCGTTTCTATATTTTTCTTCTAGGCGGTTCATTATAAGCGCCCTCCTTCCAAACTAGTCAATCTTTTCATTAGATTTTTTTGATATTCTAACTTTTTTACCATTTTTATCAAAGTCTATTTTGACTTTTGTTGGTTTTTTTGTTTTTGGATCTACCAACATAACATTAGATATATGAATTGGTCTTTCAACAGAAATGATTTCACCAGTTCCATTATTGTTTTTTGGTTTTAAATGTTTCTTAGCAACATTAACACCTTCGACAACAACTTTATTATCTAATACTTTCGTAATTTTGCCTTCTTTACCTTTATTAGCACCAGCAATAACTACTACTTTATCACCTGTTTTTAATTTCATGAACTTATCCTCCTTAATAATAACGGACTAAAGAACTTCTTTCGCTAAACTTACTATTTTTGTAAATCCTGCATCTCTTAATTCTCTTGCAACAGGACCCAAAACACGAGTTCCAACAGGACTCTTATCATCTTTAATAATTACGCATGCGTTATCATCAAATTTGATATAGCTTCCATCTTCTCTTCTTACTCCGAATTTACTCCTAACAACTACGGCTTTAACAACTTTACCTTTTTTAACATTACCATTAGGAGTTGCTTTTTTAACTGTTGCAACAACGACATCGCCGATGTTTCCAGTTTTAACTTTACTTCCACCAAGAACTCTGATTACTGATACTTCACGAGCTCCACAGTTATCTGCCACTTTTAAACGGCTTTCTTGTTGTACCATACTTAATTCCTCCTCTTCCTACTAAAGTATGATAGCCTTTTCTATTACTTCAGCTAATTCATATCTTTTAGTTTTAGATAATGGTCTAGTTGCTACTAAACGAACTTTATCGCCAACTTTAGCTTGGTTATTTTCGTCATGAGCTGCATATTTTTTAGAATATTTAATTCTCTTTTTGTATATTGGGTCTTTCTTGTAAGTTTCAACTTTAACAGTGATAGTTTTATCTGCTTTGTCGCTTACAACAACGCCAATTAATTCACGTTTAACATTTTCATTCATTTTTGACGTCCTCCTTACCCTTCTATTTCTCTTTCACGAAGAATTGTTTTAAGTCTTGCAACTGTATGTCTTAATTCTTTAATTCTGCCAGAATTTTCAAGTGAACCAGTTGCTTGTTTCATTCTTAAATTAAATAATTCTTCTTTAGATTCAGCAATCTTTTTATTTATTTCTTCAGTGGATAATTTTCTAATTTCATTAGCTTTCATTATTTTTCACCACTTTCTTTTTTAACAAATTTTGTTTTAATTGGTAATTTATGAGATGCAAGTCTTAAAGCTTCTCTTGCTACATCTTCAGTTACTTCACCAATTTCAAACATAATTTTGCCTTCTTTAACTACGGCTACCCAAACTTCTGGATTACCTTTACCTTTACCTTGTCTTGTTTCTAAAGGTTTCTTAGTTAAAGACAAATTAGGAAATATATTAATCCATACTCTTCCACCACGTTTCATATAACGTGTCATAGCAATTCTGGCAGCTTCAATTTGTTGAGAAGTTATCCAAGCACCCTCTTGAGCCATTAAACCGTAGTCACCAAAATGTAATTCTGTATTTCCTTTTGATTTTCCTTCATATTTTAAACGGAAAGTTTTTCTATGCTTTGTTCTTTTTGGCATCAACATGAGAATTACCTCCCTTATCTTCTAGTATTTCTCCTTTATAAATCCATACTTTAACACCAATTTTACCAAAAGTTGTATCCGCTTCACTTGTTGCATAATCGATGTTTGCTCTTAATGTATGTAATGGAGTTGTTCCTTCTGAGTATCCTTCGCCACGAGCGATATCAGCACCACCCAAACGACCAGATACTAATGTTTTTATTCCTTTTGCTCCAGCTTTCATCGTATTTCTAATTGCTTTCTTTTGTGCAACTCTAAATGATACACGATTTTCGATACTATGAGCAATATTATCAGCAACTAGTTGGGCAACCATATCTGGGTTTTTTACTTCAACAACAGAAATTTGTACATTTTCGCCAACTAATTTTGAAACTTCTTTTTTAACATTTTCTATTTCAGTACCACTTTGTCCGATTATCAATCCTGGACGGCTAGCATTAATAAATACTTCAGTTCTTTTAGAATTTCTTTCAATTACGATATTAGCAATACCTGCATTTTTGAATTTCTTAAATAAATACTTACGAATTTTATTATCACTAAGTAGATATTTTGAGAAATCTTTATTATCAGCATACCATTTAGATTCCCAATCTTTATTGATACCTATTCTAAGTCCGACTGGACTAACTTTTTGTCCCACTTCGTCCTCCTCCTAACTAATTTCTTTCACTTACAATTACTGTAATGTGACTTGTTTTATGATCATTTCTTCCAACATGTCCACGTGAATCCATCTTTGCTCTTTTCATAACAATTCCTTCATCAACATAGCATGCTTTAACAAATAAATTTTCTTCTTTTAAATTTAAATTATTAACTGCGTTGCTTGTAGCTGATTTTAAAACTTTTTCAATAACTCTTGCAGCTTTTTGAGGTTGATTTCTAAGGATAGCATAGGCTTCCCCAACATTTTTACCTCTAATTAAATCGATAATTAATCTTGTTCTTCTTGGAGCTATTCTAATAGTTTTAGCTACTGCTTTAGCTTGCTTTTCTTCCATCATAGTCCTCCTTATAATAAGTTACTATTTTTCCTTGTTAGCGCCGTGTCCACCAAATTTACGAGTTAGTGAGAATTCACCAAGTTTATGTCCTACCATATCTTCAGTTACATAAACTGGAATAAATTCTTTACCATTGTGTACTGCAAAAGTGTGGCCAATAAAATCAGGATAAATTGTTGAACGACGAGACCAAGTTTTAATAACTTCTTTTTTTCCTGTTTCATTAAGTGTTTGAACTTTCTTTAATAGTCTATCAAAGACATAAGGTCCTTTTTTTAAACTTCTTGCCATTATTTAATCATCCTTTCTT
>ERZ842401.3537-NODE-3537-length-19256-cov-32.130045_pt1 | contig 19256 bp, 17 predicted proteins | sample MGYA00521270_ERZ842401 | MGnify/ENA primary metagenome ERZ842401 (study PRJEB31892, sample SAMEA3878208) | bioreactor metagenome | biome: Moose rumen | place: Sweden | collected 2011-10 | study: EMG produced TPA metagenomics assembly of the PRJEB12797 data set... | reverse complement strand
AGGGACTATTGCCAAATATACCGGGCTTACTCCAGAGGAGATTGAGGCGCTGTAGGCTTTTTACAACGGACGGCAGCGGACTGAAACGGACAGCAGCTACAGGCGGGATTGGCTGTGCTGCTGGTGGTTGACACCTAACATAGATATATCTTACCCTTTGTGAGCCTGCGAAATTCAGTCCATCAGTTCTCTGACAAGTTTTTCCAGCCTTTCTTTATTTCCTTGGTTGAGCGTGCCGTATTCCTTCCAATGTCTGAGCAGGCCGTAGCCAATTTTGTTTCCCGCAGATTTATACTTTTTCAATTCAAAGCGGTTGTTGCCGAAGATATGATTGCATTGCGAAAGATAGCCGAAGGTTATTCTTCTTCCCACGAGTTTCCCCCACTCTTTCATCCCCTTTACAGCTTTCATATAGCAATCATCATCAACATAGGCCCAATACATCTTGCCTTCACCGTCATCGTATTTGACTCGTATATATTCATGCCCATCGTCCGTGGCCTTCAGTTTCCAATCCGTAATCATTGCGGTTCCCTCCTCTGGCTCAGACCTGGAAAACCATTTCTTCGACGAAAAGCAGCTCAGCCTATCCAACTGCTTCTGTCTTAATATCTCAGCTGCCACTGGGCAATATATCAGTTTGAACCTGCTACTGTATTTTTCTCTACATCGTCTCCCAGAGGAACTGTTCCTCTGGGAGACCATAACCGTCGCTTTAATTGTAATTATCTGCAAAGTTACGAAGGATTTTTGATTCCGCAAAGAATTTGGCTGGAAAACTTTTACGCCGCAAGTTTTACCGCAAAAATTTGGTGGTGTGGTGATTAGTTCGTAACTTTGCAGACAAGAAACTATAACAAAGAAAGGAAATGGAATCATCAGCTACAGTTACCGCTCCCAAGAAGCGGATTTCGAGAACGATGAGATGGGCAAGAGCTCACAAGGGTCTGATTTACGAAGTAACCGATCCTGAATTGAGGTCGCAGCTCTGCTTCTATAGAAATAAGGAGAAGAAGTCTGTATGAAAAGACTCATGCTCGACACTTGTGTCGTCATTGACATGCTAATGGATCCCGACGGGTTGGATTCATCTGTTGTTGATTTGCTCGAAGACCCAGAGAATGTGCTCTGCTCCAGTTTTGAGACAATGCGAGAGTTGGTTGTTCATTTCAACAACAAGAAACTACTTTCCAAACAATGGAAAACGGCTGCTGATGTTATTCATACTGTGGAAGATGATCTTGAGATAGAGTTCCTTCCGCTTCGTCCACATGTGGGGTACACCTACGCCAATCTGCGTTTGAACCTTGATCAGGATCATCATGATCCCAGCGATCATGTCATTGTGTCCCATGCCATCACGGAGCATATCACACTGCTGTCCAGTGACACGCGTTTCTGGTATTACAGAAGCCAAGGGCTTGACTTGATAGAATATTAATTACTGAGCCCACTTTAGAATGGGGGTTCAATTAGTTATATAACTCCGTTGTGCACCAAACTACCCGCAATCTGAAAGCGAATGGAGTTCCCGTTGACATTATCGCCAAGAGCCTGGGGCTTACTCCAGAGGAGATCGAGGCACTATAGGGCAAGAGGATTCTACTACTTACAACAGCAGCTACAGTACAACGATATTACTGTAGCTGCTGTTTTTGCAATCTTGCTATGTGAAATAATTTATCTTTGGCGGCTTAGTTTTAAGAGATTCATATTCAATTTATTACCAGCCATCCCCGTGTGCATTTGAATTCAGTTGCCTTACGTATTTCACAGGCTCTCCATCGCACTTGAGTGCGTTGGCAAACACATGAGGACGGATGGTGACTGCCCCACTCATGAACTCGGGAATGTTATAACTCTTTAAGAACTGTCGATGATAGTCCGGATCTTCACAAGGCAGCTCGAAAGGTTTCGTACCATGACCGTACTTATCAATGTGGGTAAAGAAAGGACGGGTGTAGTTACCGTCATAACGACGGGTGCTGAAGACCACCCACCTGCCGTTAGACGACCAAGAGTGGTAGCTCTCCACATTGGGTGAGTTTATCTCTTCCATGTTACGCACTTCTCCCGTTGTAAGATCCATTAACCACAAATCGGCATCGTGATGCCAGATGTGGAACACACCGTATGGGCCTATGGTAAACATCAGGTAACGCCCATTAGGTGAAATGCGCGGCAACGTAGCACTTTTTCCCGAAGATTCCGCATCGTACACCAACTCTTGTTCTCCAAATTTTCTTGTTGTAGGGTCGAAAGACCTGCGGTAGATATTATAGTGTATCTCCTTATACCGCAGTGCACATTCCGTTTCACGGTCTATCCGATCGTTCCGCCTTTCGAAATGGGCAGAGCTATAATACAGCCACCTCCCGTCAGGACTCCAGCAAGGGAAAGTTTCCAACTCCTTAGGATCATTTGCCACTATACATATCTGATTCCTCTCGATGTCATACAATATCAGGTCGCTCATCGTATCAAACACCTCCACCTTGTCTATATGACGGGTCAGAAAACTCTGTTTGGTACTATTAACCGAAAACGCTACAAGTCGGCTTTCCTTAGGATGCCAGGCAGGATATACGCCCGCAGATATCGTACTGTCCGTCTTCAAATCTATCTTCTTCAGTTGTCCGCCAAAATTAAACAACGTACCGCCCATAAACTGTCGGGCATGAAACAAGGTATATTGAGGATTCCCCCACTGACTGTGGTGACAATTAACACACTGACCCTTCTCAGATGTACCACACAACATGTTATTGTATATCAGTCGTGTCTCATAGTTCTCCAGACAACGCTGTTCCAGAATCAACTCGTCATACACCACGTATGAAGGAGCTATCAGTCTGTATGTCAGCCAGGGGTCTATGCTGTCAGGCGACACATAGATATTAAAGGGACGATAGTGTTTCCAATGACCTCTGTGTTGCACATACATATCCACCTGGATTGCTTTATTCACGCCCCGTTCTACGAGTCTTTGCCACTCGTCTTCTGTCAGGCATACCTTTCTGCCTTTAACAACCAGTTCTTCACCGTCGGCAAGAAATCTGCTGACCACCTCATCGACACTATCTGTCCATTCAAAGTGCAATGGAGCAATGTTGACGGGAATGGTTACATCCCTATAATCCGGATATATCGCACATATCTGCTCTGCCTCTTCATAGACATCAGGCACTGTTACCTGCCGGCATCCAGCTACCAACAGTACCAATCCCGCCAACAATATGTATACCAAACTTCGCATCTTCATTCACCATTTAGTCTACCTGCACCTGGCCACCTCTGTAATAGTAGTAATAGTACGATCCCTTTATCCATCCGTTCTGCATGAACCGGTTATAGCCGTCCATCACTTCTGCATCGAAGGGCATTTTACTGATGTCGGGCCCACCTTCCAAATGACCATACAGGAGGGCAGCCTCCTGGTAGTGACGTTGCATACGGCTGTCTGGCGGCAACAGATTGGCATATTGGAAGAACGCTGGCCAGAACAGGTTGGCATCTCTTGTCTGCATGGCCGCAAGCAAAGCCAGTTCGGCATGTGCCAAGTTGCTTGTTCTCACCCTTGCCTGATTACTGATCAGAAACAGTTCTGTGCGAACATAGTCATTTCCAGGGAAACCTTCGTCATCCATCAGACTGGCAATACTCTTCAACCCAGGTTCGTCATGCCATTGATGATAGGCGGTCTGGCTCAGCAAGTCAATATACCTCTGTGCCAGCCTATCCTCATGGTTCAGCAGTGCAGCACGAGTCATATACTCCAATTGGTCTACCCGCCATCCGTATTTCACTCCTTGCTCCATGCACCATCGCGTACAGTAGTTGGGCATACCATAATGCAGATAAAGTATGTGGCCGCACACCATAGCCACATGCACATCCTCCGCACCATTTGGCCTCTTTGCACCATCTGTATAGGTAAACATCTTGTCACCGGCCTTACCTAACTTAAACAGGGCCAGATTCCTCAATGCGACGATGACACGACTCGGCTCGCCCTGATGACGGTTGGCTTCATCAACAATGCCTTGCCAATCCTGTCGGTCGGCCAAGTTACACATTCGCAACTCACAGTAGAAAGTCTTGTCCTTATACCAACTGTTATAGCATACCCCAACTGCTATGGCCAGCAGCACGCCTTGCACAACTATAGTCCATTTACCATATTCCGACCATTTTCCAAAAGTCCATTGAGGTTTCAGCCTGTTTCCTATCACCTTCCAAAGCAGCGATTTCGTTCCCCACACAACAGCCATCACCAGCACAATCCAGAGAATCAGAGCAAACAACCTCCCCTGTTCACGTGAGTGATAGATTTGATAGCCCTGACCAAAGCCGTCTGCCAACACCCATGCCAATGGTATCACCAGCAATCCAGACCAGCACAACGGCAATCGCAATGCCTTTGCTGTCAGCCACATCATCAGCCCACAGCATAGGCAGTACACCAGACCGCCAAGCCAAGGTTTACAACAAAACTGCGTCAGGAAACACGCGACATACGTCACCCATCCATCCACGCCCCGCTCAGCGTACAGCCAAAAGAACTGAGGTGTACCCAGAAACAGGTTCATCTTCTCCATTCGTATCAAGTATTCCTGTTCATGGAACATCAGCACGATATAGACTATTGTCAGTAGTGCCATTATCCCCATCACAGTTGCCAACTTGATGCGCTTGGGATGGATCATATTGAATCTTTCATTATTCAAGCAAGATGGTGATGCGGGCATGGCCATCGTTACCCCAGGCACTACTACGTGCACCTTCTATCGTTGTTGTGGCAAATTCTTCAGGTGTAAGTATCTGGACATAATTTCCTGAAAGGTTTGACACATCTGTCAGCAGAAATCTACTCTCTGGCAGATTTGAAGGATCGGGATGATAGGTCGTAAGATCCTGACCATTGTAATCCGTAGTATATGCCCACGAACTACCACCGCCGCCAGCACCATTCGAGTTGGTTCCTAAACAGCAGCCGCCACCATACCAGCCACCGCCACCTGCTCCCATGCATTCATCACCCCAGTGACCACTGCCGCCATAACCGAACCCACCTTCTTTAGGCCAGTCTGCAAGATTCAAATCATTGTGCTCGCCTCTTCCTACTGCACCACCTTGCGTCAACGTACCGCCCAACCCTCTTGAGTTGGCATCACCGTCACCATCAGCACCAGCCCATGTAGAGCCACCGCCGCCATATCCTCCCGTATACCATCCTTTCTGTGAGGGAACGTAGGCTCCACCACCACCTCCACCAGCAACAATGATACGGTATTTTAAGTGATTGGCATCTTTCCATGATGACCCTGTATTCTTAAGTGATATGTCTGTGGCACCGCCGCCACCACCACCGCCTTGCGTACGTGTGCCACTCTCCACAGTTCCTGCACCAACAGCTGTAATGGTTGCCTTTACAGTTTGAGCCATGCGGGCAAGTCCACCTCCGTTCCAACCGCCATAGAAATCATACTGAGTGCCACTAACGAGTGTCGCCTCTGTGTAATCTCCTATTCCCGCTTTACCTACATAAACATAAAGTTTGTCGTTCCTCTTCAGGTATACCTTTCCCTTAACATAACCTCCCATTCCGCCGGCACAGACACCATCGCCTCGCATCTGGTTGTCATATTCACTCCATCCATGAGTCCAATAATAGTACGATCCGCCTTCCGCACCCCATACTTCCAACTGATACCATCCTGTAATTTGTACAGAATACTCTTGAGCTGTTCCCGTATTGGTTGCGGCGGCAGAGAAATCAGTAACTTTTTTAATGACTGGCAATGCTATATTGATTTGCGATGTCTTACCTGCCTTTAACGGAACAGCCAACTCTGAAGAAACATATGTCAAAGTACCCCCGCACTTTAGCGTAAATACAGTTTTGAAATTATCATCAGGTAATATATAAGCCGTAAAGTTTGTCGTGTTATTTGCTGCATTTTCATCATCCTTGGTAAAGGAGCTTCTATATAGCTTGAAGCTTTCAGTTTCTCCAGCTGCTGTTAACGATACAGCAGCATCGTCTAACACGATATTAGCTGAGGTATTAAAAAGAGAGTTGGTCGTACACGAAAGCACAGAAGGGTCTATACTTCCCGTTACTTTCACCTGCAACCGGGCAACCTTATGCTCCAACTTCATTTTTACTACACCATTGGTATATGTATATTCTCCATAAGAACCTAAGAAATCGGAGCCTTCATATCCATTTGTTGCCTGGTCAGCAGTAATGGTTGGTGCACCAGTTCCATTATTCCCCACGAAAGCCCATAATTTCATCTTTATAGCTGTCCATGTCAAAGGATTGGTTGTATTTGTACATTTCCAACGCTCCTCATTCTCATCATACCTATATGTGTAATAGGTCTCACCCTTGTCTGGTGTAACATATACGATTTCATCCACTGAAAGTGGGGTGGTAGCGCGCGTGTTGCCTCCGGATTCACCAAAGCTAAAGTCAAATTCTATGGGTTGCCCTATGGCTGACGGTTCATTTTGCCGCATATTGGTTACCTCTATCTCCTCCCTGCAAGAATGCAGTATCCAACAGCACAAACACAACACCAACAAAGGGGTCTTTATGTATTTCATATTCTTCTTCATAGCTGAGGCTTCAATATTTTGTTTTACACTTGTGCTTTCGAAAGATAAACCGTATAACAAGTGCAAGCACCGGCATCAAGAGTTATCCCTGTAGTCAGGTTATATCCCACCGTCGTTGTACCCGTCAAACTACCATATTTGAAAGTGAGGTTAGTGGTTGTATTTACTCCTCCAAGTGGGAAAAGATAAGCTACAAAAGTAACCGTTTTATCATAGTCAAGCAGAGGGTCCAACTGCTCCGCAACATCATAATCTTCTTCCCCGTTCACTCTATAAAGCTTGATGACGCTTAGGTTATCTTCACCCTTGATCAGATTGACATTCATATCGCCACACGATATTGTTCCTGTAGTCGCAAAAGTAGCCGTAGTAGTACAAGCCGTCAGATTTGCAGGATTATCGCCATCATATACCTGAGCATGCACCACTAACTTCGCAACCCGATGCTTCATGGTAAGACTGATACGACCTGTCGTATAGGTTATTTGCTCCCTACATCCCAGGAAATCAGAACTCAGAAGAGCACCCTTATTGGTCTGATCAGCCTGAATGGTAAGTGTGGTTTCTGTTTTTCCTCCATCGTATCGGACATAAGCATAAACGGTCATCGTCTTCTGTTGCCAGGTGATAGGAGTACCTGTTGCCTTCCATAGATGCTTTTCGCTATCATAAGTGTAAGAATTCCACGTATTTCCATTATCCACGGACACCCACACAGTTGCCGACGGGTCAACCACTCCATAAGCCCTGGTCTTGCCTGCTTCTTCTATTCCGTTGAATTCAAAATCTATGGGTTTCCCTTTTACGCTATTGAACATTTTATCATCCTCAACATCCATCACGTTTTCCTCACATGAGGTTGAGAGGAAAGCCAACATAAAAGAACACGCAGTATATATCAAATATTTTGTAGCATTCATATCGTCTCTACTTATTATCAGTTCAACCATTCACCCATGTAGTTCCAGTAGTTGCCGTCACTGCTCGCCGACTGGAATCAAAGGTAATGAAATCCTCCACTAGAATCTGCTCCTCTATAAATAGTGTATTGGTGACATTGTCTACCTTTAGCGTATAGGTATAACCCGCCTTGAAGGTGGTAGCTGCCTCCAACTTATACTTCACCGTAGTCAGCACCGTATTAGCATTAGGACCGACATCTACCGTAAAGAATGGCGTTGTGGTGTCTGAAATCTTCTGCGGCAGAATGACAGCAGAGTATTTATAGACGCCATTTTCACTTGACACCGTAGTCATGTCAATGGTCTTCTTGTCAGTATTGACAGAGGGTGTCCATCCCGTGCCGTCGGAGCCTGCAGTGGCATAACCGTTATCATTAAACGTGGTAGGATCAAAGGTTCCCGTCATGTAAAGCATGCCACCCCCCAGTTTGGGATTGCTCTGCACAGTACCCGTTCCGTCATCCGACGTTACTGTGATTTCAATCTTGGCCAGCTGCTGGCGAAGCTCCAGACTAACATCGGCTGGATAGGTGACTTTCTTTTGTCCCGCGCAATAGCTGGTCTGGTTCTTGGTCTTATCCACAGTGTAAAGGAATGACAATTCGCCCGCCACTCCATTGATGCGGTAGAAATAGCCCGTAATCTTCATTTCCTTAGCCAGCCACACCAGCGGATTGTCTGACACGAATTTGTTATTCTCTGAGTCGTAAGTGTAGGACTTCGTCACTGTCGACTTGTCTGACTTCACATACACGGTGCCGTCAGGATTCACCATTGCACGCGTAGGTGCATCGCTGTCGTTAGCCAGATTCAAGGTGAGGTTCACCGGTTCACCCGGCACGAACACCTTTTCCGACTCGTCCGACGAACAAGCAACAAGCAGCAGTGCCACAAGTCCGAAACAATATTTTATTTTCTTCATACGCATTCCCGATTTAGTTCACTGTGATATTATCCGATGTGGAAGAAGTCGTAGTGGCATCGGTGGCATCTGTGAAATCCGTCACCTCTATGCCAGCCTCCATAGTGAGTGTCAATGATATACGGTCTACCTTCAAGTTATAACGATAGCCTGGCAAGAATGTGGTCGTTTCTTTCAGGCTGAACAGCAGTTCCATGCCCGCATTAGGATCAGTGGCATTGGAATCTACTGAGCGTATCGATATGAGTTTATGCTCTGCATCGATGCGCTGAGGCAGGATGACCGCATAGTACGTACCAGCTGTTGCCGTCTCTGTAAATGTCCAGTCCGTAGCCTCACCACTGACATTCCATCCGCAATTGTTGGTTCCTCCCAAAGCGAATCCGTTAGCATCGTAGCCTCCTTGAAACGTTCCCGAAGTGTATATCCCTTTCAGCTTCGGATTCGACAGCGTTGTGCCTGTCTCAGCCAACAGCGTGATGGTGATATAGGCCAGTTGCTGGCGCAACGTCAGTTCAACGGTGGTGCGTTCCTCCTCGGAATAGGTCGCTTCTTGTTCGCCAGCCAGGAAACTAGCATTGTTGTCTTGAACGGTATAGGCCAATGTGCTCTCCACCGCCGTCTGCCCTTGATTGGCATAATAGCCACTGACGGTCATCGTATTAGCCGTCCACAGCAGCGGACCAGTTGTTTCATCGGCCACCACACCAGTACCACTGGCAGTGTATTTCTTCATGCCATTGGCTCCGCCCGTCAGATAAGCCGTTCCCGTTGACAGATCCGTGGAAGCGCGTGTCAGCGAAGCCGTGCCGTCCAATGCTATGATAACATCCACAGGTCGCCCCTGAAATGACGGTGTCTCGTCGGTACTGCATGCCGTGAGAGTTAATCCAGCCGCTAAGGAACATATCCATCTGATATACTTATCTGTCTCTTTCATATCTTTCGCGTTAATACCGTACAACCTTTAGTTAGAAGCCTCGGTCTCTATCTCCTTGGTGTCACCGCTGTTGTTGCTGAAGTCCTCGTCCACCTGAATGCTGGCCACCTTCACGTTCTGTAGCAGCGTACACGTATACTCATGGCCCTCCTCCAAACTGTAATTGTCATTAGGAAGTGCATAATAAGCTGAGCGGCCCGTGCTGGTGTTATAAACACGGAAGAAATGTGTAGCTGTAGCTATAGTCTGTGGCAGGATATAGCATTCGAACACCTTATCACTATTAGAATCGGTGAGCGTCATGGTCTGGCGGTTGCCGGTAAACACCCAGTAGCCCTCAGACGTATGGAATTTAGCTACTTCGCCTGGATCGGTATATTGAAACATGCCACTGCAATATAGCAGTGAATTACCCATAAGCACCTGTGTATTTTCGTTAGCATCCTCTACTGTCACCTTAATGTGAGTCAACTGTTGGTATAAGTGCAAATTCACACCATCACTGTTCTGCACAGAATATGTGAAAGTGTGCTTGTCACTGGCCTGAAAATCATAGCTCTGCGTACCATTCTGCTCTACAGCCACACTAAATGGAGTGTTCACACGGTTGGCTTCGGTGCTGGTGAAGAATCCATAGACATCTGCACTTACGCCATTCCACTCCTGAGGGCTTCCTGTTTCTGTTTCCACTTCAAATTTACTACTTGCTGTACTATAAGCATACCGCGACGGGGTGGCATCGTTGGCAGATACCCATATCTTCTTTTCACGGGCATCAGGATAAGTAGCACTGCGAGTAACATTATTTTTCCATGAACTATAAGTAACGTTGCTGATTGGCAACGGTCGCATAACTGGTTCAGCCGTAGGCTCTCTATCTGTAGAACAGGCTATCGATAACAAAACGATTATTGCCATGCCAAGGAAAAACTGATGTGTCGCTCTATTTCTCATATATCATTGCGCGTTTAAAAATCGTTACTATCTATTTCTTTAAGCCTCTGGTTTTATTTCTACTGCAGTATCTTCAAAACCATCCTGATAGGTAGCTCCCGAAAGGGTGATATTGCTCTCATAGAGAGTAAATATAAACTGATAGCGCCTATTTGCCAGAAGCGTGCGCTTTTGTTCATCCGAAAAACCGTTATCGGTATTGAATCCTGTCGCAGGGACCTGATAATTCAGCACACGACCATTGCGGCTGGTCAGCGTTACCTTGATAAAAGCATCACCTTCTGTCAAGACTTGTGGCGGGACTATAGCTTCCAGATAGTCTCGCCCATTTGTCGCATCTCCCACACCACGAGCATTTCCTTCGGTACCATTCTTCAAAGTGATACTGCCTGTTCCTCCTGTTGGTGTGACAGTAGGTTCCGTTTCAGCATTGACGTTATCCATTGAGATGGTGACAGTCTTCTGTACACCGACTATCTCTACTGTTGCGTGCTTTAGGTCATCTTGGCTATAGTCATTACTCTCCAATGTTATCTCTATGCGCGACAAATAGTGCTTAAAAGGAAGTGTTACGACACCATTGTCTGTACCCTTTCTATTATCTACACGAGCATAAAGCAAATCCGAGGATGCATAGTCAGACTCGGATGATTGGTTATCCTTGACAGAATGAGTCAGCCCACTGGTAGGAAAGGGTGTTTCGGCAGCTTCATCTATCGTTTCACTGAAATTACCCTGTACAGCGATAAGATCTATGCTGGCACCAGTATCTGGATAATATTTGGCCGATCCAACAAGCACACCCGAGGAATTGGCTGTCAGACGCCACGCTGGCATGTATTGGCTAGCACCGGAATGATACAAAGCCCATACCCAAACATACTGGCCTGGATAGATTTTCGTTGTCTGTGTGGCATTTTCATAGTTTGAAAAACGAGTTATCGAGCTATGATTGCCCACCACAGCATCAAGCACAATAGGTGCACGCTCAGTTCCTCTGGCAGCTTCATCGCTTCCGCAGCCGACGATAACGGATGAGAACAGCAGTGCTACCAAGCCTGTTATCGTCAAATGGTTTTTCTTATGTTTCATATCTATTCATCTGTTTAGTCAAACTTCCCTAAGTTGCCCGTAATAGTATTACCAGGAGCCGTCCAATCAGCAATAAAAGCTCCAGGATGGTCCATATAGTTAAATATCGAGCTGGCTCCATTTGTTTCCACACTAGCCCAGTCATCTACTTTATAAGCCACATAAAGTCCTGCACGTTGCAAACCAATATAATAGACATATTGATAACCAGCTTTGTAGTCAAAAGCGGACTCAAATCGATAGGGATTATCACCATTACGACTCGTGGTGTAAAAAGTCAGCAAAACAGTGCCATGTGCGTCGCTTTTAACTTTATACTGCTTTGTTGTGGAATCATATTCATATTCAGGATTTGTTCCTCCCGATTGTGGCGGTAAAATACACTCATAGATACGTCGTTTTTTATATCCAGCAACAACCTGACCTGCCTGTGTGTCCATATCGCGCATGGTGATTGTGCTGGTTGCGGCATTAACGGACCACTGAGCCTCGTTAGCCTCAGTAGCCTCCTGTCCCGTAACTCCACGTCTTTGCAGAGTACCCGAAAGTGCAATCTTAGCGGCATCACTCCCCAAAACCACACTGGTTATTTCCTCCTTTTCTCCGTGATCTATATACAATCCAGTCTCCGGATCCTGTTGTTGGTCTGTTGCCACACCAATGATATACACAACAATATGCGCCATCTGATGATAGAACTGCAAAGGAACGCTTGTTCCGCTGGCAGCCGTTATTGGTGGAGCGTAGAGTAAATCATAGGCATTGAATTCGGCGTCGGTGAGTGTACCGCTGTCGGTGATGGGATCTGACGAGGTGGCTCGCTGGTCTGCTGCCACCGCAACCTCCATACTCTCGTTAGTGGCTGTATAGGGAGACCAGGCTGAGAAAGTCATGTCGCCTTTGCCGATAGCCCAGTAGAAGGGCTTTTCCACTGACTCATCTTTCACCAACGCTATAGACGCGCCTTCCGCTGTCGGCTTATACATCTTTACCTCAGTCCCATCGGTGATAGCCACTCGATCGGTAGTATTCCACATGTTGTCACGCGTGGAACTACGAGTGACGGCCTGTTCCATACCAGTGACAAACTGTACAACATTGCTGGTGTCCGGAGATTCGTCAGAAGTACATCCTGTCGGCAGTAGGACTGCCAGCATGGTCAGAGTGCCATATATTATCGGTCGTATATTCATCTGCGTCATATTATGCGTTGTTATCAATATATTATTCGTGAGGGAGGATCTGCATCTCCCCACCCATTACCCCAAGGATGTATAGTCACACCCGAGAAGGTGAGCGTCTCTTGGTCTATCTTCACTGTATAGGTATGCGTATAGCCAGCAACGAGCGTTGCACTCAATATTCCTTCGTATGTTTTACCCGTGCTGAAGGTCAGCGTCAGGTTCGTACCTTCCGTGGGCAGCGTCTGTGGGGGCAGTATGCAGGCCATGCTCCACGGGGTGTCCGTCGTCTCCTTGCTGACATCCAGCATAGTGACGATGCCGTAGTCGGCCAGTGTGGTGACAGCATTTGTAGTAGCGATATCAGCCACAGCACTGATAGTGGTAGTGATATTGACATAGGCATTCAGACGGACGGCATAGGTCGCCGTACCCAACTGCACCTTCGTCAGCGTGCCCAGCGTGCTCGTCGCACCATTGACATCCGTGAAGTTCAGGATGAGTTTCGACAGCGCATGGTATAACGTCACGTTGGGCGTAGCCCTCGGATAGGCATAGTCTACATTCGTCTTGCCAAACACGAAGTCGCTGGCCAGATAGCCCGCCTGGGTAGACTGGTCTGTTGCGACCGTGACAGGAATAGTAGTTACACCCTCAGGACTGGAGGCGCGTGGTGCATAGACGAACACGTCCACATCAGTATGGTCGGCAGGGAAGAACACCGTAGAGTGCTTCCAAGCCTCGTTCTCATATTTGTATTCGATATTCTCGTAACCATAGCCGCTGGTCTTGGCGGTCGTTCCCTCGCGGTATACATAGACAGCTGCCTTGACCGAGGGGTTCAGTTCAGTCTCCTGCAGTCCATTATAAGATGCCGTACGTGTCGCACCAGACATGCTGGTATTAACCTGCAGATCGGCCTGTCCGACCGTTTCCTGTCGGGCATCGTCAGCGCAGGCTACTAGTGCGAGTAGAGCCCCAACCACAGCTGCTATGTCGTGTATCTTCTTCATCTTTCGTCTCTCATTCTATTTTACTGTGCCCGTTCCACCAGCACCTGTCCCCCAGCCTGTTATGGTCAGCGAATTCACTTTCAGCACACCCAGCTCATTGACAGACATGTCGAATGTGTACTCGTAACCCGCCTGTAGCGTATAGGGCGACTTATATAAATAGGTACGCGTGGCTTGCTCGTTATCAATGGTCTTGATGGTCAGCAGGGGCGTATCGGCATCACCAATGGCCTGTGGGGGCAGCATACACTCGTAGGTATAGACACTGCTTGACGGCTCCTTATATCGCATCGTGACGGAATGTGTCTTATTAGCTTCTGCAACCGTCCAAGCTACTGACGGCGTAGCTACCGAACCTCCCGTTGTTCCCATGGTGAGACTACCCGTCAATGCCACATTGTTACGACCAAACTCAATGGCAGTCACCCGTTCATTGGAATAACCACTGGCAGGACTCACCGTAGCGTTCACAATGACATGTGCCAGCTGGTGGTAGAACACGAAATGGACACGCTTCTTGAAATCTACCGGACCACACGTAGCATACAGCAAATCGTAGTTTTTATAGACATCAGCATCTATCGTATTCTGGTTTTCTGCCACCTCAATAGCAGTCCACTGCGTACCGTTGTTATAGGGATACCAGGCGGTGAAAGTCCATGAGGGGTTGGAGGTAGGCCAGAAGAACTGATCGGAATATTCCCCGGCAAACGACAGGTTCACAATGGCACCAGCCGTTGAGGTAGCCGCAGCGATGTAGCGGTGCAACGTAGATCCATTGCTGACGGCAATGACATCACCGCTGGTCCACACATTCTCAATGGTGGTGGCACGGGTGACAGCAGGCAGTTGCGAAGAGAACTCTACAGGCACACGCTCCTCAACCGAATCGGTCGTCCCGGCCGCTGCGACCGTTTCGTCAGATGAGCAGCCTGCCATGCACAGAGGCAGCAGTGCTATCAAGAGGTATGTGGACTGTCGTATCTTCATTGTTCTACATTAATTATTTTAGGGTTCCAACTCGGGATCTTCCGGCGAGATGACACCCGTTGCACCGTCTGCCGTCCAAGGCTGGATGGCCGCATCGACCCTGATGCCCGAAGCACCAAAAGTGATGGTGAACGTGGTCTGATAGCCCGAGCGCAAGGCATACGTAATCGGATAATGATAGGGTACATTGTTATCACCTACCGAGAAGGTAATGAGGTGTGGATTAGCTCCCTCGCCAGTCACAACTGTTGATGCGCTGGCCGGATTGGTCGTATCGTTATTCGGCATCAGCAGTGCACGATAGGCATGGATGGTACCCGTCGCATCATAGCTCTCATATTCCGGGTCGCCACTGACTATGAGCTTGGGCGTGATCGTCTTGACGGTCGCTGCTTCAGTGGAGATGGTCAGTGTCTGAGTCAATGGAGCAAAAGTACCCGATGTAGGCTGTCCCGTTATGATGACACTATTTACCTTATTCTGAATATCACTGAGGTTAACACCTGTACCCAGTTTAATCTTAATCAGCACCTTGCTCAGTACGTGGCTGAACAACAGCTGTGCTGTGGTGTTATCAATATTGACAGGAGATTGGGCAGTACTCAGCCGCTTCGCCGTGAGTACGTCGCATGCCTTCAGGTTGGCAACCTGTTCAGCACTATTCTGCGCATCAGGTATCGTGATGCTACGTGGAGTCGTGGCCGACACATCTGCGTGATACGGATAATACGCATAGACATCGATGTTAGAGCCGTCAGCCGGCAGATAGATATTCTTGTCGACGGCACTGAAGGTGAGGTATGAGTTAGCATTGCTCACCCAAGTCTCGCCTCCCGTTGCAATCGTGTAGGGGATGTTACCATTGGTCTGCGTAGCACCACTGGTGGTGATAGTCGTTGTCCCAGCAGTCGTGGCAAACACCCCTATCTGGTCACCATTGTCCCATGTCGAGTCGTAGGCACGCGTCACTGACACACTGATGCCGCTGGCTAGTTGCAGCGGAACCAAGTCGCCGACTGTTGTCGGCTGCTGTCTCTGGTCGATGACATCAACCTTATCGCATGCCGTCAGCATGGCGAGCAGTGGCAGCCCGGCTATCAGTAAAGCAGACCTATGTATTATCCGTTTGTTCATGAGTCGTATATATCGTTCTGTGTATATTCCTATTTAGTTGTTAGCCGGTTTGTGGGTTGCCGTTCCATCGGGAGCAGCATCGGTATTCCACGGCTGTATGGCGGCGGTGATGCCCATCGGAGAGATGACAGGGCTTCCCTTGGCATTATATCCGCCTTTTATGGTCAGCGTATATTTGTAGCGCAGGCCAGACTTCCATCCATCTGCTACGCCACAGTCGAAGGGCGAGAAAACGGTGATGGGGTCAGAGCCGAACACTGGGCTGTTCTCGCTGTCCTTGACCATCAGACTTACAGCGAGATAGCAACCATCGGTAGTGGGTGTTGTAGTACCCAATGTTTCAGAAGCGTTGTTCCATGCCGTCAACTGTTGAGGAAGCAGCATGGCGATGTTGGTTGGTGATGTGAGGGGAACATTTCCAGCCTCACCTGTAGTGACAGCCAGCCTATCAGCATTCATCGCCAAACTATAGTTGACGGGCGATGACAGCTCAGCAAACTGATCATCATTGGTCGCTGAAGCATTCAGTTGCAGCGTGCCTTGACTCTTTACATTGCAGAGCGTGATGCTGTTTACCTCCACTTGCCAGCCGAGGCTGACCAGGTCGGAGTGAAGCTTGGCATAGAACGACACCTGTGTCAGGGCATGATGGAAATCCATGCTCGCAGCCTTGCGCTGTCCGGCTTTCTCTGTGCCATCGCGTTGTCCGGCGTGAGTGGCATACATCACATCATTATCCATTCCATCAACAGGAACGGTATAGCTAAGCTTTTTGGTTTCAGGAGTGAATGTAATCGTCTTGGGATAGACGGCATAGAAGTTGACGGCATATTCCGGGCGGGGCCAGTAGTAGACTACAGTGGTGGTGGGGTTGTTAGCGTCATAGGTAAGCCACTCATTGCGCCATTTCACGTAGGTGACGTCGACCGCCTGAAGAGGCTGGTCGTTGTAGTCGGAGGTCATGGCTGTCCAGGTGTCGGTATTGTCCTTTTTCATGAAGGCCCAGACGCGGAACTGACGGCCATCGGTCAGGAATTCCTCTGTATTGGCTATGGCCGCACGGGTGGTGATGTCGTCGGTTGTTACATCATAGCTGACAACACTGGCAGTGGCACTGCCGCCTGCCTGCTCTTCAGCGTCAGAGGCTGAGCAGGAGGCAAGCAGCGGTGCCGCGATTAATATCCAGAGATATCGTTTCATTGCCATGTGTCAGTTGGTGTATTTAAACTATTTGCAGTTTAGAGATCCTTCTCCTCAGGACTTGTTGAAGCATCCTGCCACTCGTCGATAGTAACGGTGAAGTACAGGGGAACGGGGTTGTCGATGACATCGGTACCAGGATCTGTTCCGGGATCTGTATTACCACCTTCCTCATCAGGAGAAGCCTTACCGATACCATCCTTAGAGAAGTGGAGCACATAGGTGTACTTGAAGCCTGGCTTCCAGTCAATTGCCACGGGCACGGCTACCCATGCATAAGTCTGAGTACTCAACTCTGCATTTTCTGCAATTTTTGGGAAAATAGCCTTTTTAGCAGCTGTAGTAGCAGAAGATTCCAGATTCTGAACCTGAATCAGAATATCGAAATAGCCACCAGTAGCAGTTGCAGTGGTCAGGTCAGTTGCTGCAGCTACAGTCTGGGGAAGCATCAAAGCGGGTCCCTGGAATGTGATATCCTGTGCTGTAGCATTCAGGGTAATGGTTGTACCAGAATAGACTGAGTTTGCAGCAGGAGCTGTACCGTTATGATAATATACGTACTTCTTAGCTGTAGCAAGTCCACTCCAAGGAGTATAAGTTGTGGTAGTCCAATCAAAGTCACCAGCAGTGGTCTTTATACTAGTAGGATTAGGATGAGTAAGTGTTGCTTCACTATAGATATTATGCAGACGTACACCACCTACCTTAATCTGACGAATGTCAGCGTCCTTGTTATCTGCCTTAATGACAATCTGAGAGAGCACGTGGCGGAACAGCATGGGCACACCATTGGAGAATTCGCTTGCTGTACCAGCATTAGATGCTACGAGAACGTCCTTCTGATTTGCTATTGCATCCTGTACTGTGAATGAACCCTCAGCCTGATTGTAACCTACAAAAGTACCATTAGCATTCTTGCTTGACCAGTACCATTTGTATCCATTCTCAGCAGCATTGAAGAGATCCCACTTACCACCATTCTTAAACACATTGTCGGTAAATGAATTTACTACGTTTCCACCACCTTCTGGAGCTGATGTGGGAGCTTCAGTGCCGGTCACTTTCCAAAAGCTACCATCAGTAACATTTGCCTTTACTGTGAACTGGTCAAAGTTCGCATCAGTAATCACCGAGCGGGTTGCATTGCCCACTACCGGACGGATAGTCAGCTGCTGGACATCAGACCTTGTCACCTGACTCACTTGCTCGTCGTTCGAGCACGATGCCAATGCTATAGCTGCGAGAGGCATCCAGAACATTAGTTTTTTCATAATCTCATTCTTTTTAAATGTTAAACATAATTTATCTTGTCACTATAATTCTTTCTCAATGGTAACCTCCTGCCATCCGTCCACCTGGGGAGTCAGTCCCATGCCCTCGGCAGGCACTGGGGTAGGCAGCGGCAAATCGTCTAATACGATAGGTATCTCAGGGTAGTCGCCAGAGCCCGACTCGTCATGGTGGTTGCTGTCATGCAACGCCTCAGTTACATCGAAGGTATAATACCATTTCGACTGGTCTGTCAGCATGGCATAGATGACCAGCAGATGCTCTCCGTATTCCTCGCCCGGACAGTGGCCGAAGCATCGCATGCGAGCCGTGATGGTCGACTCGCCATCGCTCTGCACCTCGAAGGGCATGATGCAATGGGTGTCGGAGCACTGCCCCTTGGCAGGAATCCACGACTGCGACATGCCAGAGAGGGTACCCATCACCTCTCTAACGGTGGAGAGGTTATGCACATTGTTGATGACAATGACATACTCCGTCGTGGCCGGCTGCATAGACATGGAGACCGAAGTGGTGTTGGCCGACACCATCATCTGGTGGACCGATGTCCACAGCTCGTCAGGACAGTAGGCATACGGCTGGTCTTCCGTGCCTCGTGCTCGGGGCGCACGGCTTGTGGCGAACATAGGTGCGAAGCGCGTCAGGTCGGTGGTGCGCGAGACTATTTCGTAGTCCTCATAGTTGTAGCCCGAGGCAGAGAGCACCTCTGAGTCGCTGTTGTAGGCAATGAATCCGTAGTAGCCCGACACGAGCGTCGTGCTACCACCCTCGGCCGCAAATGGGATTTCGAGCTGTTCGCCTTCTTCTGGGAACACGGCGAGGCGCATCATCGCCGGCGCGGCATTTGGGGCCTGCGACCAGTCGAAAGAGAAGTGGATACCAGCGACACCCTCATACACCAAATCCTTGTGATTGCAGCTGTAGGACAGCAGCAAACACAAGGAGATAGTAATC
>ERZ842401.3536-NODE-3536-length-19266-cov-8.824528_pt1 | contig 19266 bp, 17 predicted proteins | sample MGYA00521270_ERZ842401 | MGnify/ENA primary metagenome ERZ842401 (study PRJEB31892, sample SAMEA3878208) | bioreactor metagenome | biome: Moose rumen | place: Sweden | collected 2011-10 | study: EMG produced TPA metagenomics assembly of the PRJEB12797 data set... | reverse complement strand
ATGAAAGCTCATAAAAATTTTCTCAGAACTATATTAGCTCTTTCACAGGCCGCTCTTGACGTAATAATTTACTGGCTGAGTTTCTCCGTCGTAATTTTCTTATGGCTAAAAGGAGACCCGGCAGGCTTAACTTTCGAGGTTCAAGCCTTCTTCACCGGAACTATGCTTGCTGTTTTCTGGTTCAATTCACTTTACGAGTTCAAGAACTGGACTTTCTGGGACGAAACAAAAATTATCCTGAAGGCCTCGTTATTAATCCTTCTCGTCGCCGTATTATATCTTTACTCACAGAGATTTGATTTATCACGCTTTTTTCTCGTCGTCGGAATATTAATCTTCGTGCCGCTGTGCTTAATCTCGCGTTATCTTTTTCGGCGAATTTTCTTTGCTCTCGGACTTCTCAAGACTAACATGATAATTCTCGGAGCTGGCAAAACCGGAGAAATCTTTGCTGAGAAAATTATTACACACACATTCACTTCTTGTAAAGTTGCCGGCTTCCTTGACGATGATCCAAACAAACAGGGCAAAATCATTGCGGGCTTTCCTGTTCTGGGAAGGCTTGACGACTTCATAGATATTTACGACGCTTACGATGTAGACGAGGCGGCTGTAGCAATCTCGACGGCCTCAAGAAAGTTATTGACGCACATTTTGGACCTGGTCGAGTTTCACGTGAGACAAGTTCATTATATCCCGGATATGTATATGCTCACGACTTTTTCGGCTTCTATACGCGACGTTGACGGAATGCCGGTAATCTCAGCTTCTCAAGGACTGTTGAACCCTGTCAATCGTTTTGCGAAGAATATTATAGATTACACGGGAGCTTTCACAGCGTTGATAATCTTCTCGCCGGTCATGCTCTGGGCCGCACTGAGGATTAAGCACGAGGACGGAGGAAAAATCTTTCATAAGCTCGCGACTAAAGGAAGGCACGGGGAAATTTTCAAGTGTTACAGCTTCAGAACTCATAAGCTCAAGCGTACAGGAAAACTTTTGCGCAGAACGAGAATTAACAGGCTTCCTCAGTTGTTCAACGTTCTCAAGGGTGAAATGTCATTAGTCGGTCCCGCTCCGTCAGCTCTGAACTCGAAGATATTTTACACGGTTAAGCCGGGAATTACGGGTTTTCTTCAGGTCAGCTTACAAAATAACGTTAACTCCGAAATTCGCAGGGAAATGAACTCATATTACATTCGCAACTGGTCAATCTGGCTCGATATCGTAATTCTTCTCAGAACAATTTACGCCCTTTTCCGTAAGAAAACAGCATAAAAAAATTCCCCCCGATTTTTCATCAGGAGGAGAGTAAAAAATTTTCTCGTAAAAAAATTTACTTCTTCTTAGCACGCACAATTCTCTTTGCTGGAATAGTCGTTTTTTTAGCTGTGCTTGTTGATGATGAAGAGTTTGACTTTTTCGACACTGTTGATGACGAAGAATTTGATGATGAATTAGTGCTTGGAGCTGCTGAAATTTTCTTGCCGAAGACATACGTCGCTGCTTTAGCCGGAATTCCTGTAATGCCTACAAAGTTTTTCTTGGTCGCCTCTGAGCTGTCATCGTAAATTGTCCCGTGAATTTCATTGCCGAGCCTGTCATAGTGCGTAAGGTACGTTAAAGCAAACTGTTTGCCGTCATCCGTATATTCATAGCCGTATTCGGTGAAGTATAAGCTGTTCGCGACTTCCGGGCTTGTTCCGAATTTTGACATTAAGAGCTCGATCGTCTCATTCTTAATCTTTGCGTTCGTGTAATATTTGCGCGTAATAGCATAATTCTTGCCCTCAGCGTTTTTGCCGTATTCGAGAAGCCACCACTGCATATTATTTCCGTCACGTCCGAGATCTTTCGTCTTCGATTCGTCCCAAGCTAAAACAGGTGATGCAAGAGCGATTAACATTCCGAGAAGTAAAGCACATACTGCAAATTTCTTCATGATTAATAAAATTCTGCCTTTCACAAAAAATTTAAGCTATTGTAACATAAAATTATCTCAATGGTAGAACTCCGAGCCCATAGCTTATGTTGCGCTCGTAGCCGTCTGATGGAACATTATAAATCCTGCCGCCGATTATTAATTCCGTTGAACCTCCTCCGTCTAAATTTAATGCGTGAGTAACATTCTGGCCTCGTAAAATTTCGGTCAACTCCGAGATTGTCGCGCCAGAAGAATGCATTCCGTTTCGGCCGTCAATAATCATGAACACCCATTCTCCGTTTCGAGTTAAGCCTACAGCACTTCGGGGATGTCTTGCCGAGATAAAGCCGTTTTGAAATCCTTCATCGTGTCTTACTGGGTTTCCTTCGTCGATTAACAGCGGTCCTGCTTGAACTACTTGGCTCATTTCCTGCCAATAATCATTTCTCTCTTCTCCTTCAGCTTCGGAATAAGGACTTACAGCAAAATATGCCTCGTCGTAATCGTTCCAGCCCAAAATTCCCCTGTTATCCTGCGGTGAGTTAATATTCCTGCCGTTGACGCGTAATGCTCCGATTGGGTAGCCTTTTCCCCCTTTTGACGTTGCGAAGAATCCGGCGTTGATTGCGGCTTGACTTCCATTTTGAGAGGCAATCACTGACAGCGTACGAAGTTCATTAGCTCCGTTACGTGAAGCAATTGGCCTGATTTTCCAGTGAGTGGGATCAATCGTAACCATTACCCAGAATTTCGGGACAATCCGCATATTCGTGTTCGTCATTGATGGGATTACCCGAGTTTTGAAGCCGCGAGCTTGAGCGACGTTGAGAAATCTCACAACTTTTTCATACTCCTCAATTTTCTGCGCTCTAACTCCGTAAGCTCCTCCGGTATTAGCAAAACTTGCGTCGTAACCAGAAGCCCTGAGCGAGTTTCTGAAAGTTTCTGCCGCTGACTTATTCTTAATGCCGAAAGCGTAAACCCTCCATGATGAAGGAATTCCCGTCGGCACTCCTTCTCGGTGAATGTGAACTTGCAAGCCTTGTTCAGGATTTCTTATCATGTCGAGAACTAAACTTCTGCTTGCTGTTCTGACGCGTTCAAGAATTGCCGAAAATTCCTGCTGAGTTAAATTATTCTTGCCTCGAAAGTTTTTATCCTTCGTGAATAATGCCGGTCTCATGTTAGTAGCGACGACAAGACAGCCACGCTCGAACTCGTTTAAACTTTTTGCGTCGCTGAAACCTGAGGGATAATCGCTTAATAATTCTGCCTCAAAGTCCAAGCCTAAACTCTCAATGCACCACCGAAGAGCTTCACGCCTGGTAACATTTGCGTCCAAGTTGCTGACGTATTCAGAGATATAGCCGGAGTTGAGCATGAAGCCGCCGGGATCTTCGTAAGCATATTCGGGTGAACTCGTCCAGTCAATGCCGCGTGCTTCAAGTAATCCCGTCAAGAATTGATATTTCGTTACGGCCTGAGAACTTCCGGAGCTTATAAGAATTATTAGAAGTATGAAGCCTAAACGTCTAAAAAATTTTTTCATGTTCATAAAACCTCGTAAATAAAATTTTGCAAAACCTGATATAATTTATCACATGCTTCTGCTGGTTGCGTGATAGTGATTACGTTCTGAGCCAACACTCGTTATCTACAGGCTAATGCCGCAGACTTCATGTCTTATTAGGGACGGGTCAGAACACTCACCACACGGATTTTGCGGAAGCTCTTTATTTTATCAAGCCAAGTTCATAACACGCTTTCAATATTCCGCCCTCGTCGATATCATCACAAACATAATCTGCTGCTTCTCTTGCTTCTTCCGAAGATTTTTTCACAGCCACGCCGATTTTCGCATTTCTGAGCATATCAGCGTCATTCGGGCCGTCTCCAAATGTAATTACGTCGTCGAGACTAGCTTTTTCGTGTTCAATCATTCTGACAATTCCCTGCCATTTTGTCGCGCATTCATGCCTAATCTCGGTGAACTGGTGCATTAATTCAAGTCTTGTGTTCTCTGGAGGCGAGTAAAAAATTCCGTGTTCCGGTAAACGTTCACTTGAAGGCAGCATTAAGTAGCATAATATAACACGTTCTATTTTGTCGATGGATTTCACGCAATCATAACCGGCCTGATTGTTGAAATATGCTTTGAAGTCGCTGAATGCGTCGGAAGCGTATAAAAATTTCTTGTCGACTGCGGCCGCTCTCGATGGGAATTTTTTTGCGACATCAAGGAATTTGCTCAAGTGTTCGTCAGGAAAATACGCCGTGAAAATCTCCCGTCCGTCAACGAAAATCTCAGCTCCTCCTGAACATACTATATAATTAATCCCGAACTCTTTAGCGACTAAAAACGTCAGAAATGAAGCCCGTCCCGTCGCAATCGCTGGAATATGTCCGGCCAATTTAAGCCTATTCACAGCCTCGCGAGTTTCTTCGGGAATATGAGGAGTTCCAACGTGGCTGACTAATGTATGATCAATGTCGAAAAATATATATTTCATGCGAAAAATTCACCCCTTAAGTCTCAGAGCAAGTCCGGCAAAAATTCTGTCAACAATTTCGGCTTCAGACGCTAAAAATTGATAGACTTTTCCGGTTTCGTCGCGCCATTTTCGTTCAAATTTATCAACAGGAATAATCCCCGAAGAAATTTCATCGCCGATAATCACGCTTGAACGTAAAATCTCAAGTCTCGAAGCAAAAAATTTCAAAGCGTCAATATTCCGAACGAGCAAAGATTTTATGCCAATATGTAAGTTTATGATTAATCCCGAGCTGATTATGTTTTCTGCCTGCTCACTTTCAAGATTGTATACTATTTCAAATTTTCCGTATAACTTTTCGGCGTAAGCTCTTTTTCCCATGTAATGCCCGCCAATAATCAAATGCATTCTCTCATCTCCTGACAATATGAAAATTTTTGAGAGTGTTTAAAGTTAATTCGCCCGCAAATTCTCACAAATTCCCCGTCAGCATTATCACTTCAGAAATCTCAACGAATGCTCCCAACAAGTCGCCCGTAATTCCTCCGAAGATTTTTACGCAAATTATTCCCCAGCAAGCGGCACAAATCATCATTATCAATGCAATTTTAGCGTTCACAAGTCCAAGTATCAGCAAAATCGCCAGCAAGTAAAAATTATCGCTTCGTCTTCGTAAAGCTCCCAACGTTACAGCGAGGCCGTCAGACTTCGCAAAAGGTAAATTGTTCAGCAAAATTGCCATTCCTAGACGAGAATACACGGGAATGATGAAAAATTTTTGAGGATTAACGAGTTCGGCGAATAACAGCGTTTTAGCCATTAAGATTATTACACAGCCCATGACAGCAAAAGAGCCTGAATGAGTATCAGACAAAATCCTTAAGCGGGTTTCACGGTCTCTATGTGAAAAAATTGCGTCGCAAGTGTCCATGAAGCCGTCCATGTGAAGCCCTCCGGTTAATGCGAGAGTGAGAAACATCATGATAAATCCTCGTAAAAGTTCTGAAATCGTCAAAATCTCCGTGAGGACGTAAAAGCTAACTTGCCAGAATACACCGAAGATTAAGCCTGAAACTGGAAGCATAACGGAGAACCAGCGTAAGTTTTTATCATTCCAGTTTTGATACGAGACGGGTAAAATTGAGATGAATGATAGGACGATTAAGAATGACGATAAAATTTCTGATACTTCCTTTCATGAAAAATTTCTCTATACATTATAATTAACAAATTCATTATTTCTCTGAGCCTTGAGGTGAATATTTTGGATTTCGGCACAATTTTTTACTGCTCTAAATGTATGCATAAATTCGATGAATATCATGAAACTTGTCCAGTTTGCGGCTATAATCCTTCATCATCGTCAGAAGAAAGTCAGAATGTTCATGCCCTAAAAGCAGACTGTACTATGCTTCACAAGAAAAGATACTTGCTCGGAGCTGTCATAGGCGAAGGAGGCTTCGGAATAACTTACGCGGCTTTCGACAGAACGATAAATCAGCCTGTAGCAATAAAAGAATATTTCCCGATTACTCTATGTGAACGAGACACCGAAGAAGATAAAAACGTCATAATCAATCCCGGCTGTGAAAAGTTATATCAATACGGACTTCATAAGTTCATAAAAGAAGCTCAGACTCTCGGCTCTCTTGAAGACGTAAAAAATGTTGTGCCAGTCATAGATTACTTTGAAGAGAATAACACTGCCTATATCGTCATGAAATTTATTAGGGGCGTAACTCTTCAGCATTATGTTGCCGAGAACAAAATTCAGCCTCAAAAAGTTTTAAACATGATGAAAGAAATCATTGAAGCCTTAATCGAAGTCCATAAACGCGGCATTTTTCACATGGACATAAGCCCGAGAAATATCATGGTTCAAGAGGATAAGTCATTAATATTAATCGATTTCGGGTCGGCTTCATTAGAAGGGGTAACAGGAACAAGCTATAATCGAGATTACGCTCCAATTGAGCAGATTGACGGGACGAGTATTGCAAGCCCATGTATGGATATTTATGCTCTGAGTGCGGTGTTATATAGCCTGATATGCGGAGAAGCTCCCCCTAGTGCCCTCGCTAGAAAATTGAATGATAAAATCATACCCATTCAGGAGCGTAAAATTCCCGTCAAAAAATTCCAGGCTCAAACAATCATGGAAGGTCTGGCCCTCAAACAGGAGAAAAGAATCCAGACTATGGAAATATTTTACTCCAGGCTCTACAACATTCTCACGAAAGAAGAGAAACGAAGACGGAGCAATTTGATTTTCAAGATAACTTCTGCAGCAGCTATAGCATTAATCACAGGAATATTAATCACAATAAATTTCACTTACGGTTTATCACTAGGGGACGGCCTGAGATTTTCATTGAGAGGAGACGGCTTTCATGTTCAAGGCTTCGCGAATGACAGGGAAAAACTTTTAATCCCGGCTGAGAAATTCGGCATTAATATCGTTCAAATTGACAAGGGAGCGTTTCAAGGTGCAGAAATTCTGAATTATGCTTCAATTCCCGGAACTATCAAGACAATCGGGGAATTTGCCTTCAATGGATGTGGAAATCTTACAACCGTAAAACTCGATGACGGCGTGCAAAAAATTTATTCTCAGGCTTTCGCGAATTGCCAGAACTTACAGGCCGTAATCACTCCGAACACGATTAAAGCTATAAGTCCGGATGCATTCATGAACTCGCAAAATCATATTATCCTGCTTGATGATATAGATAATCAGACGGCTTCGATCGCTAAAACTCTCGGCTTGAATTACGCTCATATTGAGACAAAACAGAACGAAACAGGTATTACGATTTCTAAATACGAGACTGAACAGCTCAATATAAAATTTCCGGATTTTCTTGACGGCCTGCCTGTTACAGAGATTGATTCAGGAGTTGTGAGCAAATCAATTTTCCCTCGTGAGTTTACGGCCATGATAGAAAGTGTAAAATTTCCGGCCAATCTCGAGAAAATTGGGGATTATGCGTTTTATCGTGTTCCGTTGAATAATGCTCTAAATCTGCCTAAGACTGTGAAATATATCGGCAAAAATTCTTTCTCCGGCTCATTCATAATAAGCGTAAATCTCCCTGAAAGTGTTAATTTTGTCGGAACTGAAGCATTCTCACTTTGCATGGACCTAAAACGCGTGAAGCTCTCTCCGAATATGCAGGAAGTCCCGGCTTTATGCTTCACCGGTGATTTGGAGCTGAGCGAAGTAATAATTCCTGAGGGCATAACGAAGATAGGCGAAGGGGCTTTTGTCATGTGCAGCAAATTATCATGGCTTGAAGTCCCCGACGGCGTGAAAATTATCGACTTCGGAGCTTTCGATCACTGTTCATCACTGCAAAGTTTATATTTACCTCCTTCGTTGAACTTTATGCATATCGGCGCGCTTGAAGGCTGTCCAAACTCGATGGCGATTATCGGCTATGAAAACTCTTTCGCTGAATATTTCTGCGGACAATACGGCTTTCATTTTTACAACCTGAGTATCTCTGACGAGAATATCATGATTAATTCGGCTGGAGCCTTGAGCGTTAAAGAAAGCATAAGCGAGAGTGATTTAATCGTGCTGCCGTCGTATTCTAGAAATCCTAAAAATACACGCAAAATAATCACGACTGAACAGATCTTAACCGCCCAAAATCTGAAGAGCAAGAGAGTAATTCTTCCTGAACGTTTAAAATTAATAGGGGGAAACGGCTTCAAGAATAATTTTTACATCGAGAGCATGGATTGCCCGGAAACTCTTAAGTCAATCGGAATATCGGCCTTTGCTGGAGATATAAACTTGAGACATATAAAACTCAACGAAGGACTTGAAGAGATAAACTTAAACTCATTTGCCGGCTGTGAAAAACTTTCGGATATTAATTTGCCTTCATCATTGAAATTTTTGGGGGCTAGAGTTTTCGAGAATTGCATAAATCTCACTGAGATAAAAATTCCCAAGTCTATTACTATGCTCGATAACTTTACTTTTTCAGGAACCAGCTTGAAGCATATCAATATTCCCGGAAGCGTATCAAAGTGTGAGACAAGTTTTTACAATTGCCGAGAATTAATCAGTGCTGACCTGTCAGAAGGCGTGAAAATTATTCAGGGGACTTTTATCGGCTGTATTTCCCTAAAATCCGTTGTGATACCTTCGAGCGCAATATTAATCACTCGTTCAAGTTTTGTCGGTTGCAAAAATCTTCGGGACATATGGATTTATTCAGATAAAGTTGAACTGAACATACCCGACTATTACGAGAACGTAGACACTTATTTATTCGCTGACTGCCCGAGTTTAACAATTCATGCTCATATAGGCTCAACAGCTCATATTTATGCGAAATCTCATAACATAAAATTCTCGCCAATCCCAATTAATGAAAGTGTCCAGACCGGCCGCAAAAAAATTTCATTCAAAGCCTCAGAGCAAATATATTCTGACGAAGAAATACGCGAAATGCTCACACAAAGTTCTTTAGTTCTCAACGATGCTTCAGGATGCTGGGAATTATTCAGATATTCTCTAGGTTACGGCTTCAATGATTTAGCTCATCAATGCTTGACGTTCTGTGAGATGTTTGGCGAGGAATATGACAAAATCTGCGTCGCTTCGGTGAAAAAGTTTCTTGCTCAGTCCGAATATTCTTCGGGGCTTGTGATACGCTGTTTTTTTGACGAGAACGGGGATTATTCCGAACATCCAGGTTTGAAAGCTGGAGATATTATCGTTGAAGTTGACGGTGAAAGAGTTTCAAGCAAGGATGATATTGACAAAATTACCCGGAAGAGTGAAAAAACTTTTACAATCCTCCGGGCAAATAACAGAGGGAGCCTTCGTAAAGTTAATATGAAAGTTCAGGCAGAAGAGAATTTATTTTTCTCGTTCAATTATATTTTGCCGTTGACGTTTGAGGAGCCTGAAGATTAATTTTTGTCCTCTGGATTATCGCCGCATAAATCCGGGAAATTTTTAGCTGTGAGTTCATCATTAACGATGTCGAAGTAATCAATCTCGTCATCATCATTCTCAGCTTTATTAGTTTTTATGACGGCATTCATGATGATTATATCTCTAGCGTTTGTCCCAGTTAGAGCGGCACGGTTAGCACTTTTCAGGAGAATTTGAGTTTCGTCTAAGCTGAGATGTAAAGCCAGAGCCATCCTGAGAATAACGTTACGTGAAGGATTTCTATGCTTCTTGTTGTCCTTATTCGTATACTTGTAGTAAGTTGCGTTGCTCATGCCCAGAGTAGCCATAAGGCTTGTAACTGATATTTTCTTGGTGCCGAGATATTCAGTAATTACGTCAGAAAACGAGAGAAAGCCGATTTTATCCATAAGGCTCAAAACTTCGTCGAGAGGGAAGCCTTCACTAAGCAGCCTCGAAGCGAAATGCGTACGAGATTCTTTATGCGGGTCATACTTTGGGATATTATTTTGTGCCATAATTTATTACACCTTCTTTAATTATTATTACAGCGTCAATAGTAACATAAATTCCGGTTGCAATAGGTCCAAAAAGTCAACACTTGAGAATAATAAAACTGTTAAAGTCATGGCAAAAATTCTAAGGCGGGTGTTTCTGATGACGAATATAATTTTTTTGCTAGATCGAAGCGGCTCAATGAAGATCTGCGAGGATGATGCTATAGGCGGCTATAACAGCTTTCTTGACATTCAGAAGCAAGAACATTCTGAAGCATACATTACAACGATTTTATTCGACAATCACTATGAAATTCTTCACGATCATGTTGACATTCAAGAAGTGAAGCATATCACGAGGAAAGAATATTTTGCACGCGGGACTACGGCTCTTCTCGACGCAATAGGCACGACGATAACGAAATTTTCAGGCATAAACGCAATTATGATAATCATAACGGACGGGCTTGATAATGCCAGCAAAAAATTTCAGATTAAGAGTATATATGAGATGATTGACGAGAAACAAAAACAGAACTGGGAATTTATTTTTCTCGGAGCTAATATTGACGCAGTGAAGACGGCCGGAAGCATAGGCATAAATTCTGAGAGAGCCGCTAATTTTCCGATTGAGGATCTGCGCAATAAATTTGAAGGTCTAGCCCGATCAGTTACGAGTTTCCGAACGTCGGGGATTGTAAGTGAAGAATGGAAATAATAAAGTGTGGACAAAAAGTCAATAGGCATTATCAAAAATTTTGTAATATATATTCACGTTAATAAAACAAACAAAAAAGGAGAGCAAAATAAAATGTCAGACCTCAGCAATACATTAACTAAAGTAGCAGTGAAAGCAGGCCCGGTACTTGCCCCGAAAATCGCAGCCGCAGCAGCACCCATCGTAACATCAACAGTGTCGACTGTAGCAACAACAGCAATAGCAGTAGCACCGATAGTAGCACCGATTGCAGGAGCTTATTTGCTATACAAATGGTTCAAGAAGTAAACAACGTAAGGGAAGACGCGAGAAGATAATATCCCTTTCGAAGCTGAAAATATTTGTATAACAGGAGGGCATTATAGAAATTTCGTGCCTTCCTGCTATTATTATGTCTTAAAGGAAGTGATTAGTAAATCATGATAGAAATTCAGGGAAAAATTAACACGGCAATTTGTTACGCAAAAGTTGTTGAGGACGAAGCAATTGAACAAATCCGGCGAATGTGCGATTACCCGTTGACAGAAGGCTCAAAAATTCGGATTATGCCCGACGTTCACGCTGGAGCTGGCTGTACAATCGGAACGACAATGACAGTTATTGACCGAGCTGTTCCGAATATCGTCGGCGTTGATATTGGCTGTGGAATGTTCACGGTTAATCTCGGCAAAGGGGAAATTGACTTCGCAAAATTCGATGAAGCCGCTCACTTTTTGCCGTCGGGCTTCGACGTTTGGAGCAGGAAACAGAAAAATTTTGACCTCACACGTTTACGTTGCTATGAGGGACTTGATAACGTCGTGAGAATTGGCCGGAGCTTGGGAACTTTAGGAGGAGGAAATCACTTCATCGAGATTGACCGTTCAGAGGACGGGACGAATTATTTGGTCATTCACTCAGGAAGCCGGAGCTTGGGAAGACAGGTCGCGAAAATTTATCAGCATATAGCAATTGTTATTCTCAAAAACGACCAAGGGGAATATTTACGGAAGCGGCAGGAATTAATCGAGACTTACAAAGCAGAAGGAAGACAGAGGGAAATTGAGGAAGCTCTGAAGCAGATTAAGTTTGAGGAAAATGATACGCCTGATGAGTTATGCTGGCTTGAAGGAAAATATTTTGAGGATTACTTGCACGACATAAAAATTTGTCAGGAGTTCGCACGCTTAAACCGTGAGACAATCGCCGAGATTATTCTTGAACGCGTCGGACTGCTGAAGCATACGATTTACGAGCTTGAAGCGTTCCACACAGTTCATAATTACATCGACACCGACGAGATGATTTTACGAAAAGGAGCAATCGCGGCACATTCAGGCGAAAAAGTTTTAATCCCGTTGAACATGCGCGACGGTTCAGTTTTAGCGACAGGGAAGGGAAATCCTGAATGGAATTACTCAGCACCTCACGGGGCCGGAAGAATTTTATCGAGGACTTCAGCGAAGGAAAAATTAACACTCTCGGAATATCAGGAAGCAATGAAGGGAATTTACACGACTTCGATTAACGAACATACGCTTGATGAAGCTCCGATGGCGTATAAGTCGATTGATGCGATTATCGATGTAATTTCCGAGAGCGTAGATATTATTGAAGTATTGAAGCCGGTTTACAACTTTAAGGCCTCGTCAAATTAATTCTTCAGCGATAAATTCACTCCAGCTTCGATTAAAACTCTTCGTACATCCTCATATTTAACCTCACGCGGAGGAATTCCCTTTTGAACACTGAGAGCGGCTAAAACTCCTGCGGCTTGTCCTGTCATCATGCAGATTGGCTGAAGTCGTAAAGCTCCGGCGGCAAGTCTTGACATTGACAAATTTTTCTCAGCGGCGATTAAACCGTCAACTTTTAGGGGGATTAGAATATCAAGGGGGACTTGAAAGTTTCCTTGAGGTGAATGTTCCTGAATAAACGCGGCTTTTTCGCCTAAATCTTTTTCCATGCAGTTATCAGTGTCGGAATGGTGAAGGTCTAATGCGTAACGTCCGACAGCGATGGGATTATGAATTTCATTGCCGAGCGAATTTTTGTAGAGTTCCTCAGATGTGAGTGTATGAAGCCCGACAAGTCTCCTGCTCTCTCGAACGTAAGGGATTGGGGGCATGTGCCGGGCGATTTCTTGCCACTCAGCGGGTAAATCTTTTGCGGCCTCCGGAAGATAATCATATTCGTTCTCGTCAACGCTCCAATTTTCGCCGAGTTCGTTTTGAACGTAATAGATGAAGTGTAAAGTTTTGATTAATGCGTCTCGTTCAATGCTTGCGCGTAAAGTTTTGTTCTCGAGATATTCGACTGGGAGACCGTATTTTTTCTTCCACATATAATAGCCCGGATAATCATTGCCCCAGTTTACGCTCGTTTTCGTAATTTTCGGCCAATTTCTTTTGCGAGCGTCGTAATTTCCCGGCAAAAACGAGTCAGGAAGTCCGCGATAAGCATTATGAGTTACGAAGTTCACGGGCAATTTCACGGGATAAATCCCTTCGAAGTCTGAGCCGTCTTTCGTCACATAACGTTTGTAATTTTCCCTTGCTCGGTCGTAATCAGGCAGAGGATTTTTCGGCTTCAAGTGTTCAGGAATTCCCTTGGGATATTTGCGAATTATAGCCGTCCAGGTTATGTCCTGTATCATTGTGTCGAGATTAATTGAAGGAGTTAATGAGTTTCCTGCTCGGTAATCTGCTCCTGTCAACGGTAAAATGTCGCCATATTCCGTCGCGTCAATCAAAACTTTACAGGCTACGTTTCGTTTTCCCTCTGGTGTCTGAATGATTACGCTGTTAATCGTGTCGTTATTCTTGCCAACTTCGACGATCTCAGAAAAGAATAAAATGTCCGGAGAATTTTCACCGCTCGCCATTTCCTGAAGAATTTTTTTCCCGATTGAAGGCTCAAAGGCTTTGTTGCTAATTTCCCAGTAAGTTGTGTGAATTGATTTTCCCTTGCGAGAGTAATAATTCTCAATTTTGCTCATGAACTCAAGATAAAGTCCGCTCATTTGGTCGCTCAAGTCGTCCATGTTCGAGACTCCGGCGGCAGTTGCTTGACCTCCAAGCCAGTTTGTTATCTCAACAACGAGAACTTTTACGCCCATTCGTGAAGCCTGAATTGCGGCAGAAATCCCCCCGATGCCTCCGCCAGCAATGATTATGTCGTATTCATGTGAAAGTTCTGCAGGGGTTATGCTTTTAAAGTTAGATGATGAGACTGACGAGGGATTTTTGACGGTGTAAAGTGCTAAGCATGAAACTAGAAGCAAGATGACGAGAAAATTTTTGCGCATGAATAAACCTCCTGTAATGATATTATAAGCTAAAGGAGCTGAGATAATGCCTAAATTAAAATTTAACATGATGTTTCATTGCAAGCAAATTCAAATCCGAACACTCAAAGACTTACGAGAGAATTTTTTTGTTGAGGACGTATTAGAGAATTATAGCAACGGAACATTTGAACGCTGGCTTGACGCAAGATATTATCATGATGAACTCGCGAAGGTTCAGGAACTCAAAGCCTCTGGAGAAGAAAACGCCCGCAAAATTCTTGAAGAACTCGCAAAAATCTTTGACGTTGAGGCTAATCCCGATGAACTCGCTGAAGACTTAGAAATTTTTGATTATCTCGATGAACGCAAAATGTTTTGTGAATATGTGAGAGTTAACGGATTAAATGAGCTTGAAGCCTTGCGACGTGAAAAAATTATGATAATGACACAGTTACGGGATATATGCCAAAAAGTTGTTGAAGCTAATGAAGAACTCGGCAATATCAACAATACGTTTCAATCACAAGTCTTCTTATATGATGACGATGATGACGCGAAAAACTTTATCTACTCAAATCTCATCGGCAATGTCGGAGAATATACCATCAGGACAAGGCTCAACGAGATTACACAGCAATAAACTCTCTTATCTCGCCAAAAATTATTCAATTGAAAGAAATCATATGAAAGCGAGGATTAACATGCACGAACAATTTATCTCACTCTTGAAACACTTTCTTGAGAGTTACGCCAATTCTCAGAATGTCTCATTAATAGAATGGCTTGCGTCAGAACTTCAAGCGAATATGCCCGAAAAATCTTCAAGTGAAATTCACGCAATCTCAACCGAAATAATCTCAACGCTCGAACTCGACCGGGCAAAACGTGAGGAACTCGACCAGGCAATTGCAAATGGTAAGAGTAAAGAAGACTGGCTCAAGAAAGAAATCAAGAAGTCAGCTTCAAACATGAGCGAACAGGAGGCCTCAGATTATTTACATGACATACGAAGCTCGGCGATAAAAGCTCAATGTGAAATTATTGACGTTGATTATGATGAAGTCAAACCGAAGCAGGAAACTTTCAACGATTTCACACTTTCAGCAGCATCACGAGAAATTCAGGGCACGGCGGCAATCGGCATAATCGCTCAAGATGAAGGTTACGCGTTTGCAAGTGAATATTTCAGCGAAAATTTTTATGACGGGAATAAAATTATCGAAGACGCTTTGAACTCCGGCGAAGATTTAGGCGTTAAGGCGGCGGCATCAGGAGCTTTCAAGACGGCTTCCGAACGAGGAATAATCCCGGCATTCCCGGCCAATTCTCCGAATGATGTTATCGCTGACGTTGGATTTTTGGCGATCGAGAACGTTAAAGCTGTCGTGAAAAAATTGCCTCCATTTGAGATAATTGATGTCGTTGAAAGGAATGCGGCGACTGTTACGGCTGGATTTTGCGCTTCAAAAGGTGCGGTAATCGGTGCGAAAATCGGCTCAGTCTTCGGTCCTGCTGGAGCGGCTGCTGGAGGACTTATCGGCGGAACTGTCAGCTATGTAGCGGGCTCAAAAGTTGGTGAGTTCGTCTCAGAAACAATTCATACGGTCAAAGAAAAAGTTATAAATACAATTTCAAGTTTTGCAGTCTCAGCCGTCAAGAAAATAGGTTCAAATGTCGTAAATTGATTTAGTCTCGCGTCGAATTTGCATTAACAAGTCTGTAGTGATTGCGTCCTTACCTTCGATAAATGCAGTCTCTACAGCTTCTTTAACAATTCCTTCAAGGTCTGAGCCGCTGAAATTTTCCGTCTCTCTGCTGAGCTTGTCAAGGTCAATTGACGGGTTCAATCTTCCGTTGTCGCGTTTTCTCAAATGGACTTCAAGAATTTTTTTGCGCTCGTTCTCATTCGGAAGGTCAACGCTGAATAACTCATCGAAGCGTCCTTTACGTAAAAATTCTGCCGGAAGTTTCGATATATCATTGGCCGTCGCAGTAACGTCCCCATTTGAGCCGCCAATCCCGGCAAAAGCCTTTTCGAGTTCGTCAATGCTTTCTTCAAAGTTTATCATCTCAAGAATGCCGGACTTCTTTATCATCTGTTCTTTTTCCTCGAGAATATATTTTCTGTCTGAAGCGTCGAGAGTTCCTCCCTTTTGATAGGCAACAGAGAGAACTTGATTAATCTGGAACGAGCTTAAACCCTTTAACGCAAAAATTAACTCATCAACCGAAGTTTTATCAAGCCGCAAATTCGTATTAGCCGTGAAAGTTTCTATGCATTCGCGAATTTCCTCGTCGTCAGGCAAGGGAACATCAATTAACGTTATGAAGCTCTCAAGCTCAAGGGGAATATCAATTTTTGTGTCGATGATTATAATTTTGGCGGGGAAATTTGAGCTTTCTGCAATACGTCGGATTAATGCGATAATTTTCGGGTCATGGATTGCGTCGTGAATGTCCTTGAGGATTATAAAAAGTTCACAAGGTTCATCGTCATCATTCATGTCAAAGACGCTCTCAAGAAACTCCGGAAGCTCGCATTTATGAAGTGAACGCTTCGTGTTAAAGTCTATAGCTCCTAACGCATTGTTGAACTCGGCAAATTTCACGTGATATTCTTCCGTTATGCTTCTGAGTTCGTCGTCAATGGCTGGAAAATCTGAATGATGAATGTAAATGATTGGCGATAACGAATCAAGATACGAGACTAAAAGTTTGTGAGTGTCTTTACGCATTATTCACTAATTCCATTCAACCTTATATTTTGCTTGAATGCTTTCTCAATCATAACACCTTGACAATTGCCAATATGTTGTTCGATTTCTTATAAGTCTCATACTCACGCTTTATATCTTCAAGATCCTGTTTCAACCTTGCAATCTCATTATCTCTCAGTGTTAATTTCTCGCGCAAACTCTCAAGCTCCTGCAAGCCGTTTTCTTTCATGTATTTTCTGAAGTCCTCGCGTTCCTTGAGATAATCATAAATCGTTAATGCCTCGTCAATTTCTTCCGGCTTAGTCTCAGGCTCAAAAATTTTGATGAGTTCCGCCAGAATTTCCCGTGCGTTCGTTGACGTAATCGCTTGAACTTGTTTTAACTCGTTCATGAACAATCTTGCGTCGAGCCATTTCACGAGTTGGCCGTTGTTGTAGACTTCAAGGACATCTTCAACCGAAAAATTCTCGCGTAATCCCTTCAGTGTCCGGATATATTCCCCGTGAAAGTCCATGTTAAATTTTATTCTCATGATTGCAAAGTCTCCTGTGAGTATTGACGTTATTATACACATGACATCTAATTATCTAAAAGTTTATGCTACAATTTCACTAACTTAAATCCCCACGAAAATTTACATCGAAAGGAAGCCCTAACATGAAAGATAATAATTGCGGATATTGCATGAGAGGCGAATTGCTCGAACAGTTCGGAATTTACATCTGCGACCTCAGCGTAAGCTCATTAATCCTCTTCAAAGAACAAAGCCATCCGGGACGCTGTATCGTTGCGTACAAAGATCATGTGAGCGAGATTGTGAATATTAGCGACGAAGAACGAAACGCATTCTTTGCTGACGTTAACAAGGCCGCTAAAGCAATTCATGCCGCGTTTAATCCCGACAAAGTTAATTACGGAGCTTACGGCGATACTGGCTGTCATCTTCACGTTCATCTTGTCCCGAAGTATAAAGACGGCTTTGAATGGGGCGGAGTTTTCGAGATGAACCCGAAGAAGAAATTTCTCACTGAGCAGGAATACAACGAAATGATTGCGAAGATTAAAGCTAATCTCTAAAAATCGTCAGCAAAATAGAACGTGTTATATTTTATTAATCAGGAGGCAAAATATTATGGCAATAAGTTTATTCAAAGGTCAGCGCGTTGATCTCACTAAAGGCAATCCCAATCTCACAAAAATTCTCGTCGGCTTAGGCTGGGACACGAAAAAATACGACGGAGGCTTTGACTTTGACCTTGACGCGGCGGCATTCTTACTCGGCTCAAACGGAAAAGTTCAGAATGATTTAGACTTCGTATTTTACAATAATCTTAAGCATTCTTCGGGAGCAGTTCAGCACATGGGCGACAACTTGACAGGAGCGGGCGAGGGCGACGATGAGCAAATCAAAGTCGACTTAACAAAAGTTCCGGCCAATATCAGCAAGATTACTTTCACCGTAACAATTCATGAAGCTGACGTTCGTAAACAGAATTTCGGGCAAGTCTCGAACGCGTTTATCAGGATTGTTGACGAGACGAGCGGCAAAGAGTTAATCCGTTACGACTTGGGCGAAGATTTTTCCGTTGAGACGGCTGTAGTCGTCGGCGAATTATACAGGAATGCTAATGAATGGAAGTTTAACGCAATCGGTTCAGGCTACAAGGGCGGACTTCGTTCATTATGCCTTGACTTCGGGGTAAACGTTTAATGGAAATTCAACGCGGTTTTCGTGATAAACTCGATAAATATTTCAGCCCGTTAGAAACTTTTGAAGTCGATATGAGTGTGTCGGGAGCTTCCGTGTATGACTTTTCATGTTTCGGAGTTGACAGCAACGATAAATTATCCGATGACAGATACATGATTTTCTACAATCAAACGCGCTCACCGAACGGCGAAATTTCCTACTCACCTTACACGAACGGAGCAAAGTTCAGCGTAAATCTCTCAGGGCTTCCAACGTCGATTAACAAGCTCGTATTCACAGTGAGTATTGACGGAAGCGGCACAATGGGGCAGATTAATTCTCACACTGTCGAAATTGGCCGAACCTTAACGCTAAAACTTTCAGGCTCAGACTTTCACGACGAACGCGCAATAATTTCCGTCGAGATTTACCGCAAAGATACATGGAGAATTGGAGCAGTTGCGGCAGGTTTTGACGGAGGATTGCGGGAATTGTTGAAGTCTTACGGAGGAGAAGAAGCAGTAAACTCACAAGCCAAATCTTCAGAGCCTCGAAAGCCTGTAGAACTTCGCAAAGGTCAAAAAGTTAATCTCGATAAAGCAACCGGAGAAATCTTGATTAATCTCAACTGGCATAAAGGCGGCGGAAAAAAAGGCTGGTTCCTGTCGAAGTCAGGAGCGATTGATTTAGATTTAGGCTGTCTCTATGAGCTCAAAAACGGCACAAAAGGCTCAATTCAGGCACTCGGCAACAACTTCGGAAGATTACAGAAAGCCCCGTATATTGCTCTCGATGGTGACGACAGGACGGGCGAAAATTCCGAAGGTGAAAATCTTAGAGTGAACGGAGCAAAAATTTCTGAGATTGAAAGAATTCTGATTTACACGTTCATTTACGAGGGCGCGGCAAACTGGAAGGAAGCAGACGGCGTTGTAACGGTTAAGTGTCCTGGAAGCCGTGATGTTATTGTCAAAATGGACGAATACGACACTCAACAGACAATGTGCGCAATTGCCATGCTCGAGAA
>ERZ842401.3534-NODE-3534-length-19268-cov-5.977775_pt1 | contig 19268 bp, 16 predicted proteins | sample MGYA00521270_ERZ842401 | MGnify/ENA primary metagenome ERZ842401 (study PRJEB31892, sample SAMEA3878208) | bioreactor metagenome | biome: Moose rumen | place: Sweden | collected 2011-10 | study: EMG produced TPA metagenomics assembly of the PRJEB12797 data set... | reverse complement strand
AAATGCACTTTTGCGTAGGAATTTGCGGTTTTCAGAGTCTCATTTTTGCGTTAAGTGAAAAACAGCCCGAATTAGATGTATTTACTTTATACCATTATGTTCGGGAGCACACTATTGTTGAAAGAAACTATTGTTGAAATACCTTCGGTCTTCCGAATCTCAATGGTAACCTGAAAGCAAAATCTGCGCATATAGTTTTATCTAACGGATTATTTGAAATAGTACGAATGTAGGATATGTTTGCCTCTATGGGGTTAAAGCGGACACCCATTCCGAAACTACAATACTTCCTATTTCCTTTATCTCTCGCTTCCAGATGGATACCTTGACGAAACAGATAGTGTCGAAACAGACAATATTCAACTCCGATGGCACAAGTAATCTCTTTCATTTCTTCCTTGAATCCATTAGGCGCATCATGGAAACTATTGAAAATTCCTTTGATAGGTGAAACATCGTAGTATTCGGTCTGTACTCTATCTGTATAATCCTCGTCACACTCGTCATATTTTTGTTTTGGATAAGTTGGGACAAGAAGTTTGTCAAGCTGTAAATAAATTCCGAACTGGTGTTCTCGATGTATATGGGCACAGAACCCCGTACCTACACTTAAGCTTGTAGGTATGAATTCGGCATTTTCATCACCTCCATAACTGATTTTTGTTCCAATATTCTTTAGGGCTGCACCTACATTAAGGTGACCAATGGAAGTTTGATGTGCCCAGTAATAAGACAAATCCATGGAGAAGGCTTTTCCTGGTGTTGACTCTGCCCTATAATCATATGTTATATCAGAGTGGACGTAACGTGCAGTAAGAGCTACTGCATGCTCTCTCCCTATCTGCCGGGAATAGGCCAGTTCTATGCTATACTCCCTTGGATGTATTGTGTTTGCGTCATCAGAATCCGAAAGATAGACCTTCCCTAAACTAAAGAAGTTCCACGAGGCAGATATGGCATTGCCCTTAAATTGGTAAAAGCCTGTTGCATTAGTTTTCCACATGTCTTTTACAGGCGAACGAAGCCATGGCTTCACACTGTGGCCAATTGAACCTCTTGAAGTTGAAAATACATATTTTGCTGGGTTCCAGTACTGCGATTGATTGTCTGGACTAGTGGCAACACCATTATCACCGAGTGCCATACCTGTTGCATCTGAAGAGATTGACAGAGATGTTACCCCTGTATTTACTGGATTAAACAAGTTCCTCTTGTCCTGAGCAGTAGAACCAACACAGATGCAACATATAGCTATAATTACAACAAATCGGAGATTATTGTTATTTTGTCTTTTCATTTTTGTTCTTTCTTCTTAATAGTCCTGACTTAGTGGAAGTATCGTCTATGCTTAACTCTACTCCTTTCTTTTCCGCTTCCTCGATTTCTTCTTGTATGGGCTTGATTATTTTATGGAACATTCTAAAAGCCGCCTCTTGATTATCGTCAATGGATTCGCTTATGCCAATTGTTTTGTATTTGTTTCGCTGTTTCCGCGCTGAAATACAAGATTCACCTCTATTGATATAAGTATGGTCAAACACATCAAAAATAATCTCTCCATCTATGTTTTCGAAAACAAACCATGCATTATCGCTACCTCTGGTCGTGCTTTTGTATTCAATTAGAAAGTCCGCATCTTTTACATTATCCACAACTGGCCAAAAATCAGAGTAACAGAGTAAATCTTTTAATGTCCTTGCTCCAGCCTGATTGTAGTCTTCACCATTAATCACAACATATACACGTTTGCCTTTGGCAAAAACAAAGTTGTCCGTCTGCTTCTCTATAATAGGGTTAGGATTCAACATAAGTGTACTTTCTGGAAAGCGAATCTTGACTACATCTTTTTGATACATGGTTAATTCCTGATGATCAACAACATAAGCAACAATAGAGTCCCCTCTTAGAAAGGCCATTTCTGCCTTAATCGGATTACCTTTCTTGGGGTAGATGAAAACCTGTGCCTTAACGCATGTATAGAACATACAGAGAATGATTAGCAATAATGTTCTTCTCATATCTAAGTGATTTATAATTATTCTGGGTCATATTTCTGCAGATAAGCGTACAAAAAGAAAACGTGGACAATTACTTTCGTCTACGCTTTCTGAGGAGTCTCCCAACACCTTGCAGTCCTAAACGGGTAAAAGCCCACGCCTTTGGCGTGAGCATTAACTTTTACCCTTGACTGCTTCTTTTAAATTGGGAGAATTTTCAGAAAGCAAGAATATAAAGCTAACGCTTCTTCCTATATGTCTAACTTGTGTTTATCTGTCCATAGGCATTATTGGATTAGTAGTTGATTCGCTACAAAGTTACGAATAAATTGACGAAAACCAAAAAAGAAGAAGAAAAACTTATCGTACGAAAACGAAACGCTACGACAACGAAGACGAAGGCGAGATGCTACGAAAAAGAAGGGGAGCCATCACTGGTTCCCCTTCCCTGCTCTTTCTTCTCCTTTTTAACCCTTACAACCGCATGAGTGAGAGCCTCTTGTCGGACTTGAACCAACGACCTATTCATTACGAATGAATTGCTCTACCACTGAGCTAAAGAGGCCTGTTCTTGCGCTTGCGATTGCAAAGGTACGAATAAAAAACGAAAACGAGAACGAAAACGAGATTTTTTTTCGTACCTTTGTATTATACTATGAAGAAGATGTATTGCTTGTTTACCCTCGTCGCAGCACTTGCCGTGCAGGCTGAGGCTCAGGAGACGAGGATGGTGCTGGACCTCAGGGACAGCCTGGAGAGAGAACAGTACACGGTGAGTGTGCCCGTGGAGGACGGGAACTACCGCGTTACGGTGGGCATGGGAGTGAGGAAACGCGCGGGGAGCACCACCGTGAGAGCGGAGAGCAGGAGGCTGTTTGTGGAGAACGAGCCTACGCGGAAGGGAGAGCGGAAGACGGTGTCGTTCCTGGTGAACAAACGCAGCCCCAGGATTTCGGACACGGAGAGGGTGAGAATAAAGGAGAGGGAGCGCGGAAAACTGAACTGGGACGACTTGCTCACACTGGAGATAACGGGACAGAAGCAAGCTGTTACGGACATCACCATAGAGCGCGACACGGTGGCTCCTACGGTATTCCTGTGCGGTAACAGCACGGTAGTTGACCAAGACGAGGAGCCATGGGCCTCATGGGGACAGATGATACCAAGGTGGTTCAACGACTCGGTATGCTTCTGCAACCTGGCTGAGAGCGGGGAGACGGCAAGCACCTTTATAGCCGCAGGGAGACTGAAGAAAGCGCTCTCGATGATGAAACGCGGAGACTACATCGTCATGGAGTTCGGACACAACGACCAGAAACAGAAGTCGGCGGGTTCGGGGGCTTACTACAACTTTGCCACTGCACTGAAGACTTTTGTCGACGAAGCCCGCAGCCGTGGGGCAACGCCCATCTTTATCACCCCCACCCAGCGCAGGATGTTCGATAGTCAAGGGAGGATACAGGAAACCCATGCCGACTATCCCGAGGCCATGAAGTGGGTGGCTGAGAGGGAGGGATGCCCGTTGGTGGACCTGCACGAGATGACGCGTCAGCTGTTTGAGACGCTGGGAGTGGAGGGCTCGAAGAAGGCTTTCGTGCACTACCCTGCCAACTCCTACCCGGGGCAGGAGAAACCGTTGGCGGACAACACGCACTTCAACCCCTATGGAGCCTACGAGATAGCCAAGTGTGTGGTGCAGGGGCTGAGGGAGCAGGGTGTGGGCTTTGTGCGTTACCTGAGGCCAGAATTCCCTGTAGGCTATTCCCCACTCCACCCCAGTCGCAGGGAGGACTTTCTGTGGACGGAGAGCAAAAGGGTGGACCTCGTGAAACCGGATGGGAACTGAATGACAACGAGACGCTTCGCTACGACAACGAAAAGCACTAACCACTAAGCCCTAACCACTAACCCTTATTATAAGAGGAACGTACGCGGGAAAGTGTTTCGGGTGTCATCTGCAGGAATGAGGCCACATGCAGCATGGGGGCACGCAAGATGATTTCGGGATGGGTACGCAGGAGACGGGCGTAACGCTCACTTGCATTCTCGAAACGCTGAGAGTCGGCATGCTCCTGGCTGGATATGAGCGCATGCTCCAGTATCTTACGGTAGAGAAGCTCCATCTCGTGGTTCTGCAGCATGGACACGTGCCAAGCCTCGTAGGGAATGGCATATAGGAGCGAGTTCTCCAGGGCCTCCACTATCAGACGGCTGGGTTCCTGTTTCAGGAAACTCTCTATGCAGAAACAGATGCGACCCTCGAAGGAGAAGTGTTCGGTTACGTCCTTCTGGTTCTTGTAGTAATACTGGCGAACCATACCCTTGGAGACAAAGTACATGGCACGGCACACGTCCCCCTCGGGCAGCACGATGTCGCCCTTCTGGAACTTCAGGGGGACGAGCATCTGCGAGAGAGCCTCTATGCCCATAGGGCTGAGGGTGCAGTATATGCGGGCTATTTCCCTTGCTATGTCTCTCGTGGTATTGGTCATGGTGTGTTCACTTTTCTTTTTCTGTCTCTGAGTCTTTTCTGTTTCGTAGTGCAACGTCTCGTTAGTCTAACTTCAGCACCGCAAGGAAGGCTTTCTGCGGTACCTGTACGTTGCCTATCTGCTTCATGCGTTTCTTTCCCTTCTTCTGTTTCTCCAGCAGTTTGCGCTTGCGGCTCACGTCACCGCCGTAACACTTGGCCAGCACATCCTTTCTGACCTGTTTCACGGTCTCGCGGGCGATAATCTTTCCCCCGATGGCTGCCTGTATGGCAATGTCGAACTGCTGGCGAGGGAGCAGCTCCTTGAGTTTCTCACACATCCTGCGGCCAAAGCTTTCTGCATTGTCCACATGGGTAAGGGTGCTGAGCGCATCCACTGGCTCACCGTTCAGCAGGATGTCCAGCTTCACCAGACGGCTGGGACGGAATCCATCCTGGTGGTAGTCGAACGAGGCGTAACCCTTGGAGATGCTCTTCAGCTTGTCGTAGAAGTCGATGACTATCTCTCCCAGCGGAAGGGAATACTGCAGTTCCACACGGTTGCCGCTAATGTACTCCTGTTTCAGCAACTCTCCGCGCTTACCCAGACAGAGCGTCATGATGGGGCCTATGAAGGTGCTGGTGGTGATGACTGATGCGTGGATATAGGGCTCCTCCACATGGTCGATGAGCGTGGGGTCGGGCATGCCTGCTGGGTTGTGTACTTCCTTCACCCCACCCTGCTTGTCGTACACCATGTAGGATACGTTGGGCACGGTGGTGATGACATCCATGTTGAACTCTCGGTCGAGACGTTCCTGAATGATTTCCATGTGCAGCAATCCCAGGAACCCACAGCGGAAACCGAAGCCCAGAGCCACTGACGACTCGGGTTGGAAGGTGAGTGAAGCATCGTTGAGTTGGAGTTTCTCCAGTGAGGCACGCAGGTTCTCAAAGTCTTCGGTCTCAATGGGATAGACACCGGCAAACACCATAGGCTTCACCTCCTCGAAACCGGCAATGGCCGTCTGGCAGGGATTCTCCATCGTGGTGATGGTGTCACCCACCTTTACTTCGGTGGCCGTCTTTATTCCGCTCACGATGTAACCCACGTCTCCGCAATGCAACTCACTTCGGGCTATCATGTCCATCTTCAGCACACCTATTTCGTCGGCCTTATACTCCTTGCCTGTGTTGATGAAGCGCACCTGGTCTCCACTCTTGATGGAACCGTTCACTATCTTGAAGTAGGCGATGATACCGCGAAACGAGTTGAACACGGAGTCGAAGATGAGAGCCTGAAGAGGAGCCTTCTCGTCCCCACCAGGAGCAGGAATGCGGTCGACTACGGCAGAGAGTATTTCCTCCACTCCCATGCCCGTCTTTCCGCTTGCACGTATGATTTCCTCGTGCTTGCACCCCAGGAGGTCCACAATCTCGTCCTCCACCTCTTCGGGCATAGCATTGGGCATGTCACACTTGTTGATGACGGGAATGATTTCCAGGTCATGGTCGATGGCCATATAGAGGTTGGATATGGTCTGTGCCTGCACGCCCTGTGTGGCATCCACCACCAGCAGGGCACCCTCGCAGGCAGCTATCGAGCGGCTCACCTCGTAGGAGAAGTCCACGTGTCCCGGAGTATCTATCAGGTTCAGCGTATAGGTCTCTCCCCCACGCTTGTACTCCATCTGTATGGCGTGGCTCTTAATGGTGATGCCGCGTTCGCGCTCCAGGTCCATATCATCAAGCATCTGGCCCTCAGTAACCTTGATGGTGTCGGTGTATTCCAGCAGACGGTCGGCCAAGGTGGATTTACCATGGTCAATGTGGGCAATGATGCAGAAATTGCGTATGTTCTTTTGCATGGAATGCATATTTGGAACAAAGGTAGCAAAAAAAAATGATTCTATACGTAAGAGAGCACAAAAAAACGTCTCGGAACTTGTGTCCCGAGGCGTTTATACCTTGAAATGTATCCTTCTGGGGGTGGAAATTAGTTCAGGGCAACAACGATGTCCTTACCTTCCTCGCTTACGGAAACCTTGTCCTCGCGAAGCAACCAACCCAGGCCCAGATACAGCTCTTTGTCTGTCTTCAACTTGGCAACCTTCTTCAGGTCCTTGTTGTTCAAAGCACCATTCTCGTTCAATGCGGTCCAAATCTGACCTGCAACTGTACCAACCTTTTCGTTCATAATCTCTTTACCTTTTAAAAACAATTTATACTTTGTGTCTCAGTCAATGTTTCCATTGACATTGCAAAGGTAAGTACAATCTTTCAAACTCCGTTGCACGTTGCAGTGCAACGCACAAATTTTCCGCGTTTTCTTGACATATATCAAAATAAACTCTGCGTTGCAATGCAACGTGCAACGCTGAAATAAGGACGCATTTCCTTGACACATATCAAATTTATGCTTATCTTTGCAAACCTATAGAGAACACGGACAAAAGATGAAGAGACTGCTTTTCCTTGCCACACTGACCATGCTTACGGCGTGCCACAAGAAATCGTTCGAAGAGCGAGTAATGGAGGATGTGGAGAAATTCAACCGCGAGGAGGCCCCCAAACGGGTGGACCCAATCACGGTGCAGGATAGTGTGAAGTTCGCTCCCGACACGCACACGCTCACTTACTTCTACACGATGGAGGGGGATGCCGACAACGAGGAGGTGCTGACGGAGGAGGTACGTCAGACTCACCACGACAACCTGCTGAAGAACCTGCGTGGGAGCATACAACTGAAGCCCCACAAAGAGCAGGGCTTCAGCTTTGAGTATCGCTATTATTCGAAAAAAACGGGTAAACTGCTCATCAGGGAACAGTTTGTTCCAGAGGACTATCGTTAGGCGTTCTCCCTAAGCAACTGCTCAAGGGCACGACACAACTGGTCGGGACAGCTGGTGGTTTTCATCCCGCAACGTATTCCGTCGAGCTTGCTCATCACATCCTCCACTTTCATCCCCCGCACCAACTGCGACAAGCCTTTGGTGTTTCCGTCGCAGCCTCCGTATATCTGACAATCTGCAACTTTGTCGTCTTCCACTGCAACCTCTATGTATTGGCTGCAAGTCCCCTGGGTCTTATAGACGGTGCGCTTCATCCCTCGATTTCGGGCTTCATGTTGGTGTAGACGGTCTGTACGTCGTCAAACTCTTCCAGCTTCTCCACCATCTTGTTGATGGTCTCACGCTGTTCGTCGGTGACATCCTTCAGGTCGTTGGGAATGTAGGTGAATTCTCCTCCCACGTCCTCATAGCCGTCAGCCTCCAGTTTCTTTTGTATGGCATTGTAGCTGGTGGGCTCGCCATAGATGGTGATGGTGCCTTCCTCGTCGTCCTGCTCGTAGTCTTCGTCTACTCCGTAGTCTATCATCTCCAGGATGAAGTCGTCCATGTCCATGTCGTCCTTCTTCTTGAAGGTGAACACACACTTGTGGTCGAACAGGAAGGAGAGGGAACCCGTGGTACCCATGTTTCCGGAGAACTTGTTGAAGACGGAACGCACATCGGCAACGGTGCGTGTAGTGTTGTCCGTCAGCGTGTCCACAAACACAGCCACTCCGTGAGGGCCGTATCCTTCGTAGGTCACGCTCTTGTAGTCGCTCTGGTCCTTGCCCATAGCGTTCTTTATGGCACGCTCGATGTTGTCCTTCGGCATGTTCTCACGCTTACAGACGGCGATGACGCTGCGCAGTGAAGGGTTGTTCTCGGGTTCTGGGCCTCCTGCCTTAACGGCAATGGCTATCTGTTTGCCCAGACGGGTGAAAGTCTTGGCCATGTGGCCCCAACGTTTTAGTTTCGTAGCTTTGCGGTATTCAAATGCTCTTCCCATTGTTTGATAATATTATTCGTTATTACGTTATTTCGGTATATTGGTATTTCGCGGCTTAGCGCAACTCCGCATGGAGCTGGTTCGTGAGGTTCTGTATGAGTTTCTGCATGATGGTATCTATCTGCTTGTCTCCCATCGTGCGCGACTCGTCTTGCAGAATGAAGTTCACGGCATAGGATTTCTTGCCTGCAGGCAGGTTCTTCCCTTCGTAGACATCGAACAGACGCACCTCCTTGAGCAGTTTCTTCTCCGTGCCGTAGGCTATCTTCTCAATCTCCCCGAACTCCACGTTCTTGTCCAGCAACAGAGCCAGGTCACGGCTTACTGCGGGATATTTCGGTATCTCGTAGTAGGTGACGCTCTGGTTGCGTATGGCCTTCATCAGCAGTTTCCAGTTGAGGTCGGCAAAGTAGACGGGGGATTCTATGTCGAACTGCTTCTGAATCTTCAGTGCGACAATACCCATTGTCACGAGTGTCTTGCCTCCGCGGTTCTGTATCTCCAGACTCTTGTCGAACAGGTCACTCTTTCCTTCGGCAAACACCAAGGCCCCGAAGGGAACACCCATGCGGCTGAGTATGTTCGTCACGTGAGCCTTCAGTTCATAGAAGGAGGTGTCTTCGTCAGGATGAGCCCAACTGCCGGTTACTCGTTTTCCTGTCAGCCAAAGACCGAGGTGATAGTCCTCACTGTAGGCATCCAGCACGTGCTTGATGACCTCGGGGTCTCGACTGGAACTTACCCCAGGTACTATCTCGGGACAGCGTCTCTCCTCGTGGAAATAGTAGCAGTTGCCATACTCAAAGAAGTGTTGGTTGGGCATACGGTATGAGGCATTGCGTGCTATGCTCTCCAATCCGCCAAACAACAGGGTCTGACGCAGAACGTTCAGGTCCTGGCTCAGGGGGTTGAGCAGACGTACGCTGTTCTCACTCTTGTAGCTGTTCAGTCCCTCATAGTATGCTCCACGCTGGAGCGAGTTGTTCAGAATCTCACGGAAGCCTGCTCCCACAAGTTGTTCTGCCACCAGGTTCTGCAACCGATGGCTCTTGTCGGGTTCGCCCTTCACGCTGAGACTACTCTTCAGGCTGCTGGGAATCTCCACATTGTTGTATCCGTAGATGCGCAGAATGTCCTCCACCACATCACAGGGACGCTGCACGTCGACTCTATAGGCGGGAACCTCCACGTCCAAACCCTCCGTGCCTTGCCTCAGGACCCTCATCTCCAGGCTTTCAAGGATGCTGACGATGGTTTCCCGGGGGATGTGTTTGCCGATGAGGGCGTCCACATAGTCGAACTTGAGATTCACGATGGCATTCTCAAACACCTTTGATGTCGGACTCTTTACATCCACAATCTCCATGCTCACCTCTGCTCCAGCCAGTTCCTTTGCAAGGATGGCTGCCTGCTTCAGTGCGTAAATCTGACCATTGGGGTCTATGCCGCGCTCAAAACGGAAGGAGGCGTCTGTACTGAGCCCGTGACGACGTGCACTCTTGCGTATCCATGTGGGATTGAAGTAAGCACTCTCCAGCAGCACGTCCTTGGTGGTCTCGTAGGTTCCGCTACCCTTTCCGCCAAACACTCCGGCTATGCACATGGGTTCTTCGGCATTGCAGATGGCAAGGTCGTGGTCACTCAGCTTGTGCTCCACCCCATCCAGCGTGACAAAGGGAGTACCCTCGGGCATGGCCTTCACCACTACCTTCTGCCCTTTTATCATGTCTGCGTCAAAGCAGTGCAGGGGCTGGCCGTAAGCCATCATGATGTAGTTCGTGATGTCAACGATATTGTTGATGGGACGCAAGCCGATGACGGTAAGCTTCTCCTTCAGCCATTCAGGACTTTCCTTCACCTCGCAGTTCTTCAACGTTACAGCAGCGTATCGGGGACATGCTTCCTGCTGTTCTACCACCACTTCTATGGGCAAGTCGTGATTGTCTACGCGGAAAGACTCACAGTCGGGACGGTGAAGACTAGTCTTCTTCCCGTTTTGTATGAGCCATGCATACAGGTCGCGCGCTACTCCATAATGGCTGCACGCATCAGCACGGTTAGGCGTGATGTCCACCTCTATGATATAGTCACTCTCCAGATGGTAGTACTCCGCGGCAGGTTGTCCTACTGGTGCGTCCTCGGGCAGAACAATAATGCCAGCGTGGTCGGTCCCTATTCCTATCTCGTCCTCGGCACATATCATGCCGTTGCTTTCTATGCCGCGCAACTTGCTCTTCTTGATGGTGAAACACTGGTCACCGTCGTAAAGCTTTGTTCCCAGGGTGGCCACCATGACTTTCTGTCCTGCTGCCACGTTGGGAGCACCGCATACTATCTGGGTAGGTTCTCCCTGTCCGAGGTCGACGCTGCATACATGCATGTGGTCACTGTTTGGGTGAGGCTCACACGTCAGCACATGACCGATGACGATACCCTCAAGTCCTCCCTTTATGCTTTGTACTTCCTCTACGCTGTCCACCTCCAGTCCTTCACTGGTAAGCGCGTCGGCAACCTCTTGTGCCGTCATGTCGAAGTCAACGTATTCCTTTAGCCACTTATACGATATGTTCATATATAAATATTATAATATAAGGTGTTGGTTTTTCGCGTGCAAAATTACGAAATAATTACGAATTAAAGGCGATGTAACCGATATTTATTCGCGATGTCTGTGGAAGAATGGGCCGAAACACTCCCTTGTCCTTCAAAACGGAGGCTCGTCAGAGGATGAGGGAGGAACGGCAGAATCATCGTCGATAGGCAGGTTCACGTTCATGGAACTGATGGCATCCATGTCGTCCTGCGACATCTTGGACACAATGCTACCCTCTTCGCCAGGCATGGGGATGTAGGCGTTCTCTCCGATGTTCTCGAATCGTGCATACTTCGACTGGAAGTTCAGCAACACATCGCCCACAGCACCGTTACGGTGCTTCGCTATGATGATTTCTGCCTTGCCTCTGAGGTCGTTGCCCTTGTCGTCCTCGTATATTTTGTAGTATTCGGGACGGTGGATGAAACATACCATGTCGGCATCCTGCTCTATGGCACCCGATTCACGCAAGTCACTCAGCTGTGGACGCTTCCCGTCGCTTCCCTCACGGTTCTCCACTCCACGGTTCAGCTGACTCAGGGCAATGATGGGAATGTTCAGTTCCTTAGCCAGGGCCTTCAGGTTACGGCTGATGGTCGACACCTCTTCCTGTCGGCTTCCGAAACTCATGCCACTGGCATTCATCAGCTGCAGATAGTCAATCATTATCACCTTCACATCATGTTCGCGCACCAGCCTTCGAGCCTTAGTGCGCAGTTCGAAGATACTGAGCGAGGGAGTGTCGTCCACATAGATGGGGGAATCTATGAGCTGACTGATACGCGTGTCTAACTGTGACCACTCGTAACGCTCCAGCTGTCCGTTCTTAATCTTCTCGCCAGGAATCTCACACACGTTCGTTATCAGGCGGTTAACCAACTGCACGTTAGCCATTTCCAGTGAGAACATAGCCACGGGGATACGCTGGTCAACAGCCATCTTCTTCATCATCGAAAGTACAAAAGCCGTCTTACCCATTGCAGGACGTGCGGCAATGATGATGAGGTCGCTGTTCTGCCAACCGCTGGTAATCTTATCCAGTTTGTCAAAACCAGAGGCAAGACCCGACAGACCATCCGTACGCTGGGCAGCCTTCTGAAGCAGTTCATAGGCTTCCGATATGACGGGATTAATCTGGGTATAGGAGTTCGTCGTCGTCTGCTGTGAGAGTTCAAAGAGACTGGATTCGGCAAACTGCATCAGGTCGGCCACATCGGTGGTTTCATCAAATGCGTCATGTATCACGTGACTTGCAAACGTGATAAGCCTGCGTGCCTGATACTTCTGCAACAATATCTTGGCCTGATACTCAATGTGCGCACTCGTTATCACATCCTGTGCCAGCCTCATAATGTAGTGAGGTCCGCCTGCCTCCTCCAGTTTGCCTTGCGTCTGCAGATACTGGGGCACGGTGAGCACGTCCACGGGACGCTGGTTGACACTCAGCGACTGAATGGCCTCAAAGATAAGCTGATGACGATGGTCATAGAAGACCTCTGGCTTCAGGAAGTTAGACACCTGGGCATAAGCATCCTGCTCAATGAGCATGGCCCCTAGGACGGCAGACTCAAATTCCAGCTGCTGTGGCTGTTTGTGTCCGTAGGAGTCAGTTGCAGGCACTTCTACAATCTTAGTCTTCGATTGGCGGCTACGACGGTTGTTGGTCGATGATTCGGGCATAACGTATGTGATAATATTATATAATGTGTAGCAAGACGAACGTAAACTCTCTTTTTTGCTGGGTTGCAAATATAAGAAGATTTGCCGATATGTGCAACACGAACAATTAAAATTTTTAAAATAACTTAAACCATACACTTATATCAAAAATAAATCGCTATCTTTGTCTTTCGAAACATAAAACGTACAGAACCAAATTATTACTGCTTCATGAAACGAATCGTCCTACTCTTGACTCTCATCGTCTCCCCCTTTCTGAGCATCTGCATGGCTCAGACCAACCGTGAGGCACGTGTGACCTATGTGTTGCAAAACCTTGGAGTCAATCGTGATACTCAGAAGAAACTGCGTCCCCTCTTGGCGGACTATCTGGCCGAGAAGAAGAAAGCCAACGAGCCGTACGATGCACTCAAAGCCAAGTTAAAGACCAAAATAGAACTGGAGAGCATCAGCAATGCCGATGCCGATAAACTGTTGGCTGCGAAATGGGAGGCTGCAACCAAGGAGCTGGTAGTAAAGAAGGAGTACGACAAGAAGTTCAGAACTGTGCTCTCACCCAAGAAGACATATCGTTGCTTCGACCTATTGAATGACAAGAAGAGCAAGGTGCTTGGCAAGAAGAAGGGTGGAAACGACGAGGACGACGAGTGAAGACAAACTCTCCACATGCTTGGTTGCTTGCCACACGTCCCGCTACGCTTAGCGGAGCGCTCTCCCCTGTGGCTGTAGCCCTTTCGCTATCCTTCTCACAGGGCTGTTTTCAGTGCCTTCCTGCCTTGTTGTGCGTATTGTTTGCATTGCTGATGCAGATTGATGCCAATTTTGCAAACGACTATCTCGATTACCTTTCCGGAACCGATGGTCCTGACCGTCTGGGGCCTCCTCGTGCATGTGCGCAGGGATGGATTACTCCCCGTGCTATGCTTCGAGGCATTCTTCTCACCACTCTTCTCGCCTCCCTTGTCGGGCTCCCCTTAGTCATCTGGGGCGGTTGGTGGATGGTCGCTATTGGATTGGCTTGTATTCTCTGTTGCATGCTCTACTCTACCCTGGCCCGTCGAGCTATGGGTGACATATTGGTCATCCTCTTCTTTGGTATTGTTCCCGTCACGGTCACCTACTATCTGCAAAACAAAGCAGCGTCGCCAGAGGCCAATTCCCAATCTTCAATTTTCAACAATCAACTAATATCCGCTGCTCTCGCCATGGGGCTGGTCACCGATTGCCTGCTCTTGGTCAACAACTATCGTGACCGTGATACCGACAGCGCAGTCGGAAAGCATACGCTGGTCACCCTCATTGGCCCTCGTGCTACCGAATGGCTCTATCTGCTTTTGGGGCTCGTTGCCTTTGCTTTATGTTTCCCTGATTCGCGAATACTGCTTTTCTACCTTCCCTTCCACTTCTATAATTGGCTGCAATTGCGTCGCATCCATGAAGGGCGCGAACTAAACCGTCTGCTGGGTAAGACAGCAGCATCCATCCTCCTCTTCGCTATCCTGTACAGCGTAGGAGTTATAGTTGGCAGTTCCTGATAATAAGATAAAAAACAATTATATATGGCACAACAACAAGACGACAAGAAGATTATCTTCTCGATGGTGGGCGTAAGCAAGACCATCCAACAGACACAGAAACAAGTACTCAAGAACATCTACCTCTCCTTCTTCTATGGAGCCAAGATTGGCATCATTGGTCTGAACGGTGCGGGTAAGTCCACGCTGATGAAAATCATCGCCGGTCTCGACCAGCAGTACCAAGGCCAGTTGGTGTTCTCGCCTGGTTATTCGGTGGGTTATCTCCCACAGGAACCACATCTGGACGACACGAAAACGGTTATGGACGTTGTTAAAGAAGGAGTTCAGCATATTGTTGATGCACTTACTGAGTATGAGGATATTAACCAGAAGTTCGGATTGCCCGAATACTATGAGGACGAGGATAAGATGAACCAACTCTTTGCGCGCCAAGGCGAACTGCAAGACATCATCGATGCCACCGATGCGTGGAACCTCGACAGCCGTCTCGAGCGGGCGATGGACGCCCTCAGATGTCCACCTGCCGACCAACTTTGTGGTGTGCTTTCGGGAGGTGAGCGTCGTCGTGTAGCCTTGTGCCGATTGCTCCTTCAGAAGCCCGATGTCTTGTTGCTGGACGAGCCGACAAACCACCTCGATGCAGAAAGCATCGACTGGCTCGAGCAGCACCTACAGCAATACGAGGGTACCGTCATCTGCGTGACCCACGACCGCTACTTCCTCGACGATGTTGCAGGCTGGATTCTGGAACTCGACCGAGGCGAGGGCATACCTTGGAAGGGCAACTACTCCTCGTGGCTGGAACAGAAGACGAAGCGCATGGAGATGGAGGAGAAGGTGGCATCGAAACGTCGCAAAACATTGGAGCGCGAGTTGGAATGGGTACGCATGGCACCGAAGGCTCGCCAAGCCAAGGGCAAGGCGCGTCTGAACTCCTATGATAAGATGTTGAACGAGGAGCAGAAGGAACGTGAAGAGAAGTTAGAAATCTTCATTCCCAACGGTCCTCGCCTCGGCAACAAGGTTATCGAAGCTCATGGCGTGTCCAAGTCATTCGGCGACAAGGTGCTCATCAAGGACTTGGAGTTCATGTTGCCGCCTAACGGTATTGTGGGTGTAATTGGTCCCAACGGTGCTGGCAAGACCACCCTCTTCCGCATGATTATGGGGCAGGAAACGCCTGATGCCGGCACATTCGAAGTGGGTGAGACGGTGAAGCTGGCCTATGTCGACCAGAGCCACAAGGATATCAAGGCCGACGAGAGTGTCTATCAGGTCATCAGCCAAGGCAACGAACTCATCCGCATGGGGGGGCGCGACGTGAACGTCCGTGCCTATCTCTCTCGCTTCAACTTCTCCGGTGCCGACCAGGAGAAGAAATGCGGCGTGCTCTCCGGCGGTGAGCGCAACCGCCTCCACTTGGCCATGGCACTGAAACAAGAGGGCAACGTCCTGCTCCTCGACGAGCCCACCAACGACATCGACGTGAACACGCTGCGTGCTCTGGAGGAAGGTCTCGAATCCTTCGCCGGTTGTGCCGTCGTCATCAGCCACGACCGTTGGTTCCTCGACCGCATCTGTACCCACATCCTTGCCTACGAAGGTGACGGTCAGGTCTTCTTCTTCGAAGGTTCCTACTCCGAATATGAAGCTAACAAGTGCAAGCGACTGGGCATCGAAGAACCCAAGCGCGCCCGTTATCGCAAACTCGTGGAGGATTAAATTTTACTATAGTTCCAATAAATACTATAGTCACTATAGGAACTATAGAATAAGGGGGCCTATTTGCGTCTAAATGTGTAAGTATTCATCCAACTCTGACTCTGGTCATGTAGGGTTATGGTGTTGGCATCGACAATGGCATAGTCATAAACTTTTGAAATGCTTAACGACCAACCACCATTCTCCTCACTTTTGCCATAGGCATGTATCTCCTTTTTGTCGGTATTGATATAGAAATACATATCCCAGTGCTCTGTTTCCTTACCCAAATAGACAAAGTCCCGTGTCATGCTCCCATGAAATTCCATCCTTGCAAACGAACTTGAGGCTGGTGCTATCTCAGTCGGAGAATCAAATGCAGAAAATGTTATGGTTTCGGGCGAGACAGCATCGGTGGTTACCCATGTGCCGTTGAGAGACTGGATGACAGTCTTAACATCTGAAGGGAAACCACTATATTCATCATCGTCACCGCAAGACGTTAATACTATTAAGGGCATAATGGTCATAAATAATACGAGTTTCTTCATAATAGTAAGTATTATAAGTGAATAATTTAAGTATGTATCCTCCGACATACAAAAAAAGAAAACGTGGACTACTTACTTCGTCTACGTTCTATCAGGTATCGGCAAACACCTATGCAGCATATTCGAGTAAAAGCCCACGCCTAACGGCGCGAGCATCAACCTTTACTCTTGCTGCTCTGTGAAATTTTGCCGATTTCGATAGAACAAGATTCAAAGCTAACGCTTCTTCCTATATGTCTAAATTACGTTTATCTGTTCATTGGCGTAAGGTTTTTAGCTGTTCTTTGACGGCAAAGTTACAAAATAGTTAAGAAAAGATGAAACATCATGGAATATTTTTCGTATCTTCGCAAGCAGAATACGAATAACCATCAAGCAGAAAACTAATAATTATACTATGAAACGCTTATTTCTATTTCTCATTGTCAATTGTCAGTTGGCAGTTGGCAATTGGGCTAATGCCCAGACCTACCCCATTCAGCCGGTGCCATTCACAAGTGTGAGCATTGAACAGGGAACGTTTTGGGGACAGCGCCTGAAGGCCAGCCGCGACGTGACCATTCCCCTCGCCTTCTCGAAATGCGAGAGCGAAGGACGATACAAAAACTTCGAGATTGCAGCGCGCCAACTTCGGGGCGAGGACACCTCGAAGGTACGTGTGAAGGGCTACTCGTTCGACGATACCGACGTGTACAAGACCATAGAGGGTGCGAGCTATCTGTTACAGACGTATCCCGACAAGAAACTGAAGGCTTACATCGACTCCGTGCTGGCCATCGTGGCGCAGGCCCAGGAGCCTGACGGCTATCTCTATACGGCCCGCACGATGAATCCCAAGCGTCCTCACGAGTGGGCTGGCCCTCAGCGCTGGGTGAAGGAAGAGGACCTGAGCCACGAACTCTACGACCTTGGCCACATGGTCGAAGGGGCCATCGCCCACTATCAGGCTACGGGTGAGCGCACGTTCTTGGACATTGCCATTCGATACGCCGACTGTGTGTGCCGCGAAGTCGGACCCAATCCAGGCCAGGCTTGCGTGGTTCCCGGCCACCAGATACCTGAGATGGCCCTGGCCAAGCTCTATACGGTGACGGGCGACAAGAAGTATCTGGACGAGGCAAAGTTCTTGCTTGACTATCGCGGCAAGACGACCATCGTGCACGATTACTCCCAGGCTCACAAGCCTGTCGTCGAGCAGGACGAGGCCGTAGGCCATGCCGTGCGCGCCGCGTATATGTACAGTGGTATGGCCGACGTGGCAGCCCTTACGGGCGACTCGGCCTATATACGGGCCATCGACCGTATATGGGACAACATCGTAGGTAAGAAGATGTACATCACCGGTGGTATAGGCAGCACCTCCAGCGGCGAGGCGTTCGGGCGCAACTACGAACTGCCCAACATGTCGGCATACTGCGAGACGTGTGCCGCCATCGGCAATGTCTATGTCAACCATCGTCTGTTCCTTCTGCACGGAGATTCGAAGTATTACGACGTGCTGGAGCGTTCGCTCTACAACGGAGTCATCAGCGGTGTCTCCCTCGACGGTGGAGGCTTCTTCTATCCCAACCCCCTGGAATCCATGGGACAACACCAACGTCAGGCCTGGTTTGGCTGCGCCTGCTGCCCCTCCAACATCTGTCGTTTCATCCCTTCCGTCCCGGGCTATTTCTACCAGACGAGGGAACGTGACCTCTACGTCAATCTCTTCGGGGGCAACACAGCCAACCTGCAGGTGGCAGGCAAGAAGGTAACGCTCTCTCAGGAGACCAACTATCCCTGGGACGGTGACATCCTGCTGACGGTGAAGGAAAACAAGGCCGGCACGTGGCGCATGCGCATACGTATCCCCGGATGGGTACGTGGCCAGGTGGTGCCAAGCGACCTGTATAGCTACAGCGACAACAAGCGGCTGGGATTCGACGTAAAGGTCAACGGCGAGAGCCTCTACCCAGAACTCGACCACGGCTACTTCACCATCGAGCGCAAATGGAAGAAGGGTGACCGTGTGGAGATACACTTCGACATGGAGCCTCGTCTGGTCACTGCCCTCGAAAACGTCAGTGCCGACCAGGGCCGAGTATCGGTCGAGCGCGGTCCGCTCGTCTATTGTGCAGAGTTCCCCGACAACGACTTCGACCTCGGAGGTATGCTGCTTAACCAGAAACCCAAGTTCACGCTTTCCGACATGGTGCTGAAGACGGACAAGGTAAACCATAAACTTATCCGCCTGGACACCGATGCCCAGCTGCTGAACTTCGACGAGACAGGGGCCCTCACCACCAAGTCTGAGCACCTGCACCTTATACCCTACTACGCCTGGAACCACCGTGGCTCAGGTCGCATGATGGTATGGTTGCCCCAGCAGTTGCGTGCAACCTCGCCTGCCCTTCCCCCGTCGCTTGCCAGCCGCAGCCGCCTGACGGCCAGCACCCGTACGCCTGCGCTCAGCGCGCTCAACGACCGTCTGGTGCCGAAGAATGCCGAGGACCGAAGCGTGCCCTACTACCATTGGTGGCCCAAGCAGGCCTCTACCGAATGGCTCGAATATACCCTGCCCGAGCGTAGCACCGTCAGCTCGTCTACGGTCTACTGGTTCGACGACGGGCCCTGGGGTGGCTGTCGTGTACCCAAGTCGTGGCGCATCCTTTACCGCCAACAGGGCGGAGAGTGGCAGCCCGTAGATGCACTGGATGCCTACACTACGCGCAAGGGAAGCGCCAACACCGTCCATTTCACTCCGGTCGAAGCTGACGGCGTCCGCCTCGAAGTGACCTTGCCTGACGACAACTCTGCCGGTATCTTTGAGTGGGGTATCGAATAGATAACCAGATATAGTAATATGGAAGAGGGTGTGTCAAAATAGGCACATCCTCGTTTTCTGTTTTTTCATGTTGGCAC
>ERZ842401.3533-NODE-3533-length-19275-cov-5.127940_pt1 | contig 19275 bp, 6 predicted proteins | sample MGYA00521270_ERZ842401 | MGnify/ENA primary metagenome ERZ842401 (study PRJEB31892, sample SAMEA3878208) | bioreactor metagenome | biome: Moose rumen | place: Sweden | collected 2011-10 | study: EMG produced TPA metagenomics assembly of the PRJEB12797 data set... | reverse complement strand
ACATGGACAAATGGCTTGAGGCAGTGGCCTCGGTCTATGCCGTCAACCACGACCCTGAGCTGGATACCATCATGGACCGCTTCATAGGTCTTGTCCAGAGGGCACAACGCCAGGACGGCTACATCCACACACCCGTTATCATCCGCGAGCGCAACGCCGCAGCAGCCACTGCGCCCGTCGGTTTTTCCGACGGGACTTCCGGCCCCGTTGGCACCGCCACCGGCACTAAGCAGGACACGGCCTTCGCCAACCGTCTGAACTTCGAGACCTACAACCTGGGCCACCTCATCATGGCCGGCATCATACACAAGCGCGCCACGGGCAAGACCACGCTCTTCAACTGCGGCGTCAAGGCAGCCAACTTCCTCTACGACTTCTGTCAGCGCGCTCCCGAGGAGCTGGCCGGCAATGCCATCTGCCCCTCGCACTACATGGGCGTGGCCGAGCTGTACCGCGAGACCGGCAATCAGAAATACCTCGACCTGCTGAAACAGTTCATCGACATTCGAGGCATGGTGCAGAACGGCACCGACGACAACCAGGACCGCATCCCTTTCCGCCAGCAGTATCAGGCCATGGGCCATGCCGTGCGTGCCAACTACCTCTATGCCGGCGTGGCCGACCTCTACCTTGAGAGCGGCGAGGAGCAGCTGATGAGCAACCTCAACAGCGTCTGGCAGGACATCACCCAGCGCAAGATGTACATCAACGGAGCCTGCGGTGCCCTCTACGACGGCACATCGCCCGACGGCACCAACTACACCCCCGACAGCATTCAGAAGGTGCACCAGAGCTACGGACGCCCCTACCAGCTGCCCCACTCCACGGCCCACAACGAGACCTGCGCCAACATTGGCAACATGCTCTTCAACTGGCGTATGCTCCTTGCCTCTGCCGACACAAGATATGCCGACCTGATGGAAAACTGCCTCTACAACAGCATCCTGCCCGGCATCTCGCTCGACGGCGAGAAATATTTCTACACCAATCCCCTGCGCCTCACCGACGAGCTGCCCTACACGCTGCGCTGGCCCAAGGAACGCCGCAAATACATCTCGTGCTTCTGCTGTCCGCCCAATACGCTGCGCACACTTTGCCAGGCTCAGGACTATATCTACACTATCTCCCGCCCAGTAAGCATCCCAGAAGAGGCATCTCGCCCCGGTGCCACTATCTATGTGAACCTTTTCGGAGAGAGCCAATTAGAGGGAAGGTTCGAAGGTGTAGGCAAAATAAAGCTGACACAGCACACCGACTACCCGTGGAACGGCCTTGTCACACTGACTATCGACGAGCTGAAGACACAGCGGGGAATGGAGTTTGCCATTGGCATGCGTTGCCCGGACTGGGCCTCTGGCGCTATAATGACCGTCAATGGACAGACAAAACCCGTCAACGTGGAGCACGGATATATGGTCATTGACCGGGAATGGAAGAAAGGCGATGTCATCAGCTTTGAAGTGCCGATGGATACACGCATCGTGGAGGCCAACCCACTGGTGGAGGAGAGTCGCGGCCAGGTGGCTGTGATGCGCGGCCCGATTCTCTACTGTCTGGAGAGTCCAGAGCTGGGCAACACCGACATCGACAACGTCGTACTGCCCATTAGCGCACAGTTCAAGCCCGTGGAAGTGACCATTGGCGGCAGCCGCATGATGGCGCTGGAGACCGAGGCTTACGTGCGCATCAACGACGACTGGCAGGGGCTGCTCTACCTCCCCGCCGCCTGGGCAAAAGAAAAGAAAACCACCCGCCTGATTCCCTACTACGCCTGGGGAAACCGCGGCAAAACTGAAATGACCGTATGGATGCCCGCAGCCTACTAACCGCCCTGGCCATGAGCCTGACAGTACACGCCTATGCCGGGGGCGAGCACGTCATCAGCGTGCAACCCGGCCCCTTCACCATCGAACAGGCCCTACAGCAGGCCCGTCTGGCTCGGCTACACCACGAGCTGGACGGGCCTGCCGTGCTACAGCTGCAGCCTGGCGTCTATCGACTGTCGCAGCCCGTCGTGCTGCGACCCGAGGACAACGGCACACGCATCGTGGGCAGCGAAGGCGTGGTGCTCAGCGGCGGCGTGCAGCTAACCGGCTGGAAACGGCAGGGACGGCTCTGGGTGACCGACGTGCCGCTGTGGAACGGACGGCCGCTGGAGTTCCGACAGCTGTGGGTGAACGGACAGAAAGCCATCCGAGCACGTGACGTGGAAGACTTGGAGCAGATGTGGCGCATACGCTCTGTTGACAAACAGCAGGAGACCATCTACGTGCCGGGCGAAGCCGTGACGAAGCTGCTGAAGGTGAACCTCAGTCAGCATGTGCCGGAGATGGTTCTGCACGAGATGTGGTGCGTGGCCAACCTGCGCATCCGGAGCATCGAGCTTCAGGGCGATTCGGCCGCCATCACCTTCCACCAGCCGGAAAGCCACATACACTTCATGCACCCCTGGCCGTCGCCCATGGTGACACCCGGAGGCGAACACAACTCAGCCTTCTTCCTGACCAACGCCCATGAACTGCTGGACACGCCGGGCGAGTGGTATCTAGACGCCAGCCAACGAAAGCTCTACTACATGCCCCGGACGGGCGAAGACATGCGGACTGCCGACGTGGTGGCGCCCGCACTGGAGACGCTGCTGCGCGTGGAGGGAACGCCCGACGAGCCAGTGAGACATGTCACACTGGAGGGCATTCGCTTCTGCCACTCCACCTGGATGCGCCCCTCGTACGAAGGACATGCCCCGCTACAGGCAGGGATGTACATGACCGAGGCCTACAAGATACGCCCGCAGATTCGCCGCCCCAACGGCGACCACGGCCTGGACAACCAGGGATGGGTGGGACGCCCGGCGGCAGCCGTGGAGCTGAACTGCGCCGAGGACGTTTGCTTTGTGGGATGCACCTTCGAGCATACGGCATCGACGGCCCTTGACTATCACCTGTACATACAAGGGGGAAGCGTGGAGCGCTGCCACTTCAGCGACATTGGAGGCACGGCCATTCTCTGCGGCTCGTTCGGCCCGGAGGGACACGAGGCCCACCGGCCCTACGACCCTAGCGACCGCCGCGAGACGTGCACCGGACTGAGCATCACAAACAACGACATCGACGACGCCACCAACGAGGACTGGGGCACCATAGGCATTGCTGCCGGATTTGTGCGCAACGTGAGCATCTGTCACAACGAGATTTCCAATGTGTCATACACGGGCATTTCACTGGGATGGGGATGGAACCAGCAGACGTGCGCCATGGCCGACAACACCGTGCGCGGCAACTACATCCACCACTACGCCCGCCACATGTACGATACGGCCGGCATCTACACGCTGGGGGCACAGCCGCACACCTTCATCGAGGAAAACGTGGTGGACAGCATTTACTCACCGGGCTATGTGCACGACCCTGAGCACTGGTTCTACCTCTACACCGATGAAGGGTCGAGCTACATCACAGTGAGGAACAACTGGACGCCCGCAGAAAAGTTCCTGCGCAACAGCAATGGCCCCGGATGTACCTGGGAAAACAACGGCCCCATGGTCAGTGACAGCATCAAGGGGCGGGCAGGAATTGAAAGATAAAGAGAACACCCTCCCGATGTTCTCCAAACGAACATCGGGAGGGTGTTGAATGAAAAGCATTTCTACACTTCTTGCTTCTTATTGCAAGGGGTCGAAAGTACCCTCCTGACCGTGGCTGTAGTCATGCCAACCCACGGTTTGCAGCAACGTGGGATTAGTCTGCATGGCACTTTGCTTCAAACCTATGAAGTAATATTGCGGACGGAACAGAATGCCTTTAGTCTCGTCGTTGGTATCGGCATTTACGTTCTTGCGTTTCAGGTAGGCATTATAGAAGTCGGCCAGTTCCATGGCTGCGTCACTTCCATACTCGTCATCATCTTCATTATACATCAAATTCTCATTAAGCGTAAGAGCGGCAGGACGTTTGGAAAGAATAGGGTCACTCTCATTGGTCTGTGTGGCATTGGTACGTGTATAAAGCACTATCTCATGCCGACGTTGTCCGTTTAGCGGTGTAGTGCCCAGATAGGTGCAGGTGTTTCCACCAAAGCCCGAGAGTTTCCATGACGCAGGCTCTCCCTCAAAAGTTTCAGTTCCTCCGTCGAAGAGCATCCAGCGACGTGCATCATCGAAGGCCTTGCCTTCGTAGGCCAACTCCACCTGACGTTCATAGAGCACAGCAGCCAGCAGCTTCTCGCGGGTATTCAAATCAGTGGGCAGACCATAGTTCGTATCTGCGCTGTACCCCACGCGGGCACGCACCTGCCGCAGAGCGTCTAAAGCATCTTCAAGATGACCTGCACCAGCAGCAGCCTCGGCATAGTCGAGCAGCACCTCGGCATAGCGCATCCAGATGAGCGGAGCACCCGACTGCTGGAAGCCCTTTGGCGTGGAGGCGCTGATGCTGAACTTATAGAGCGGTGAAGCCGATAGCCCCAGGTCGTCGCTACGCTTCCGAATGTAGACGGCACTATTCTTCTGAGCGATGAGATCAGCGGTGTAGCCATTGGAAAGGCTACTGACTTTGTCGGCATCATCAGCATTGTCATACCAAGTGTAGCTCCACAGTTGGAAGTCATTTCCCGAACCGCTGTACTTGTGCGGGTAATAGCTGTAGACATATTTCTTGCCTAAATCGTCATAAGAGTTGAGGTCGTTGCCATTACTGTCGAATTTCCATTCCACACCAGGGAAGGCAAAGGTGCGATAGAAACGCGGGTCGCGGTTGAGCCAGAAGCAGACAGTGTTGTACGAGATACTGCTCTCTCCGGGGCGCAGGCCGTCGGCCATAGGAAACATGTCCACCATCTCGGCCGTGGGATGTATGCCTCCGCTGCCGTTGGCATTGACGGGGCGCAGACTGTGCTCCCATCCGTTCCACTTGTCATAGTTGGCCGTTTCCACCTTGTCACGGCTGTTATAAAGTGTAGCGAGCACTGTTTCGCCCACGGAGCCGTCGCTGCCATCGTTTGACAGGAACATTTTTGCCCAGTTCAGTCCGTTGCTAGCTCCGCCGTTGGCAGCGTAGGCCAATCCCACGCCGCCCTCGTTGAGCAGCTGTAGCGCACGCTTGTTTGTCTGGTAGGCCGTTTCCCACCTGTCGGAGGCATCGGCACGATTGAAAAGCGGTGAAGCATAAAACAGCTCCACTCGACCTTTGAGCGCAGCGGCAGCACCTGCAGTGATGCGGCCATAATCCGACGCACCCCAGCTGGCAGGCAGCATTTCCGATGCCTTCTGCAAATCGTCGCAGATAAATTCAATACAGTCCTTGGCCGATGAGCGCGGCACAATCTTGTCGCTGCCGTCACCATCGCCAATAATGGGGTCTTGCGGGTATTTGATGATGGGTACGCCTCCATAAAGCTTCACCAGCGTCCAGTAACGGAAAGCACGGAAGAAATAAGCCTGGCCCAACAGCTTGTTACGCTCGTCCTCGGTGAGCACGGTGCTGGCCTCCACATGCTCAATCACATCGTTGGCATTTCGTATGTTGCCCCACGGGCTGTCGCTCTTGTTGATGACATAGAAATAGTCAGTGATATTGATATAATCAAGTTCTGCATCGGGATTGGTAAAATCGGTGAAGCCACCATATTCGAGTGATGATTTCGACCATACCTCAGGTGAGCCTGTTGAAGTATAGGTATTCTGTCCGTTTGAGCCGTTGCCATTGCCCTGGCAGGCCTGCGGCAGCAGTTCGCGGTAAAGCGTGTTCACACGGTCGAGTGCGCCGGCATAGCTACTATAGACCTTGTCCTCGGAAAAACTGCCATAAACGGTCATGTCGTCAAGGAAGTCATCGCTACAGCCAACAGCCAATATAGAATAACCAATAACCGTTATTGCCTTAAAAATATTTATTTTCATAGTCATTGCCTTGAATGTTTATTGTTACACGTTTATTGTTTATTGCCGTCAGAACGACACGTTCACGCCAAAGGTCATCTTTCGCAGGTTAGGATAGCGCCCGTAGGTTCCTCCATAGCTGGCCCACGACTTGTCGGGATAGGGATTGTAGAAGTAGAAGGCATTCTGTACGGTGAAGTTCAGTCGCACGTTGCTCACTCCGATGGGCTTTATCCATTTCTTCGGCAGACTATAGGCCAGCGAGATGTTGCGCAGCGTCACGTTAGCTGCATTCACCAGCCAGAAGCTGCTGGCCTGCTCGTTGATGGAGCTGTACTTCATGTTGGGGTAGGCGGCATCGGCATTTCGGGGCACGGTGACATTGCCTGCGGCATCATAGATGTCCTCATAGACATACATGTCCTTCCAGAACGAGGGGAGGTTTTGATACTCCATGTCGTCGGCAGACTTGCGGAAATCGGTCTGCACGATGTTGTAGGCTCCCCATGCGGCACTGAGCTGAGCAGTGAGCGAGAGGTCGCGCCAAGAACCGCCAAAGTTCACGGTGAATCCATAGGGATTGCTACTGAACTTCGACAGTCGCACATAGTCGTTGTTATTAATCTTTCCGTCAGGTCCGCCATAATTACCCGAGCCGTCGTTGTCACCATGCACGTCGGCATAAATCAGCGTTCCGGGATGCACGTCGTCAATGGTCTTGCCGAAGTAATTTGTGATGTTATTCTCGGTGAAGTATTCCTGAATTTCCTGATAGCTGCGGAACATGCCCAAGCACTTCAAGCCCCAGACACCACGATCCATCCGCTCACCCTTAACGATACTCTCGAACTCAGGAGTGGCAGGGAAGGGGCCTTCCAGAATCTTGTTGTCGTTCCAGCCTGTGGAAAGCTTCACCCAGTACTGCCAGTCCTTGCCAATCTTGTCGCGCCATCCTACGTTCAGTTCCCAGCCCCAGTTGTCGATGGAGCCATAATTCTCTGGCGAGGCCTGTGTACCCACGGTGGTGGGAAACATGGAGGTGCCCGTATAGGTCATGAAGATTTCGCGGCCACGGTCGTAGTAGTAGTTGAAGTCAACCGACAGACGACCTCTGAGGAAGCGCAAGTCCAGACCGACGTTGGTCTTATAGTTCTTGTCCCAGTGGACGAAGGGATTCACGCCACGTGCAGGCATCACCGAACCGGCCGATACTGCAGTGTTGGTCGAAGTCTGACCGAAGACGGCTCCTTTGTCCAGGTCTCGGTTATACTGCTGACGCCAGAGGAAAGCCACAATGTTGTCGCGTCCCAGATATCCCCAGCTGCCGCGCAGCTTGAGGAATTCCACCCATGGCAGAGCTTTCTGGAACCACTCTTCCTCGCTCATCACCCAGCCTGCGCTGAAGCTCGGGAAGTAGCCCCAGCGGTTTTCGGGAGCGAACTTTGAGCCATTGCCGTCAGCACGGAAAAGGAACTCAAAGAGGTACTTGTCAGCGTAGGCATAGTTCAGACGTCCAACATGTGAGAGCATACCGCCCACGCTGCGTCCGAAGGAAGTAGCCTGTTCGCCGGTAGCCGACTTCGACTGCCCGTCGGTATAGCTCACAGGGTCGGTAATCTCGCCGGTGAGGTCTTCAAATTCATTCTCCGAGCGCTCAAGAGTGTAGAGAGCACTGATGTCGTGCCGTCCGAACTTGCGTGCATATTGCAGTGTGAAATTGAGTTGATAAGAGTCCGATCGGCTCATGGTACGGCTGAGCAGACTGCCGTTGTTCAGTAGCAGAGTGGTCAGTGTGTTGGGGTTGTACCATTCTGACGTGTTCTGTCCGCTCCATGAATAGAGATGAGGATAGTCGGCGTTGCGCTGTTCAAACATGTAGACATCCATATAGGTCTTCATGGTGTTGCTCTTCGAGTTGTTGATGGTCTTGGAATACGACACTTTTGCCGTAAGTCCCTCGAGTGGCTTGATGAAGCCCAGGTCGAAAGAAAGTGCGCCATTGATGGTCATGTTGTTGGTCATGTTACGCACGTAGTCGTCACAGTTCTGCACGGCCTCGAAGTTATAAAGGCGTGTGTCGCTGGTGGGTATGGTGTTCTGCATTCCCGAATAGACAATGGGATAGCCATCCACATAACTGGGAACGAAGGGCAGATGGGTCATCAGATAGCTGTAGTCGCCATCAGTGCCGCCGCCCTTGGCGATGATGGCATTGTTTTTCTTGCCATAGTCGCCGCTCACCTCGAGCGTTGCCTTAACATACTTGCCAATGTTGGTGTTCATGCCGGCACGATAGTTCCAGCGGTCATAATCCAGTTTGCCGATATTACCATCCTGGTTATAGTAGGACACACTGGCAAAATAGGTGGCATTTTCAGCACCGCCGCTGACGTTGATGCTGTGGCGATGGGTGAGCGCTGCTCTCCACTGGTCGTCCAGCAGGTCGTAGTTCAGGTTCTTCATCTGTTCCAGCTCGTTGGCCTGGAACAGTACACGAGCGTTGTCCACATAGTCCTTAGTGGCCGTACCGGCGGCTGTAACGGCATTCCACACACGCCCGTAGTCATAGCTGCTGAGCATCTTGGGAGTATAGATGGCATCAGTCCATCCCAGCTGTCCGTTGTAGGAGATGCGGGGTGCTCCTGCCTTTCCCTTCTTGGTTTTCACCAGCACCACACCATAGGCCGAGCGCGCACCATAGACTGCGGCGGCGGCATCCTTCAGCACGGTGATGCTTTCCACCTCGCTCACGTCCAGATTGTTGAAAGCATCCTCCGTGGCAATGAAGTCGTCAATGACATAAAGCGGCGAAGCATTCGGGTCGCCGCCGTTGGTAGCGCCTGGAGTCTGCGAAGTGTTTGCCGATGCGTTTCGGATTTGCAGCGACGGACTCTGTCCGGGTCGATAGGCTCCTGCACCGCGGCTCACACTCACGCCATTGAACTGTCCGGTCAGAGCATCTCCCAGACTTCCCACCGACAGGTCTTTCAGGTCGTCGGCCGATATGGCCTCGACAGCTCCCGTCACGTTCTTCATCTTTTGTGTACCATAGCCCACCACGACTACTTCTTCCAGCGACTGGCGGTCTTCCTGGAGCTTCACCGTGCCGCCAGTAGTCTCCATGGACACGAAGCCTATATACGAAATGGTGAGCTTTGATTTCTCAGGGATGGTCAGTTTGTAGTTGCCATCAAAGTCGGTGACTGTTGCAATCCTGGTGCCTTTCACCATGACCGTTGCTCCGATAATGGGTTCTCCCTGTTCATCGTAGACGGTTCCCGTCACCACCTTGTCCTGCGCCAGGACGGGCATACTCATGGCCGCGCCGAGGCAAAGTGCGATAATATGTTTCTTCATCATAGTCTGCGTGCTTAATTATTGGTATTCCATCTGGGGTCGCCCTGTCCGGCCTCCTGCTGTGCGGCAGCAGGTGTGAACTGGGCATTGGCCGGGTCAATGCCTGGGTCTGTAGTCAGCCACAGGCCGGGATTCTTGATGCCGGTCTGGCTGGCGCTGGCATCGGCGCCGTCGCGCCAGCAGGTGTTGTTGTTCACATCCCACACGGGGTTGTCGCTCGACTGTCCCTTGTTCAGTCCGGTCAGGAAATTAGGTTTTCCGCAGTCCTGCACGATGGTGTTTCGCAACGTGTAATAATAATAGGTCTGCCCGTTGTGGTAGTTGCAGAAATTGCCGCCATAGGTGATGTTAGCCAGCGTGCAGTTGAGAATGCTGACGTGACGCTGCTCACCATCAGCCAAGTCCTTGGGTCTTCCTCCGTGGGTGATGAAGTAATTAGAGATGTGCACGGGCGAATAGACGGTGGAGTTCTTGATGGTAAAGTCAGTGATATAGCCCGACTTGATGTAGACAAAGTCAGCCGAGTTGTGGCCGGTGCTCTCCTTGTTGTATTCCACCACAGTATTAGAGATACTCATCGTGCGCAGGTTATACTTTGCAGTATTGGTGGAGACGATGCTGGTGCCCAGCTTGGAGATGTTGCACCCTTGCACCACGACGGGATCCATGACAATGTAGAAATTAGCCGTTCCAATGAGATTCTTGATGGAATCGTCAGGTTCGTCGGAATAGGTGATGAGACTATGGTTCAGCTCGTCGGCATCAATGTTCAGGTACTTCAGTGTGAATCCAGCAAAGGTGGTGAACGTAGAGCTGGTCATCATCTTCAGATTAGCGTTGTTGGCCTTCGAGCTGGAGCGCAGGGTCACCCGATGTCCGCCGAAGTCAATGTTCCCGGATACGGTATAGTTACCGCCCGGTGCCAGGTCGTAGCACAGATGGCCGGTACTGTCCTGAGGCACGGGGTTGGCAGCAAACCACTCCTTCAGATCCGAGCCGTCGGGAATCTCGGCATAGGTGGGCAGGAAGGTTGTGAAGGCCATCTCAGTGCTGGTCTGTGCCTCCTTGTTGTTATACTTGCTATTGCCTAGTGCTTTTACCGAGAAAGAGTAGTTCGTGTCCTCTTCGCGGTTCGTGGTGAGCGAGCATCCGTCAATAGTATCCGTCTTCACCAGCACGGGCGAGCTAGGATTGTTGACATTGTAGAGTGCCACAGAATAGCCCCCTGCTCCGTAGACGACGGGCCACGAAATGGTCATCGTGCTACCATCAGGACTAGACACCACCTGGATGCCACTGGCATCGGGCGACTGTAGTGTGGCATTCTGCACCTGCGGACTCCACGACTCGTCGCCATCATAGTGGTCGGCGCACGAAGCCAACAGCAGCAGGTTCACGGCCATCAGCCCCCCAAACCCACTGCGAAATGCATGTTTAGTTTTCATCATTAAGAAGTTATTTAAGTTAGTTATTGATTTTTGATTTGTTCTACCCTGCAAAGATACAAAGTCTTAGGGGAATTTGCAAATTTTCAGACAATTTTTCGCTAACAAGGCGAAAAAAGGTATTGCAAAGGCGAGCCGTCTGCCACAGACGACCCGCCTAAAAATTATGTAATATGGAGTTACCTGTTCAGGTACTTCTTGCCTCCCTTGACGACGATGCCCTTATATCCTGCATCCACCTTCTGGCCCGACAAGCTGTAGGCAGCTTCGTTCACGGGCTGCACTTTGACGATGGAGATGGCATCTTCCTCGCTAGCTGCCCAGTACTCCTCGCAGCCGGGGAAGTCGACTTTCATCTGGGCGTTCACCTCGCCGGCACTCATGGTACTGTTCTTGATGAGCAGGCGTGCAAAGCGGAATGGTGAGTCAGGATCGCCCCAGTCCCATGCCTGGTTGCCACCTAGGCAGACGTACTTCAGCAGTGCGCCGTTGTTAAAGAAACCACCCAGTTGCTGGCCTTCTGATTCACCGTCGATGTTCCACTCGTTCTTCACCTTACCGTCCATATAGCTCTTCACGTTCTTGTCAGTGAAGACCACCGTGTAATAGTGCCACTTCTGGTCGGCCAGCCAGTTGCCGGCGGAATTGAAAGCGGGGTTACTGGCTTCCCAGGCATTGGTGTTGTAGATGTTCACCTTGCCGTTCACATGCTGCTCGCTAGTGAAGTCACACCAGCCATTGTTGTTCACCTGCACGTTGCCGCGGCTCTGCAGAGCCATCATGGGCATGGTGTTGGGGTTGTTCTGCTGCTCGTAGGCAGTGAAGAAGGGAGCGTAGGTGTACTGATCGGGAGTGAAGCCCTCGGCGCTTACCCAGAAAGCGATACTAAGCTGATGGGTCTTATCCGAATGGGCCAGCACATCCTCTGGCAGCAGCAAGTAGTTCTGGCGGGGAGCCGAGCCGGCCACATTCTGATAGTAGTCACCAAAGACGGCACCTTCCTCGTCGGTGCTGACGAACTGTCCGTCGCCCACAATCTTCTCGCCTTTCCATGTGACACGCTCACCCGTTTCCTCATCCTCGTAAGTAGAGAAGTTAGTGGTGTAGACGTAGGCAGCCTCGATGCCGTTAATCAGGTCGTCGGCTGTTACGCCCTCATGGAACTCAAATCCACCGAAGCCAATCTGAGAGCTGTGCTGGAACACCCAGTACTCCTCGCCGGGTTCCACGTCGAAGGTCAGCCAGCCCCAGAAGTTCTGGTTGCCGTTGCCAATCACATACTGGCGCTCCACGGCCATGGAGTCGGCGTCGGCCTTCATCTGCTCCAGCTCCTCGGCTGTCTTCTCACCGGCGGCCACAGCAGCCTCGTAGCTGCCATAGATGTACTGATGGTGCACGGAGTCAACCTGCTCCACGGTAAGGAGTTTCTTCTTGCCGCTCTCGTCGTTCACACCATTGATGTAGCCAGAAGCCAGCAGGCGCTCGGCTTTCTTGGTCGATGCATTCACCACGAAGGTCTTGCGGTTACCCTTGTTGGCCCACACCTTCACCTTGAAGGCGCCCTGGGCCGTGGCGGTGAACTTGTAGTACAGACCCGTGATAGGCATGCCCAGGGAGCCGTCGGGTTCATAGTACACGTAGTCAGCTGAATAGCTGCCGTCCACCAGCTCGCCGTCCTTTGAGTTCTGCTTGGCATACAGGTTGACGTAGGGGTTGCCAGTACCGTTGATGTACCAGAAGTCAATGTCACCCTGGTTCTTCAGGCTCCAGCTGATGTCGTTCCAAGCCTTGACCTCGGCCACCTCGTAGGTATTCTCCTTGCCCTCAACAGCAGCACCGGGTACAATCTGCTGGGCGGCACCGCCAATCTCCTCGTCGTTGGCCGGTGTGGTTCCGCCCACGGCGGTCACCGTGGCCTTGCCAGCATTGATGACAACGATGGACTTGCCATCGGCTGTATTGTTGGCCACGCCGCCATCAGTTCCAGCTACGGCAGCGAATTCAGGAGCCAGCTGTCCGTCGACGATAGCATTATAGGTCTCGCTGTTAGTGGGCACCACGGGGTCTTCACCGGGTTCACTCTCTTCGCTGACGATGTACTCAAATCCGTAGAATCCCAACTTTGAGCCTGTGCAGTAGACCTTGTAGGTATTGCCGGCTTTGACGTCGAACTCATAAGTACCATAAAACTTTTCATCAACAGTATTTCCGTTGTAATTGCTCAGGGCTGTTCCATTCTCTGTGATGTAGAAAGACTTGCCGCTGTTGAGTACCACGGCTACGGTCAGCTTGCCGTTCTTAGCGGGTACAAAGCTGTACTGCGTCCCCGAATCCTCCTTGCCGTTTACGCCGTTACCGGCAGTGTAGGCCGTATAGCCGTCAACATGCGTGTCAGCCACGGGGTCTTTGTAATCGGCCTCGCCTGCCACGCCAAAGGTCATCGTGATGTTAGGCACCGTCGTTACTTTAGTACCGGCGGCAAAGTCACCCGTACCAGCGGTCAGTGCATACTTTCCCTGAGCCTGCATGCCAAGAGCTACGCAGAAGAGGGTCATAAGAGTAAAAATTTTCTTCATAAGCTTATCAATTAGTAATTAGTGATTTGTTTCTGCTACAGTTTGTGTGCAAAGTTAGCACATTTAAATAGAACCTTAGGGGCTTCCCCGCTTTTTTTAATTTAATTTAACTACAGAGGGCACATCAGCTGCCCTCGTCAGCCTTACGGAGCCGCACAGGGAAGAAAGGGCGGACAGCCCGATAAAAAATCGTTCAGATTTCTTCATGCGGGGCCGAGATTTTTTCATGGGAGGCCGAGATTTTTCTGCGGCTCGTACAGACAGGAATTACTGAATGCCAAAATCCTGCTGCTGGCGCTCCACCTCCTCCAGTGTGCGGCGACGCTCCTCGTCGGTCATCGTCGCTCCGGCAGGATGGGCAGTTCCGACGGCGTCTGACGTCTTGCTGGCACTTGCGGCGGCGGTCTCGGCATAGCACTGAGGCTGCTGATAAGGCACGCTCCTGATGACAAGTGTGTCTGCCGTGGGGGCATATACTCCCTCAAAGGTAGGCCGGGCGATGATGCGTATCTCGCCGGCCTGATGGGTGCTGCGCACCAAGGCGGGAGCGCTGCCCCACTCCACCAGTCTGGGGTTGGCCATGATGGCGGCATCGCCAATGAGGGAGCCCTCCCCCTCTACGGTGAAGGTGACGTGCTCGAGGGCCTGGCGTCGCACATTCCCGTTGTCGTCGGTCACCTCGGCCACCACCACGATGAAGTCCGAGCCGTCGGCCACCAGCTTTCGCCCCATCTCGTCGGCATAGAGGCGTAGCTTCGTACTGCGGCGCGAGGGCATCTTCTCCTCTCGGCATACCACCTGTCCGCCCACGATTCCCTCGGCCACCAGCTTCACGTCCTGCCAGTTGCGCCGCGTATAGCTCAGCTCGCGGGCCTGCCAGAAGTCCCAAAAGCCAGCGAACACCACGGGGGCATTGGGCGTGCCGTCAGGCGTATGCACCACGGGCAGCGTTGCCTGCTTCCATCCTCCGAGGGCCGTCAGCCGCACGCTGTCGCAGTTGGAGAAGACGGTCACATCGGCTGGCGACGACTGCGTCATCTCATGTGCGATGAAAACCGAGAAGCTGTCGGGAATCTGTGCCCTGAAGGCCTCGAAGGCGTACTTCTTCTGCCTGAAAGCATCGTAGATGCCCCCCAGATAGGCATCGGGATGGTAGCCGCGCTGATGGTCGAATGGGTGCCACTGGCAACCGCCAATGAACTGGCGCTGTCCGCGGAACATCATGCCATAGGTGCCGACCAGCGAGCGTGCCGCTGCCAGCATGGCATACTCACCCCAGCTGCGGGCAGCGCGGTTCAGGGCATTGTGGGCGTACCAGTCGTCCACGTACTCGCCCCACTCACGGGTGAAGATGCACTTCTCGGTATCGAACTCTCCCTTGCCGATGTTGTCGGCCCAGTCGTAGAGCACATCATAATTCTCTTTCACGCCTTCCGAGTTCATGTCGGCCGCAGCCACGGGCCGGCCGGGGAAGGGGAACTCCTCGCGGGTTATCTGCAGGGCTTGCAGGGCAAAGTCCTTGGGGTAGCGGGTCTCGTTGAGTATCGGTTCCCACATCAGCACACTGGTGTGGTTACGGTCGCGGCGGATGATGTCGCGTGTATTCTGGTGAACCATTTCGCACCACTGCGGGTCTTTGTTCCAGTACTGCCAGCCGGGCGTGGGCACGATGACGAAGAGTCCCAGCTCGTCGCAGGCATCCATGAACGCGGGGTCTTGCGGATAGTGGGCAGCACGGATGATGGTGAAGCCGGCCTCCTTCAGGCGCTTGGCGTCGCGCCACTGCTGCGAGTTGGGCAGGGCATTGCCCACGTAGGAAAAATCCTGATGGCGGTTGCCCCCCACCAGCTGGTGATAGGGCTTGCCATTGAGCCAGAAGCCGTCCTTGCCGCGGAACTCCGCCTTCCTGATGCCTGCACGCAGCGTGCCGCCATCCACACAGCGGCTGCCTTCCATCACGCGTACATTTATATTATATAAGAAAGGGGTCTCTGGCGACCACAGCCGTGGATTTCTGACCGTCGTGTGCAGCCGATAGGTCGTAGTGCCAGCCTGGGGTTTTGTCTGCTTCAGCGTCCTGACCACCCTGCCGTCAGGGTCGCTGACGGTGGCCACGACGGCGATGTTGCGGCCTAATGCCGCCTGGCTCAGCTCCACGTCGGCGAAGACGTCGGCTTGCTGTTCGCTGATGTTGTCGTAGTGCAGGAACACACCGCCACCGGCCACCTGTCCGCGCTCCAGCGGGTCGGTGATGTGTACGGGCGAGCACCCTATCAGCCACACGTCGCGGTACATGCCGCCATGATAGGCGAAGTCGAGCTGCGTCTGTTTCTTCCCCGGCGGATAGTTCTTGTCGTCGCTGTTGTCGGCCCGCACGGCCACGAGGCAAGCGTCGCCGGCTTTTACGCCCATCTCCGTGAGGTCTATCGTCACGGGCAGATAGCCGCCCATGTGCTCTTTCACCAGCCGCCCGTCGACGTACACCTGCTGCTTGCCCATGATGGCCTCGAAGTGCAGCGTGATGAGCTTGCCCGCCATGTCGGCAGGAACGCTGAAGTGCTTCCTGTACCAGCAAGGTCCCTGGTAATTGCGCCCGCCGCTGGCCTCAGCCGGTTCAAGCTGAACGGTGTGGGGTGCGCACACCACCTCCCAGCAGCTGTCATCGTAGGCCACCGCCTCAGCCCCCTCGGCATCGCCAAGGTGGAAGTGCCAGCCCTCATTGAAATTGTAAATCACACGGCCGCTGCCCTCCAGCGGGAACAGGCCTGCCACCGATGTAGGCTGGGCCACGGCCACGACCGTCAGCAGCCCCAGGCACAGGCCAAGCATTCGCTTATAGTTCGTCAAGGTTCTCATAGCTAGTAGTTGTCTCGTCTTTTGCCATCCGCCCGCAGGCGGCTTTGTTATGCAAAGTTATAACATTTTTGGGATTCGGACGATTTTTTTTGCACAATAAATAAAAAAAATGCCAAAAAAGCATCAAATTATCTTTTATTTCCAAAATAAGATGTAACTTTGCTGACAAATTACTAAATACCTGTCAATGACGAACAAACTACTAACGCTTTTCCTGCTAGTCTGCTGCTGTGCCAACTGCCGGGCAAAAGATATTTACGTCTCTACGTCGTTCCACGAGCCGGCCACGGAGGGTCTGCGGTTCATCTATAGCCGCGACGGCATCCGCTGGGACTCTATCGAAGGCGTCTTCCTAAGACCTGAGGTGGGTGCACAACAGGTGATGCGCGACCCCTCCATCGCCAAAGGTCCCGACGGCACCTTCCACTTGGTTTGGACCAGCTCCTGGCGTGGCGACCGCGGCTTCGGCTACAGCTCGTCCAAAGACCTCATCCACTGGACGCCACAAAGGTTCATTCCCACCGGTATGGACACCACGACGGTGAACACCTGGGCGCCGGAGCTGTTCTTCGACGACGTGCGTCAGCAGTTCCTCATCGTCTGGGCTTCGTGCGTGCCGGGCCGTTTTCCCGACTATCAGGAAGACCATAAAAACAACCACCGCCTCTACTACATGACCACGCGCGACTTCCGCAAGTTCTCGAAGACGCAACTATTCTACGACCCGGACTTCAGCGCCATCGACGCCACCCTGGTGAAGCAGGGAAAGGGCGACTACGCGATGGTGGTGAAGGACAACTCACGCCCCATGCGCAACCTCAAGGTGGCCTTCGCCACGTCGCCCTACGGCCCGTGGAGCCAGGCATCGGAGCCTTTCACCGAGAGCTTCACCGAAGGGCCCAGCACGGCAAAGGTGGGCGACTGGTGGTACATCTACTACGACTCCTATCGCCACAAAATCTACGGCGCTCACCGCACCAAGGACTTCAAGACCTTCCAAGACCAGACAGGAGCGGTCAGCTTCCCTGTGGGCCACAAGCACGGAACGGTGTTTATGGCCGACGAGGAGCTGGTGGAGGGACTCGTCAAGTACAACCGCGACGTGGTGCACTATTCCGGACAGACCATCGCACGCCCTGAACGCCACGACGGCGGACTGAAACCCGTGGTGGGCGTTCATAACATCCAGACCATGCGAGGCCAGAAACCCTGGACCTACAACCACCAGCCCATGCTGGCCTACTGGCAGGGCCGCTTCTACCTGCACTATCTCACAGACCCCCGCCACGAGCATGAGGCTCCCGGAAAGACCATGCTCCAGACCAGCAGCGACGGCTATACATGGACTGAACCCGTGGAGCTGTTTCCCGAATACCCCGTTCCAGAGGGCTGGACGAAGGAGGGACGCGACTTCCCTCCCGCCCACAACCTGAAGGCGGTGATGCACCAGCGCGTGGGCTGGTATGTCGCCCCTGACGGGAAGCTCCTGGCCACTGGCAGCTATGGCATCTGCCTCACCATCAAGGACGACCCCAACGACGGCAACGGCATCGGCCGCGTGGTGCGCGAAGTGAAGGCCGACGGAACTTCCGGACCCATCTATTTCGTCTACTACAACCACGGATTCAACGATCGCAACACCATCTACCCTTATTATAAGAAGTCGAAGGACAAAGCTTTCGTGAAAGCTGTCGACGCCCTGCTGGCCGACCCCATGCAGCGAATGCAGTGGGTGGAGGAGGCCGACCGCAACGACCCGCTCATACCGCTGTCGAAGCCCTACAAGGCCTTCTGCGGCTACACCCTGCCCGACGGGCGCAAGGTGGCACTGTGGAAGCACGCCGTCACCAGCCTGTCAGCCGACGGCGGTAACACCTGGAGGCAGGTCATGGTGTCCGAGAGCGGACGCCTGGGCTGCGACCGTGCCCCAGGCTTCGTCAACTCGAACGCCAAAATCTGGGGACAGCGCCTCACCGACGGCACCTACGCCACAGTATATAACCCCGCAGAGTATCGCTGGCCGCTGGCCATCTCGCTCTCCGGCGACGGCCTGGACTACACCACCCTGTCGCTGGTCAACGGCGAAGTCACACCGCTGCGCCACGGCGGACAGTACAAGAGCTACGGCCCACAGTACACACGCGGCATTCAGGAGGGGAACGGCGTGCCGGAGGACAGCAACCTGTGGGTCACCTATTCTAATAACAAGGAAGACATGTGGGTGAGCCGTATTCCCGTGCCCGTCAGGCTCCACGCCACGACCCATGCCGGCGGCACGTTCAGCCACTGCACGTCTTTGGCACAACTCACCGACTGGAATCTCTACTCGCCGCTGCTGGCACCCGTTGCCCTCGATGGCGAATGGCTCACGCTGGCCGACAGCGATCCCTACGACTACGCGAAGGCAGAGCGCATCATTCCCAACACCAAGGAGCTGCAAGCGGAGTTCGACCTCCGCTTCGACCAGGCCGACCACGGCGAGCTAGACATCGAGTTCGTCGACGATGCGGGCAACGTCTGCTCCCGCATCGTCGCCGACAGCACGGGCGTCGTCCGTGTGAAGGGCGGCGCCCGCTACGGCACGCTGCTGAAGAAGTACGAGACGGGCGTGGAGTACCACATCAAGGCGGTGCTCTCATGCGGGCTGCACCGCGCCATGTTTACGATGACCGCAGCGTCGGGGGGAGTCACGGGGAAATGCACCCGCCAGTTCGACACTCCCGTGGAAAGCATATCACGGATCGTCTTCCGCACCGGTCCCCTCTTCGACAAGCCCGACGTCAACACCCCTGCCGACCAGGAATTCGACATGCCCCGCGCTGACGAGCGCGACCGCACAACCCGATATCTCCTGGCCAACGTAGTAACTCGTCCTGCCAACGACGATGCGGCCGCCGTACTCAGCTACGACGACATCGCCCACTATGCCGGGCACTTCAACACCATGGAGGACGAGAACATCGTGACCACAATCCCCAACGCAGCCTCCTCGGAATGGATGCGCCGGAACATCCCGCTTTTCGACTGCCCTCAGGAGAGTATGCGCGAAATGTACTACTATCGCTGGTGGACTCTGCGCAAGCATATCAAGCAAACGCCCGCAGGCTATGGCATGACCGAGTTCCTGGTGCAGCGCAGCTACGCCGACCGCTACAACCTCATTGCC
>ERZ842401.3531-NODE-3531-length-19280-cov-19.964941_pt1 | contig 19280 bp, 15 predicted proteins | sample MGYA00521270_ERZ842401 | MGnify/ENA primary metagenome ERZ842401 (study PRJEB31892, sample SAMEA3878208) | bioreactor metagenome | biome: Moose rumen | place: Sweden | collected 2011-10 | study: EMG produced TPA metagenomics assembly of the PRJEB12797 data set... | reverse complement strand
TCTGTCCGAACAACCTCACGGAGGTGCCGCAGTTTGAACTCGACTTCCTGCGCTCCCTGCCCTCCACGTGGGACGAAACCCGATTCATCGACGGCTTCCCCGGCAAGTACGTGGTGCTGGCCCGTCGTCACGGCGACCAGTGGTACGTCGGCGGTCTGAATGCCCTGAAGGAACCGTTGAAGTTGACGCTCAACCTACCCATGCTGGCAGGCAAGACGCTCAACTACCTTGTGGATGACAAGCAGGGACAGCCCACCAAGACCACACTGAAGGTGGATAAGCAGGGCCGCGCCAAGGTCACCATCCAGCCCAACGGCGGCATCGTGCTGACTGAATAGGACAAACGGATAAATACGGTGTTGTCTGCAACGAGGGCTAAACTTGAAGGTAAAACCAAAATCGGGTGCCACCATTTGAACTTATTCGGTTAAATGGTGGCACCGTCTTGGGGGAAATGAATATCCCACTTTTGGCTCTAAGATTGAACTTAGAACCTTGGAAGAAACGAATCAGCACCTCGCACATCCCCGTTTCTTTTTGTACCTTGCTTGAAATTCTTAATTCTATCTGGTTGGGGTTAAAAACTGATGCAAAGGTACAATTTTTATCTGATACCACCAAGAAATTTTTGGCGTGTTTTTGGCGTGATATTTTAAAATTGGCGTGATTGTGTTCTTTTAGTTTAAATCGACAAAATCTGTTAACTTATTGATATTAAATCATATAGTAACGAATTGAAATTAACTCCGTAAAATTGAATTTAGTCGAAGTAGGGCAGTAATCCCGACCAAAAGAAAATCCAAGTCGCTGACAAACAGCAGCTTGGATTTCTTTTTTATTGCCGCGTTTGGGGCATCCTGGCGTTTGGATTAGATAAACATTGTTCCCATTTCGGAATTACAGTGATATCGCGTTTATTGTCTTTTGGAGTTCTTCCAGGAAATGGGCGGCATGGCCTCCGTCCATCTGGGCATGATGGAACTGGAAGGAGATGGGGAGCGTGGTCTTCAGCCAGCCTCTGCGATATCTGCCCCATGCGAGGAAGGGGTTGGTGAAGATGCCACTATACTGATTGATAACGCTGTCGAGCGCCGTGCCTGTTATCGACGATGTACCGACAATGACGGCTCCATCGTCCAGAATATCCTGGCAGGTTTGGCTGACGGTCTTTGTAAGACGCAGGTAATTGGCGTTAAACTGCTCCAAATCGTCGGTGACAGCAACATCGCAAAAACAGAGTCCGCCCTTGACGTTATCAACGATCAAGTTGATAGCCATCCGGTCGTATTTGTACAGTTTGCCGTCATGGGGCAACAAGTAAAACTCCTCAATCCGCGATGCTGTCTTGCCGATGCACCAACACAGGAGCATGTTGAATTTCAGTCCGCGTCGCCGACTTACCTTATACAGCCGGGTCACGTCGAAGGTTTTCGTGAACGTCAACATTGGCATGGGCGACTTCATCCACAGTTCGAAGGCCTGCGCCCGGCTGGTTTCCTTAGGGTTAATTTCCTGTTTCATTTGGCTGATTATCTATTTTTATTTACAATTTATCACTTATATTCGTTTGGCCATTAAATTCAATGACGTGTTACCAGAGCGTAGTCGAAAAAAAGAAGTCGGTCCAACTGGTATTCTCTGCGTAGAGATGCTGCTTGCCGCGATACTCGAAGCCGAGACGCTCGTAGAGTTTGTGGGCTGGTGTATTGGAGGCAAGTGTATCCAGACGGACGGCCATTGCGCCGACTATCTTTCCATTTTCCTTATAAACCTAAATTCCGCAGCACTTTAGTTTAACTATCTTTATAAGTCCCTGGGCAACAAAAAGTTCTTGCATGGGCAAGCGGCAGAGCCGAGCGGCCCAGAATTTTGCCATGTCAGATTTTTCACTTACCTTAGTGTTGCATTTAAAGACAAGCAAAATCATCAATGACATGGCAAAGGTAAGCATAAAATCTGAGAAAATCACTCCTTTTGGAGGAATATTTCATGTGAGAGAGCTTTTTTCCCGTTACGTCGGCCCCGTTATCGACAAAGTGCTAATCAGAAATACAGACCGCAAATGTATGTTGGTGCGTGGCGGTGAGAGTCGGCACCGGAACCGCGATACTTCGAGCGGGCCTCGTCAACCTTACTCAAACTGCCACCAGTCCAGGTGTACGTCACCACCGGCACGGCTGAAGCAGAGGTAGAGGTCGTGCACGCCAAGAACTTCGCTGACTGCAGCAGTGAACGTCTGATAAGTCTCAACGGAACCAGTATCGGTAATGTTCACCTTGCCGATGACAGGGCCTTCGCTGCTATCAATGCGCAGCGTCACCTGGCACTTGCCCTTGGCAGCGGCAGTTATGTTGAAACGCTTGGCTCCACTGGCAAAGTCAACGCCGCGCAGACGGATGTACTCGCCGTTGTTGATGTCAAACACATACATGTTACGGCGCCCTGTAGATGCAGGCATATCGGCCACCACACCCGTATTGGGTATGCCCATCTTGGCAGTCTTCAGTCCGTAGCCCCAAGCCATTGTCTCGGCCTCTACGCGCTGGTAGGGATTGAGCCAGTGCAGCTGCCGTAGGGGTTGTTGGTCAAGCCAGTAAGGCACCTCGCCGATGGTTCCGTCAGGCTGATAAGTAATCTCAGTGGCCGACACGCTACGGCGCTCATGGTGTACGTAGGTTTCCAAGTGCATCAGGTCATAGCTTTGCCCGAAGATGTAGGAGTGTCCCTTATAGTCGCAGATGCCCGGATGGTTGCCTCGGTCGCGGTCGGTAGGTTTCATAATGTAGCCCTTCGGTTCCCAGGGACCTGTAGGCGAGTCGCTCATGGCATAGCCCAGTGCCTCCGGGCAGCAGGTAGTGGCATAGCCCAAGTAGTAATGACCATTGCGCTTGTAGAACCACGGTCCCTCCTGGTAATGCTCAATGTGGTAAGGCAACTGTACGACGCTGTCCTTGAGTGACACCATGTCGTCGTTCAGACGGGCATAGTAGGTATGCGGGTTACCCCAGTACATATAGGCCTGTCCGTCATCATCAACAAAGACGGTGGGGTCAATGTCGTACCAGTGGCTCTGGTTCCAGACGAGCGGTTTGCCCAGGGGGTCACGGAAGGGGCCATAGGGAGAGTCGCTCACCAGCACGCCTATGCCGTGTCCGTGCAGTGGGGCATAGAGGTAGTATTTGCCGTTACGCTCCACGGTCTGTATGGCCCATGCACCATTCTCACGGCTGCGCCAGGCAAAGTCCTTCAGCGAGGCAACGGCACCGTGCTCTGTCCAGTTCACCATATCGGTGGTTGACCATAAGAGCCAGTCGTACATGAAGAAGCCTGCCGAACCCTTCTCGTTCTCGTCGGGTATATCCTCAGGCGAGGCGTCGTGTGAGGTATAGAGGAAGAGCGTGTCTCCCAACACGAGCGGAGAAGGGTCAGCCGTATATTTGGTCTGGAAGAGTGGCATGTTGACTTTTTCAATGCAAGCGTCAACTTTCTTGCTGTTAAGGTTAGCGTTATCGTTGTCGTTAGCGTTATCGTTATCGTTGTCGTTGTCGTTGTCGTTAGCGTTGTCGTTAGCGTTAACGTTAAGTCTCCACTTGGAGTTGTCGCTCTTGAAGTCGTATTCAGCCAGCGTTGGCGTGGAGTCAGCAGCCGAATAGAGGCAGTAGCGCGTGTTGAGCTGGTCAGAACCAGGCAAACGGTAAGGCATGATGCGGTAAGTTCCGTCAGTAAGCTGCTCAATGCGCCACAGCTGGGCCTCAGAGCCATCGGCAGGCTTGGTAGTCAGTTCGAGGTCGGCAGTGGCCGTTAGTGCACGGTTAGTGCCGTCGATGCTGATGGTAAAAAGTGGTCCGCAAAGGGTGCCTCCTGCCTCAGGTACCGGACGTATGTGCCACAGCTGGTGAGGCCGGAACATATAGTCAGCACAACGTACGGACACCTCGCCGTCGGGCCAGGCAGCCTGCACTTCGTCAAGTGCCTGGTTATCGACAGGGACAATGGGTTCATTGGGGTCCATCTGCCAGAAGGGCTTGCGTTCCTGTTCCATACGGACAAAGTCAACAGCCAGTTCGAGCGAATAACCGCGACGTTCTGACAATATGGCAAAGGTGCCCTCCTTGAGCAGGTCACCAGCCACAGGCCAGTCGTTGTGCCACAGCAGGGGACGAATGCCCAGCACAGAACGGCCGCCCTGGTCGAAGTCTGCCTCGTAGTGGCAGGACATGATTTCTACGCCCTCATCGACTATGGTACGTCCGAAGTGACCAGGACCTGTCTTCCGGTCGCCTGCGCTGACGACCATACGACCGCCGCCGTGCAGCATGTCGCGACCAATGTTGTCGAGATAGGGTCCTTCAACCGAACGTGAACGACCGACCACAATATTATATGTGGAGTTTACACCGTCACAGCAGGTGCCGTGAGTACCCAGCAGGTAATACCAGCCATTACGGTAGATGAGGTCCGTGGCCTCGCAGTCGATGGCGATGTCACGTTCCAGGTTGCCCTTTACCCGTTCGCCAGTGGCAGGGTCCAGCTCTATGAGGCGTATGTTTCCGAAGTACGTTCCGTAAGTCACCCACAGGCGCCCCGTCGTAGGGTCAAGCAACAGGCTGGGATCAATGGCGTCACAGTCCTCCATGCCGTCACTGGACGCCACCTCAATGGGCGCCGTATAGTGGAAGTCTGTTGACTGCGGGTCGAGTGTCTTGTTCCACATCGTGAGAATTCGTCCGTTATGCCCGCCAAAGAGTCCGCCACCCGTAGCACCGTAGATGACGAGGTAACGGTCGCCTATCTTCAATACGTCAGGGGCAGCTCCGCCTCCAGGACGCTCTGCACCACTATGCCATGACCAGCCATTCTCAGAGATAAGGCCGCCCCCACCTGTTCCGAAGGTATAGTACTTGCCGTCACACTCAGCAATGGTCGAAGGATCGTGGATGTAGGGAGCACCCGTCTGCGCCCCAGCAGGGCTAAATGATAATTGAGAAATGATAATTGATAAACCTAATAAATAACGTTTCTTCATATCGTGCAAAAAAAATCTTTGTCAGTTGTCAATTTTCAATAAAGCGTACACAAAAATCACTGAGCCCAGGGCCGTTGACCAGTGCAAAGCGCAACACGTTACGTCCCTTCTTCAGCGTCAGACGTCGCGAAACGCCGTCGTCTTCCACCATACGGCGGTCACCGTCGAGCGTCAGTACCTCGTCACCATTGAGCCACCACATAGAGGCACCGTTGGAGCCGACTGCAAGTCGTACGTTGCTCATCTCCTCAGGGCAGTCAATAAAGGCCACGCCCCAGAAGAGTGAGTTGTAGGCATCTTTTCCCAAAATGTCAGCAAAGCGGAACAGTTTGACGTTATAGGTATTGCTGCGCAGGGCGTGCCACGCCAGCGTCTGCTTGCTTGCCTTGACTTTCTGTCCGTCACGCGGCAACATTGTAAACTGGTCCTTGAAGTATGTCTTATAGAGCTGCTCATGCAGATAGGTGTCGCTCAGCATGATGTTGGAAGGCACGTTCATGTCAATGGGTTCCAACAGCAGCCAGTTGCGAATAAAGGCTCCCATCTGCAACGGCTGCACACCGTCGCCTGCCGAGAAATAATGCTCTCTGTTCTTGAACTGCACCCAGTCGATGCTGACTCCTTCGCCCTCGCAGGTCACCACAATATCACCTGTGCCCTTAGGCAGGTATTCCAACGGAGCAGTCAGCGTGAGCCACTGCCCACTCTGGTCTCGGCGGAACTGCCCGCGCTGGGTAATCACCGTCATATTGAACCGAGCAAGAACCTTTCCCTTGGGACTTTTCTCGCGGACGGCAAACGTCGTGTTGGCATTCGCCTTGGCACAGACAACCATGTAGGCTGCAGGTTCCAGGCTACTGAAGTCAATGTTGTCATACTGCACCCACTCACCTTTGACAGGCAGGGTGACATGCCAGCCACGGAAGGTGTTGGCCGTGTCGTTAAAGGCTACCGTAGCCTTGCTGCTCACTGCACTGTAGCGATCCACTTCTATACGGGCAGTTGCCTTAGTTGTGCCCACACCTCTCAAGGTGGGTTTCACCTCCTGAATGGTGCCGTCGGCATTAAACTGCAACTTGTCAATGCACACCGAGCGCCGTTTGTCGTCATTGGGTGAGTAGTCGTTATGGTGATAGAACAGATACCACTGTCCCTTATATTCCACGATGCTGTGATGATTAGTCCAGCAATGATTCTGGTGTTCTGCCATAATGATTCCCTTGAAATCCCAGGGACCCAGGGGCGACTTCGACATGGCGTAGGCCAGTGTCTCAGTGGGGTTCTTGCCTTCACCCGTCTCACCACGCACCCAAGGGAACGTCAGATAGTACCAGTCGCCACGGCGGAAGGCAAACGGACCTTCCTTGAAGCCATCGGGCAGACCTTTCATTTCCTCACCACCAACTTTCATGGGCGGCATTTCCGGCTGTCCCTCGCGCTTGGGGAACTGCACCTCCTGCAGTTCACCGTCCAATTCCAGCATATTTTCCTTCAGCTTGGCACCACGTATGCCCATACCACTCCAGTAGAGGTAGGCAGCACCGTCGTTATCGACAAGTACGCAGGGGTCAATGCCCATCACACCCTTGATGGGCTGGGGTTCGCAAGTGTAAGGTCCTTCTGGTTTGGAGGCAGTAGCCACACCAATGGCAAAACCACGGCCTTCGCGTGGAGCATTGGGGTAGAAAAAGTAGTACTTGCCGTCCTTGCAGACACAGTCAGGAGCCCACATGGAGTACCCCTGCGGATTGCCCCAGGGCACACTTTCCTGACTGATGACGATGCCATGGTCGGTCCACTCGGTAAGGTTCTCCGACGAAAACACATGATAGTCGGCCATGCAGAACCAGTCCTGTCGCTGACCTTCGGGGGGCACGATGTCATGCGACGGGAACAGATAGACCCGGTTGTTAAAAACACGTGCCGTAGGGTCGGCCGTAAACTGCCCGCTGATGACGGGATTCTGCGCAGCCACCGCCAGTGGCAGGCAGAGCAAGGTCATAAATAAAACTGATTTTTTCATATACGGTGCAAAGATAGACAAAATCCTCAAAACTCTCTTCGCTACGTGTTACATAATCTTTACGAAAAGTGTCATGACAGGAAAAAGAGACTTACCAATATGCAAATTTATCCTTCATTCATGCCTTGCTTTTCACATTTTATTATATCTTTGCAGAAAAATAACGGACTACGATATATGAAAAAGACAGTTTTTACAGCGCTGATGGCTGCCACGGCCATAGGAGCTACAGCACAAGACGCTACATTCGAGTTTTTCAAGTATGAGGGCAACGATGCCCGTTTCAAAAAGAACATTGACGAAAGCAGAGAGTACCTGAACCCCATTCTGGCTGGTTTCTATCCTGACCCATCCTTCTGCAAAAAGGGTGACACGTTCTATCTGGTCAACTCGTCGTTCGCCTTCTTCCCGGGCGTACCTATCTTCGAAAGCCAAGATCTGGTCAACTGGAAACAGATAGGCCATGTGCTCGACCGCGAGTCACAGTTACAACTGCCGGAAGAGCGGGTGTCAGGCGGCATTTACGCCCCCGCCATCAGCTACAACAAACGTAACCAGACGTTCTACATGATTACCACCAATGTAGGACGGGGCGGCAACTTCTACGTGAAGACCAAGGACCCGCACCAGGGATGGAGCGACCCCATATACCTGCCAAAGGTTGACGGCATCGACCCGTCATTCCTCTTCGATGACGACGGAAAGGCATACATCGTACATAATGCCCCCGTCTTTGGCACTGCCGACTACGAAGGGCAACGGGCCATTCGCCTGCTAAGGTTCGACGTGAAGGGCGACAGCATCATTGGCGATCCCATCGAAATCGTACGTGGCGGCACCCACGTCACTGAACGCCCCATCTGGATTGAAGGGCCTCACCTCTACCATATCGGCAAGTACTACTATCTGATGTGTGCTGAAGGAGGTACGGCTGAAGACCACAGTGAGGTCATCTTCCGTGCCAAGAACCCCATGGGACCTTGGGAGGAATGCCCTATGAACCCCATACTGACGCAGCGCAGCGGCCTCAGTGACGACCGTGCAGAAAAAGTGACATGCACCGGACACGCAGACCTGTTAGAGGTGAAGAAAGGCGAGTGGTGGGCTGTGTTCCTTGGCTGCCGCCCGTACGAGGGCAATCTGTACAACACCGGACGTGAAACGTTCCTGTTGCCTGTAACCTGGAAAGACGGATGGCCCATCATTCTGGAAAGCGGCAAGGCTGTGCCTACAGTCGGACAACGCTCCGCTCGGCCCTCAGGGACGCTTGCCAGAGCAAGAACACTCAACGCTCAACACCCAACACCCAACACCCAACACTCCACACCCAACACCCAACACCCAACACCCAACTCCCAACAAACAACAGGCAACTTCACCTATATAGACCGTTTTGACAGCGACAGACTGTCTCTGAGATGGATGTTCCTGCGTAACCCGCCTGCCAATGCCTATACGCTGACAAGCGAGGGACTGACACTACACCCATCTGAGGGCACCGTCAGAGAGAAGAAACCACTGTCGGCACTCTTCTTCCGTCAGCAGCACGCTACCTTCTCGGCAGAGACCACCTTGCGTTTCACTCCAAAGGCAGAAGGTCAGTTGGCAGGATTCACCCTGTTCCAAAGCGAACGCCATCACTTCGTCTTCGGCAAGACGTTGCTAAACGGACGCCAGGCGCTCGTCTTGAAACGTATGGAGAATGAAGAGGTTCTGGTTGGCTCCTGCTTCCTTGACAATAATGGTCCACTACGCCTGAAAGTGGAAGCCGACGGACGTTATTACTCGTTCTACTTCGCCACTGCTGACGGAGCATGGCAGCCTCTTGCCAGAGGTGTTGACGGCGCCAACCTGAGCACCGCCCATGCCGGTGGATTCATCGGCACAGGCATTGGGCTTCTTGTTGAGCGCTAATCGCCGCCCTGACTATCATGGTCTTTTGTTACGTACCGCTGATAGTAGGCAATAATAAGAGTGGTAAGCGGCAGGGCTATAATCAGTCCGATGAATCCCAGCAAAGCCCCCCACACAGAGAGTGAGAGCAGCAGAATGGCCGGGTTCAACCCCATGGCGCTGCCCATCACTTTTGGTGTGACCACAAAGTCAATGATGACCTGCACAATAAGGAAGACAGCCAAGGCAGAAATCAGTATCACCCAGAAGTTCTGACCTGTGTCGGCAGCCTTGAGCAGTGCGAGGAACACGGTGGGAATAAGGGCCAGCGAATGCAGATAGGGCACCAGGTCCATGATGCCTATCATAATGCCAAGGCCAATGGCCATAGGGAAGTCGATGATGGTAAAGCCAATGCAGAAGAGTATGCCCATGATGAGAGCCACCAGCCCCTGTCCGCGCATATAGTTGTTCATGGCCTGCTCCACGTCGTTGGCCACGCCCTGCCAGAAGGGACGGCTGCGCTTGGGGAATATCTTGATCCAGCTGCTATTCAGATGTTCATAGTCAAGCAGTATGAAGAACATATATAATAAGGTAATAAAAGAACCCACTATGCTGACGATGACACTGGCCGTCTGACCCACCACGTTGAAGATTTGCGGCATCACTTTCTCTAACACGTCAGTAAAGTCACGGCTCTTGAAAAACTCCTCTATGCTCATGTAGTTGGCCTGTATCCACTCCTGTATGGCAGCGGGAAAGTTGTCTATCTCCGTCTGTTTGTGCAGGTAGCCCGAAGCCAGCTGGCCGAGTTTCTCAAACTGCTCTATCATGGGGGGAATGATGAGATAGATAATGCCCGTGATAACGGCCAGCACAAACACCAGCGTGATAACAATAGAGAGCGCACGATTCTTGACGTGCATCTTAAACTGCACAAACTTGACAATGGGATAGAGCAGGTAGGCCAGAAGCCACGCTACGAAGAACGGCAGCAGCACCCCACTGAGGTAATGCAGCAGGTAGATAACACCTATGGCGATGAGCACGCCAATGAGACCACGCACAAACGTGTCGAAGGTAATTGTCTTGTTAATCATTCTGAACGGCTTTTTGGTAACATTCACGACAAAGGGGCTCATACTCCTGCGTTTCGCCCAGCAACACCCGGCGCTCGTCGCTGACAGTGCGATGACTCAGGTAGGCCAGGTTACCACACTTCACGCAAATGGCATGTACCTTGGTGACATCGTCGGCAATGGCACACAGGGCTGGCATAGGGCCGAAGGGGACTCCACGGAAATCCATGTCGAGACCTGCCACGATGACCCTGACACCTCGGTTAGCCAGCTGATTGCACACATCGACCAGCCCCATGTCGAAGAACTGCGCTTCGTCAATGCCCACCACGTCTATGTCACTGGTCAGCAGCAGGATGCTGGCTGAAGAGTCTATCGGTGTCGAGGGAATGGCATGTTGGTCGTGGCTGACCACGTCTTCCTCACTATAGCGTGTGTCAATGGCCGGTTTGAAGATTTCCACCTTCTGCTTGGCAAACTCTGCACGACGCATGCGACGGATGAGTTCCTCCGTCTTGCCCGAGAACATCGAGCCGCACACCACTTCTATTCTTCCGGGACGGCGTGCTTCTCCCCCTACATTTTCTGTCATAACGGCGCAAAGGTAATAAAAAAAATGAAAAATGAAAAATGAAGAATGAAGAATAAGCGAGCATGGATGGTAAAAAAAGTTAAATACTCGTTAGCGGCAGCAAATTCTTCATTCTTCATTCTTCATTCTTCACTTAAAATGTGTACCTTTGGCCGCTGTATGGGCATATTATATATTGTACCGACACCCGTCGGGAACATGGAGGACATGACTTTCCGCGCGGTGAGAATTCTGAAGGAAGCTGACCTCGTACTGGCTGAAGACACTCGTACATCGGGCATCCTGCTGAAGCACTACGACATTCAGAACCACCTCCTTTCGCACCATAAGTTCAACGAGCACGGTACCACGGCAGGCATCGTGGAACGACTGAAGGGAGGACAGACCATTGCGCTCATCAGCGACGCTGGCACGCCGGGCATCAGCGACCCTGGCTTCTTCCTTGTCCGCGAAGCTGCCCGTGCTGGCATTGAGGTACAGACATTGCCCGGGCCGACGGCCTTCGTGCCTGCGCTGGTATCGAGCGGACTGCCCTGTGACCGTTTCTGTTTCGAAGGGTTCCTGCCGCCGAAGAAAGGGCGCCAGAGCCGCATTGAGGCATTGGCCGAAGAGACACGGACTATGGTGTTCTACGAGTCGCCCTACCGTCTGCTCAAACTTATGCAACAGCTGGCAGAGGTGTTCGGCGACGACCGTCAGGTCTGCGTATGTCGCGAGATTTCAAAAGTCCACGAAGAGAGTCGTCGCGGTACGCTGGCCGAACTCATCACCCACTTCACTCAGACGGAGCCACGAGGCGAGATAGTAGTCATTGTTGCCGGCATGGAGAAGAAAAAGGAAAAAGACAAAAATAAAATTTAATTAAAAACAATAAAGCGTATGAAAAAGATTTTTGTATTCGCCATGTGCTGCGCCGCACTGGCATCGTGCAACTTAGGAAAAAACAATGACGCTGAACTCAGGGCCATGCAGGAGCGTGACTCTCTGAACCAGATTCTGGCACAGCGTGACAATGAGATTAACGACCTGATGAGCACCTTCAATGAGATTGAAGAGGGCTTCCGCGTTATCAACGAGGCCGAAGGACGTGTCAACCTGGCCCGCTCTGGCGAAGGCAGCAATGCCTCGTCACGCATCCGAGAGAACATGCAGTTCATCCAGTCAACGATGGAGCAGAACCGCGTCCTCATCAACAAGCTGCGCCAGCAGCTCAAGCAGAGCAACGTGAAGTCGGAGGCCCTGCAGAAGGCACTCGACAACCTGACCCAGCAGCTGGAGCTGAAGGACCAGCAGATAGCTGAGCTGAGAGCAGAGCTGGAGGCTAAGAACATCCACATTGCCGAGCTTGACCAGCGCGTTACTGAGCTGAACACCGACGTCACCAACCTGACTGAGGAGAACGAACAGCACCAGCAGACCATCAGCCATCAGGATGCAGAGCTGAACACGGCCTACTTTGTCTATGGCACCAAGAAGGAACTGAAGAACCAGGGCGTGCTCGACGGCGGCGGACTGTTCAAGAAGACAAAGGTAAGCACCAACTTCAACAACGACTACTTTACCAAGATTGACATTCGTTCAACCCGGGAGATCAAGCTCTTCTCCAAGAAGGCTGACATCAAGACTCCACACCCCGCTGGCAGCTACTCACTCGACAAGGACGATCAGGACCAGCTCGTGCTGCACATTACTAATCCGCAGCAGTTCTGGAATGCCAGCAAGTATCTGGTCATTGTTGTGAAGTGATGTTTGTTGAGGGTTGAGGGTTGAGCGATTATTGTTGAGTGTTGAGTGTTGAGGGTTGAGCGTTGAGGGTTGAGTGTCTGGCAATTTTCGCTCAACGCTCCACGCTCCACGCTCAACACTCAACGCTCAACCCTCAACCCTCAACATATTTCTTAATCAATTCCAGGCAAGCCTCGTAACCTACGGGCTTGGCTATGAAATCATCGCACCCGGCCTCGAGCGAACGCTCCCTGTCCCTGTCGAAGGCATTAGCCGTCAGTGCAATAATGGGCAGATGAGGGTGCTTGGCCTTAATTTCGCGGGCAGCCTCAAGACCATCCTTCACCGGCATACGCAAATCCATCATAATTAGGGCAATGTCTTGGTCCTCAGCCATTTCCACTGCCTCCAGTCCGTTACGGGCTCTTACGTACTCGTAATGGTTTTTCAGAATGTAAGTCATCAACAGGTAATTACTGTCGTTGTCTTCGGCAATAAGAATCTTTTTCATTTCGTTTTAGCTTTCCAAAAAACAAGTTTTTTCGTTAATTAGATACAAATATAGGCATTTTCATAGAAAAACGTTTGCTTATCCCACATATTTTAACTAATTTTGTCCGTCAAAGCTACAAATAACCAAAACAATAAGAAAATGAACATCAAATTTCTGACTTGTGCAATGGCACTCTCTGCGTCGCTGACAGCCAGTGCGCAGACCCACGTCATGGACGTAAACGCGAAGAAACTCGGAGCTCCTATACAGTCAACCATGTATGGCATCTTCTTCGAAGACATCAACTTCGCTGCCGATGGCGGACTCTATGGAGAATTAGTGAAAAACCGCTCGTTCGAGTTTCCCCAGTCGCTCATGGGCTGGCAGGCCTTCGGACGCGTGGAAGTGAAGAACGACGGTCCCTTCGAGCGCTGCCCGCATTACGTGGTGCTCGCTAACCCGGGGCACAAGGAGCGCCGCTCTGGCCTCGTCAACGAAGGCTTCTTCGGCATTGGTGTCGAGAAGGGCGAGCAATACCGTTTCTCCGTCTGGGGCAAGGCGCTGCAGGATGCCGGTGCCATCCGCGTACAGCTCATTGACGAGAGTTCCATGGGCGAAGAGCAGCAGTTTGTTGAGCAGGAAGTGGCTATCACGTCTGCCGACTGGAAGAAATACACCGTGACGCTCACCTCGCCCCTCACCAACAAGCACGCCAAGCTGCGCATCTTCCTGAAGGGTGACAAGAGCGTGGCGCTGGAGCACATCTCGCTCTTCCCCGTCAACACCTTCAAGGGTCGTGAGAACGGCATGCGCCGCGACCTGGCACAGGCACTGGCCGACCTGCACCCCGGCATCTTCCGCTTCCCCGGCGGTTGCATCGTTGAGGGCTGCGACCTTGAGACGCGCTACCAGTGGAAGAACACCGTCGGTCCCGTCGAGAACCGTCCGCTGAACCAGAACCGCTGGGAGCACACCTTCGACTATCGCTACTATCCCGACTACTACCAGTCTTACGGCCTCGGCTTCTTCGAGTTCTTCCAGCTCTCCGAGGACATCGGTGCCGAGCCGCTGCCCATTCTGAGCGTAGGACTGTCGTGCCAGTACCAGAACTGGGAAACCGAGTCAGCCCACGTGCCCATGGACCAGCTGCAGCCCTACATCGACGACTGCCTCGACCTCATCGAGTTTGCCAACGGGCCCGCCGACTCCAAGTGGGGTAAGGTACGTGCCGACATGGGCCACCCCGCACCATTCAACATGAAGTACATCGGAGTGGGCAACGAGCAGTGGGGCGAATACTACTATGAGCGCCTCAAGCCGTTCGTTGCTGCCATCCGCGCCAAATATCCCGACATCAAGATTGTAGGCACCAGCGGCCCCGTGCCCGAGGACGTGCCCGATGCCACCTACCGCTTCGAGGACGGCTGGAAGGCCATGAAGGCCCAGAAGGCAGACCTCGTCGATGAGCACTACTACCGTGACGAGCAGTGGTTCCTCACTCACGGACTGCGCTACGACTCTTACGACCGCAAGGGTCCGAAAGTGTTTGCCGGCGAATATGCCTGCCACGGTAAGGGAAAGAAGTGGAACCACTACGAGGCAGCACTCCTCGAGGCTGCCTTCATGACAGGCTTCGAGCGCAATGCCGACGTGGTGTGGATGACCACCCCTGCCCCACTCTTCGCACATGTTGACGGCTGGCAGTGGCGTCCCGACCAGATTTGGTACGACAACACCCAGATGTTCAAGACCGTCAGCTACTATGTGCAGCAGATGTACGCCACCAATGCCGGCACCAACGTGCTCCAGCTCACCATGGACAAGAAACCCGTGGCTAACCAGGACGGACAGGACGGACTCTTCGCCAGTGCTGCCTTCGACAACAAGACGGGTGAGGTCATCATCAAGGTGGCTAACACGTCACGTCAGCCACAGGCTGTCAGCTTCAACCTCACAGGTATCAAGGGCGACCGCACGGCACAGACGCTGACCCTCTGTCACGACGGCATGGACGACGAGAACAGCATCTGCAAGCCTGAGCTCATCACCCCGCAGCCAGGCACTGCCCAGGTTTCCGATGGCAAGAAGCAGTCGGTACTCAACGACCAGCTGCCCGCCATGTCGTTCCGCATCTACAGGTTCAAGAAGTAACAGCAGTTGACCACCACTAACTCCTGACCCCCTCTGACTCCCCCTGTAGGGGGAGGACTGATACCACATAAAGTTTAGCTTGGTAATCGTCCTCCCCCTACAGGGGGAGTCAGAGGGGGTCACTTTCGTCAAAAACTGTTAAATACAGACTGGTATATCCATTAAAAAAACTGAAAAACGCACTTCTTTACAGTTCGAAAAATCGACTTTTTTTGTTAACTTTGTAACTGAAAAAACATTTTTATTATTCACAAAAAAAAGGAGATTTAAGCTATGTCAAAGACAGTAGAACTGCAAATGGAGAAGAGCCGCAACCTCATCAGCGGACTTCGCAAACACGTAAAGGAACAGGGTGAGCGTGGCATTACGCCGCGTGAGATTGACGAGATGGAGCAGACGCTGCAACAGTTGGAGGCCGCTAATGCCGAGGTGGACCGTCTGCGCGAAGAACTCTCGCCTAAAGTGAAGCAAATGAACGACATTCTTACCGCCGTCAAGGCTGCCTACGGTGAGAACAAAAAGACCCTCAAGGGCTACTATCCCCAGGAGCGCTGGGCTGACTACGGCATTCCTGACAAGCGCTGAACATTCCTCTCAGCAAAAGATGTGACCCCTGCCCCCCCCTAACGCCCCCATGCAGGGGGCGTTAGGGGGGGCACCTCCATACAAGTGACCTCCCCTAACCTTTTTGCTGTTTTTGAGGCAATTCTATGTAAAAACACAGTAATTTGTCTGAAAAAACGGCCAAATGCGTGTGAGGTTGACCGGATTTAAAAGACAGAAACAGGCGGCTTGACACACCAAAACAACTTGTTTTGCTATCTGAAGTGAGCGTTTTACGCACCTGAAAACGGCGTTTTTCCAGACCAAAACAACTTGTTTTGGTGGGTGACGCCTGGTGATACTTTCCGGAAAAGTGTCACCGTATGTAACAAACTGGCGTTTAGATAATTAAATACCAAGGTGACACTTACACAAAAAAAACAGATCAAAAACTTTTCCACACCGCCACAAACACTTTGACACACCAACCCGTGCATTTTGCTAAAAAAGACCGCCACGACGGACTGCCTATAATATAATAACGTGGAAAAACAACGAGCGGGAACCGAGGCCGAGGATGTCGGCGTTGGTTCCTGCTCTTATTTATTTGCAGTGTGAAATGAACCTGTCCTTGAGTTTTGACAGACAAAATCTTACACGGACAAGTCTAATGGCAGGTCGCTGATGTCTTTAAGCCTTTTGCCTGAAATAAGAATGTTGAGCATCTCTATGGAATCCTCTGCACCAACCTCTTTGACAGACTCGACGAGTTCACTAAGTGCGAAATGATAGACACAGTCTATATCGCCTGTTCCTAAAGCTAAAGACGCGATACGGGCGGGCATCGGCTCTCCGGTTACGACAACGATGTGAGGCAAATGTCCCTTGCGATTACGGATTAACCCGAGAGCCTCTGTACGGCTGTTCTGGGCACGGTCGCTACGCATCGTCCATTTGGCAGATATAGAGGCATGGAGGATGGGTAGCCCGCCACACGTCTTCCTTATGTCGGACAAGTTACAGACAGAATCATCGACAATGACCTCTCCTTCATTAATCACCTCGTCAGGTTCTGTTTCACGATACACTACCACGTCGGGGGCAACCATATAATCATTGCCCATACTTGCCGCAAGCCGGGCATCGTCTTTGGTCAGTTGCGAGAGATAGTCCAGATGCTCGTACTGCGCAAAACTGCTGGTTTTGATGCTGTTGCGATTGCCAAGTTTGGCAATATGCCATTTGCCGGGGCGCAGATTCTGCAAATGGGGGAACGTGTTCTCGATGAATTCCATGTTCAGCTGCTCGAACTTTGCACCGGCTGTTTGTCCGAGAGCCTTTTCCTGCACACTGGCCGTCAAGCGCCGGGCAATACCTTGGGCGATGGCTATAGAAAGGTTCGACGAGCGGTCGGCATTGCTGGGAATCCCTTTCGCGTCAATGGTCAATATTCCATTAGACAACAGACCGGCATGGTATCTGTGTCTCGCTTCTGCTATTAATGCTTGCATCATCTAATACTTGCTTTATTTTAAGTCCTACTTCCTTTGCTACTGGTGGTGGGAAAGCATTGCCTATCATGCGGCAAGCCGTTGTCTTGCGATTACCAAACTGCCACTCGTCGGGAAAGCCTTGCAGCCTGGCCATCATACGGGGTGTCAAGCGCGGCATCCCTTCGAAATCCTCCGCCGGTGCTTCATTGCCTACCCCTCGTCCGTCTATCCCCAACGCAGCCCACGCCTCCCGGGCTCGGGTCGGGCCAAGGTCTGGGCCACCGTGCTTCTTGCTGCCACCAACAAGCGTCGGGGCTATCTTGTCAGCCTTCAACCTCCACTGCCCGGTGCCTTTCCAGCCTTTGGCAGCCATCAAGTCGTACAGCGCATTGCCGACTGTTTTCGTTAGCGACGGTTTTGGATGCGGAAAAACAAAAGTATCAAAAATGTCAGTCCTAATTCCAATGATGACAGCACGCGGCCGGAGTTGTGGTACACCATAGTCAGAAGCATTCAGTAATTGCAGATGGACATTGTAGCCCAAACGGTTCAAACGGGCGATAATGCTCCCACGATATATGTCGAACTGTTTGCCGAGAAAACCACGTACATTTTCTATCATCACCACCTTGGGGACTATTTCGCCCACCAGACGGAGCATTTGGGGGAAAAGGTCACGCTCATCGTCGGCTCCAAGCTGCTTGCCTGCAATGCTGAAGGGGGGGCAGGGAACACCTCCCGCCAGCAAGTCTATCTTGCCGTGATAGGGCCTGCCGTCAAACTGACGCACATCCAGACACCTCACGTTCCAATTTGGCCGGTTCTCCTTGAGGCAGTCGCAATAGTCTTGCTCATACTCCACCAATACAAGATGGTCAAACCCCGCCATTTCCAGCCCAAGAGCCTGACCACCCGCACCAGCGCATATTTCAATTGAAGTGTATGACATCGTAACTTTTCGCAATTGCAGTTGCAAAGATACAACTTTTCTGCAAATTACGAGGCAATATGCTGTAAAAGTTTCAAAAAAGACAAGATTTGGACGGTTTTGGACGGTTTGACGTGGATTAAACGGAAGAATTAGGAGATTTTGAGGCGATTGTGTGCAATATGATGAGGTCGCGGAGCACGGAGAGATGGCATTTCCATCGAAAAGTTGGAACGCGGAGCGCAAAGGGGGGCTACTTGGGTATGAAGAAGCGGCGCGGGGTCCTGCTCTTTGTTTAAGAAAAATGCAAGGGCAAATCCTCTAATGCCTTACATTTATATCTATTTCCTGCCTTGTCCTTGAATCATACTGATTGTCTCTCGTCCTATAGTTGCCAGGACGGCCGTCAACGGTGATGCGAAGGATGCGATTTCCTTTATTCAGGTAGTCGAAGCGAGGGTCTATCAGGCGGTCGCAGTTGTACTTGCGGCAGGCTTCGGTTTCAGCCAGCCGCTGGGCCTCGGCAAGCGACAGTTTGTAGAGTTTCTGCTTGCCCTCCGGTGTGGATATGTCGATGGTGTACGTGATACGGTCGCCAACGGGCACCAAGTCGTAGCTGTTGTAGCTCGTGCCTCGGGCATCCACGCCCATATTCGTGGAATAGCCGCCAGCACCAGAGTGTGCTGTACTGCAGGAGCAGATGGTCATTATTGTTGTGGCTGCAAAAGCCATTAGGAATATGTTCTTCTTCATAGCCTCCTGCAGCCAACACTCCACCTACTATACAATATTTAACCATGTCCTCATCGTAATCGGCATTCAAACCGATATTTACAAATAGCGCACCTAAACCAACGCCTGCAATTCCGCTTACCCATCCCCAAGTCTTGAGCTGCTTAACTTTCTTGTCGGTCTTCTGATTTGCATAATCCATTCCTAACAAAGCTCTGTCATTGTACTGCTGTACTCCGTCATTTTGATTATGCGGCTGGTAAAGATTCGTAGCTTCCGATAGATTCACTTTCTTTCCATTTTGATAGTTTATGGCCGACGCATCAGCGCGGTTCATCACATAGTTGGAGCCATTCAGGTCGCTCCACTTCTTGTAAGTGATTTCCGTCTCGTTAGGAGAAGCTGAGCAAAACCTGTCGGGGATTGCAAATCCCCTCAAACGGAAAAGCGCAGGTCTTCACCATACGCGGCTTAGGTCTGGACCAACCTTCTAACATCTATGGGAAGCCTGCGCTTTAGGCGCAAGCCTCTTGATGTTAGATATTGCCCGTTCACTTTTCGAGGGTCCAGTTCAAGCCGCGAATGAGCAAATAAAATGA
>ERZ842401.3530-NODE-3530-length-19285-cov-4.190484_pt1 | contig 19285 bp, 17 predicted proteins | sample MGYA00521270_ERZ842401 | MGnify/ENA primary metagenome ERZ842401 (study PRJEB31892, sample SAMEA3878208) | bioreactor metagenome | biome: Moose rumen | place: Sweden | collected 2011-10 | study: EMG produced TPA metagenomics assembly of the PRJEB12797 data set... | reverse complement strand
CGGAGACGGCAGAGGGCGCAGCCGTAGGCGCGGAGGGAAGGCTCGGCGCGGCCGTTGAGAATGCCGCGTTTTCCGGCGCGAAAGAAGGGGCCAGGCTGTACAGCACCGTCAGCGTCTGGTTTCCCGCCACGCCGTCCTGGCTCAGTCCATGCTGCCGCTGGAAGGATTTCACCACCCGAACGGTGGCCGCGCCGTATTTCCCGTCGGCGTCAATGGAATATCCCAGGGATTTCAGCGCCAGCTGCATGCTCAGCACGTTTTCGCCGCTCATTCCCTTTTCCAATTTATCATATGCCAGGGCGGGCAAACAAAGGAAAGTTCCCGCTAAAATGATGATCATCAGAATTGCCGCCGCACGCTTCAAGTATCGCCGCCTCCTTGGGGAGCCCTTTTCTTTTGTAATGCGCTCCCGGTATTGATACGAAACAAATTCGCGTTTTCATTCGTTTTCGACAGTCATCTTATCATAATTTCAGAAAGTTGTAAACAAAGATGACGAATCTGTTACAAAATGGTCATCATTTCATAAAATAATCAAATATTTCCTGAATTGCCAAAGAATAGGCGCGAATTTTGCAAAAACAATCCTTGTAACTTCAAAATGAAAATGATATGATATTATGGGATGGGATGGAATTCAAAGGAGGCTTTCCTGCTTTATGGCAGCGACTGGACACTACATTGGCTGTGATTTATCGGACGTGACGCCCCTGTGCGCGCCTTGGGAGAATGCAAACGGGGTTTTCTTTCCCCCGCTTTCCCGCTCCGCGGCGCTGCTTTCTTTTGAACTGGCCGCGTCCGCTTATGATATGAACCTGGATTCCTGGCGCGAAGCCGGATGGCGCGATTTTTCCTACCAAATCGATAACGCGCTTTATACCGGCCCTTCCCTGAATAAACCGGCGGGAAGCGGGATCGGTAGCGTGATCAGCGATTATCTGCATCACCTGGCCCAGGCGCGCTTGAACCGCCTGAACCCCATCAGCCAAATACGCGGCGCGCTTCGTCAGCGGGAAAGCAGCGATACCTGCAAGGCCATCATCATGCTGCACCCCGCCCCTAACGGACGCTGGATCGTCGCCATCGGCTTTATGGGCACAGGCAAAAGGATTTACGATTGGTTTTCCAATTTCCGGCTGAGCGCCGAAGAAGGCGTTCACTCCGGGTTTCTGCAATTGACCCGGGAATTTGAAAACCGCTGCGACGAAATTTCCTTTTCGGAAACCGCCAAAGAACTGGGGCTGGAGCGGCTGACCCTGCGGGATATCCTGGAGGAATGCCGAAAGCCCCACAGCCGCTTCCAGCTTTGGCTGGCGGGCCACAGCCAGGGCGGCGCGGTGATGCAGCTATTCGCCCTTCGCTTGATCCGCGATGGAACGCTGAAGCAAAATCTGCTGGGCTACAGCTTCGCTTCCCCCAGCACGGTATACGAGCATCCCGCCTTTGATCTGGGCTCCATCCCCCTGTACCACATCATCAACGCCGATGATATTTTCCCCCGGATGGGCGCTTCTTTCCACGCGGGCCGCTGCCTGATCATGGATCCGGACCAGGATATGCGGCGGGTCTGCTACGGAAACGCCGGGAAGGAGCCCCTTTTCCGCACCGTGCATGGGGTCCTGCGCCGGGTAACGAACAGTCCGCGCGCCTTTATCGTCACCACGGCGATGTTGCAGGCTTTGGAGGAGCTTCCCCCCGAGGACGCCATGGCCGTGCTGAACGGCCTGATCCGGCAGATCATTCCCGAACGGCTGCTGGGGCCTCTGGGCAACCGGAGAGAAGATATTCTGCAGGCGCTTACACGCCGTACAGCGCAGGGCTATGAAATGGCATCGGGTGAAAAAGAAATGTCCGCAGATCAGCTTTATATTCTGCGCCGCCGCATCGTGGGACTGATTTCGCTATACGGTCCCAAGGCTTTTTCCGCCGTGGTGCTTTCCGCCCTTTCCTTTCCCCATAAACTTCGGGGCATATATCCGGGAAACCGGCTGGCCCCTTATCAATATATCGTCACCGAGCGTTTCAACGATCTTCGGCAGGCCGTGTGGCACGCGCCTGCCAGCGGCATGGACGCATCTCTGATCCGAAGCGGAAGGCGTCTGCCCCAGGGCCGGTTCCATTCGTTTTCCGCTGCCCGCATGCGGCGGGCGAACCGATAACAAAGGAGGTACGCATGAGTATCACCATAGTCTTTACCCTGTTTGGAGGCCTGGCCTTTTTTCTGTTCGGCATGCGCCTGATGGGCGAAGGGCTGGAGCGGGCTGCCGGGCCGAAGCTGAAGCATTTTCTCTCCCTCATGACCCGGAACAAGTTCATCGCCATGATCACCGGCATCTGCGTCACCGCCATCATTCAGTCCTCCGGGGCTACCACGGTGATGGTGGTGGGCTTCGTGAACGCCCAACTGCTCACCCTGGCCCAATCCGTTGGGGTCATCATCGGCGCCAATATTGGCACCACAGTCACCTCGCTGCTCTTGTCCATCAAGTTTGATCCCGGCCCCGTCTTTGCCCTGATCGGCATGCTGATGATCATGGCATTTGATAAGAAGGAAACCCTCAAGCAGGCGGGCATGGTGTTCATGGGCCTGGGCGTGCTGTTCATCGGCATGGACTTGATGAGTTCCTCCACCGAGCCCCTGCGGGAATGGCCCGTATTCCTGAACCTGATGCGCAGTGTGGAAAACCCGCTGCTGGGCGTGCTGGTGGGGATTCTCATCGGCTGCCTCAGTTATCGCACTTGGGCGGAGATTGTAGCGGGAATTCCCGCTATCCTGGGCCTGGGCATCAAGATGGGCGCCGTGATGGAGCTGATCCCGCGCATCACCAGCCTCTTCATCGAAGGCCTCAAGCCCATTGCCGAGGCCACCAAGGACCTGGTTTCCCGCAAGTTCAAGAATTCCGCCGGCATCAATATCGGCATGAGCCCGGCGCTGGTTATCGGCCATCCTACCACCCTGGTGGTAAGTCTGCTGCTGATTCCCTGCACCCTGCTGCTGGCCGTGGTCCTGCCGGGGAACGAGTTCCTGCCGCTGGCCTCGCTGGCCGGCATGTTCTACGTGTTCCCGGCCGTGCTGCCCGTCACCAAGGGCAATGTGGTGAAGACCTTCCTGATCGGCCTGGTGGCCCTGACGGTTGGCCTGTACTTCGTCACGGACCTGGCCCCCTGGTTCACCCTGGCGGCCCAGGATGTCTATGCCCGCACGGGAGACGCCGCCGTGGCCATCCCGGAAGGTTTCCAGGGCGGTGCGCTGGACTTTGCCTCCAGTATCTTCTCCTGGGTCATCTTCCATCTGGTTCACGACTTCAAGTGGGTGGGCAGCGCCATCCTGGTGGCAGGAACCACCGTCATGGCCATTTTTAATCGCAGAAGAATAATCAAAGCTTCTTATGAAAAAAATAATTAGCATGGCAGCCCTGCTGCTTACGACTCTTGCTATGAGTGCACAGACAAAATACACCATTCAGACGGCCTGCCATCCGGCCGATGTGAAGGGCTATGACACCGAGACGCTCCGCGAGCGTTTCATGATGGGCGAAGTGATGGTGGCCGATGAAATCCGCCTCACCTATTCCCTCTATGACCGTTTCATCTTCGGGGGCGCCGTTCCGGCCACCAAGGCCCTCAAGCTGGAAACCATCGACCCGCTCAAGGCCCCTTACTTCCTCTTCGGAAGGGAACTGGGCATCATCAATATCGGCGGTGACGGCATCGTGACGGTGAACGGAAAGGACTACGTCCTCAAGTTCAAGGAAGCCCTGTATGTGGGGCGGGGGAATGAGGAGGTCATCTTCAAGAGCAAGGATGCCGCCCATCCGGCCAAGTTCTATCTGAACAGCGCCACGGCCCACAAGGCTTACAAGACGCAGCTCATCACCATCGACGGCCGCAAGGGATCGCTCAAGGCCTATTCCTTCGCCGCCGGCAAGATGGAAGACTCCAACGACCGCGTGATCAACCAGCTCATCGTGTGGCCCGTGATGGCGCAAAAGCCCGGCGGCGGCGTGAACCAGCTGCAGATGGGCCTTACCGAGCTCAAGCCCGGCAGCGTGTGGAACACGATGCCGCAGCACACGCACAACCGCCGCATGGAGGCGTACTTCTATTTCAACGTTCCCGAAGGCCAAGCGATCTGCCACCAGATGGGCCGCCCGCAGGAACAGCGCCTCGTGTGGCTCCACAACGAGCAGGCGATCACCGCGCCCGAGTGGAGCGTCCATTCCGCCGCGGGTACCTCGAACTACATGTTCATCTGGGGCATGGGCGGCGAGAACCTCAACTACGGTGACATGGACAAGGTCCCTGTTACGGAAATGAAGTAATGGCGCCATTGGCGTCGCGTAGAGGAATTTTCTAAACGAAAACACAATACAACGATAGGGAAAAGGAGAACAAAGATGATACTCGATCAATTCAAGCTTGACGGAAAGGTCGCAATCGTAACGGGCGCGGGCCGCGGAATCGGCCAGGCGTACGCAATCGGACTCGCCGAGGCTGGTGCGGATGTCGCGATCGTCGACGTCATCCCGATGGACGAGACCATTGCCGCCATCCAGAAGCTCGGACGCAGGGCCATCGGCATCAAGGCCGACCTCTCGAAGGGCGAGAAGGAGTCGCCGAAGATCGTCGCGAAGGTCGTCAAGGCGTTCAAGAAGATCGACATTCTCGTCAACAACGCCGGCATTATCCGCCGCGAACCGTTCGCCGAGCATAGCGCGAAGAACTGGAACGACGTCATTTCGATCAACCTCTCGACGCCGTTCTTCCTTTCGCAAGCTGTCGTCAGGCAGATGCAGAAGCAGGGCAATGGCGGCAAGATCATCAACATCGCCTCGATGCTTTCGTTCCAGGGCGGCATTCTTGTTCCGGGCTACGCGGCATCGAAGGGCGGCATCAAGTCGCTCACGATGCTCATGGCGAACGAGCTCTCGAAGGACGGGATCTGCGTGAACGCGATCGCCCCGGGCTACATCGCGACCGCGAACACCGCGCCGATCCGCGCCGACAAGAAGCGCAACAAGGCGATCCTCGACCGCATTCCCGCCGGGCGCTGGGGCACGCCGGACGACCTCAAGGGCATCTGCGTCTTCCTCGCGGCGCCCGCGTCCGACTACATGACCGGCTACACCTACGCCTGCGACGGCGGCTGGCTCGCGCGCTGAGGCGTAGACGCGCCGCGCCGATGATGGTATAATACGCGGCATGGCAGAGAAAACGGCAGTATATCCCGGAACGTTCGACCCGATGACGCTCGGGCACTTCGACCTCATAAAGCGGGCGTCGAAGCTCTACGACCGCCTCATCGTCGCAGTCGCGGCGACGAGCGCAAAGCAGGGAGCGCGCTTTTCGGCGGAAGACCGCCTCGCGATGATCCGCGAGGACGTCAGGAAGGCGCGCCTCCGCAACGTCGAGGTCAAGATGCTCGACGGGCTTCTCGTCGACTTCTGCCGCCGCGAAAAGGCGAAGGTCGTCATCCGCGGCGTCAGGGTCTACAGCGACTTCGAATACGAGTTCCAGATGGCGCTCACCAACCGTCGCATGGCGCCGGAAATCGAGACGCTCTTCATGATGCCGAGCGAGAACCTCGCCTACGTCACGGCGTCGACCGTCCGCGAGATTGCGGCATACGGCGGCGACACGGCGCCGTTTGTGACGGCGGCCGTCCAGAAGCACCTGAAGGGCGGTAAATGACGGAATTTCTCGACGTAACCATCCTCGCGGCGCTTCAGGGCGTCGCGGAATTCCTTCCCATATCGAGTTCGGGCCATCTCGTCATCGGGCAGCATCTCCTCGGGCTGGACGTCCCAGGAATGCGGCTCGACCTCATGCTCCATTTCGGCACGCTCGTCAGCATCTGCGTTTTCTACAGGCGCACAATCTGGCGCATACTTTCAAAGTTCGAGTGGCAGTATGTCCTCAAGATCGTCTTGAGCGCACTTCCTGCCGTCGTCGTCTATTTTTTCTTCAAGGACTTCATAGAAGGGCTCTTCGAGAACGCGAAGATGGTCGGGGCGCTTCTCATGTTCACCGGCGCAGTCTTGATCGGAACGCGCTATCTCCCCCGTGGAAACCGCGACATCTGCTGGAAGCGCGCTTTACTCATGGGGTGCGCTCAGGCGCTTGCGCTCCTTCCCGGCGTGAGCCGCTCGGGGATGACGCTCGCGAGCGCGCGCGGAGGGCGGGTAGACGCCGAGAAGTCTGCCGAGTTCTCGTTCCTCATGTCGGCGCCGCTCATCCTTGGAGGGGTTCTCCTCGAAGTCCTTAAGTCGTTTCGTACCGAGACGGCGGCTTCGACGGGTGAGATTTCATGGGGTCTCACGATCTACGGCGCGGTTCTTGCGGCGGTTGTAGGGTATTTCTCGCTCGTAGTGCTTCTAAAGGCCCTAAAAGGGCGTTGGTTCTGGCTTTTCGGGCCATACTGCCTGGCCGCTGGACTTCTCACGCTAATTTTGGTATAATTTCCCCTCAATTTCTCAAAAAAGGGATTAGATAGACTATGTCCAAGGAATCTGCTGTTCGCAACAACATCTGGAAATGGCTCGTTTTGCTGCTCATTGCAGTCGTTTCGTTCTACGTTACGACGCCTGTGCAGGAGAAGCTCCGCTTCGGTCTCGACCTCAAGGGCGGCACGTCGTTCACGCTCGGCGTCGATACCGACAAGCTTGCCGAGAGCATCATCGCCGAGAATCCCGACATCACCAACAAGACTGGCGCAGTCGAGGCCAAGATCGACGACATCCTCAAGGACTGCGACGCTCGCATAATTGAGGTCATCCGCCGTCGCGTCGACGCTATGGGCACGAACGAGCCCGTCATTCAGGGCATGAAGGACCACCGTCTCCTCGTTCAGCTTCCCGGCGTAGACGAGGAAGTCCGCAAGGCCGCGAAGGCCTCCCTCCAGAGCGCGGCCTACCTCGAGTTCCGCCTCACCCACGCGAAGAACGACCAGCTCGTTGCGAAACTCCTCTCCAAGGACGTCGCGCCCGAGGGCTACATCAAGAAGGGCTCGGGCTATGCTCGCGCCGAGAACTGGAAGGAAGTCTCGAAGACCCCTGGCTATGCCGCGCGCCTCGCTGCGTTCGAGGTTCCCGATCCGCGCTACGTGTTCATGCTTGAGGACAACGGCGACGGCACTTATGCGCCCAATTTCGTCGCGCGTCACACCGATCCGCAGGTCACTGGCGAGCATCTCGAGTCGGCCGCCGTCGAGCGTGACCCGACTTCCGGCCAGCTTTCCATCGGCTTCCGCCTCAACTCCGAGGGCGCGCAGAAGTTCGCGACGCTCACGCGCAACTACAAGGCGGGTGGCCCGAAGAACCCGACCGGCCGTGGCCGCCAGCTCGCGATCATTCTCGACGACCAGCTTATCTCGGCGCCTGTGATCCAGAGCGAGATCGGCGCGAACGGCCAGATCACCGGCCGTTTCGACGGTCCTTCCGCCCAGAAGCTCGCAAACGAGCTGAATGCCGGCGCCCTGCCTGCGCCGATGAAGATTCTCGCGGAGTCGACCGTCTCGCCGACCGTTGGCGAGGACGCGAAGCACGCCGGCATCATCGCCGCCTGCCTCGGCTTCTGCCTCGTCGCCATCTTCATGTTCATCTACTACTGGATGACTGGCCTCGTCGCAGACATCGCGCTCTTCCTCGACATCGCGCTTCTTCCGACGGCGCTCGTCTTCGTCGCGAACATCCTCGGCGTTTTCGCGCACGACCCGGCGATGGGCGGAGGCGGCTCGATGCAGCTCCCTGTCCTCACGATGCCCGGCATCGCCGGCCTCGTTCTCTCGCTCGGCATGGCGGTCGACGCCAACGTGCTCATCTTCGAGCGCATCCGCGAGGAGTTCGCCGCCGGTCGCCGCGCTGGCGACGCGATCAAGAACGGCTATGGCCGCGCGTTCACCGCGATCTTCGACTCCAACCTCACGACGATCATCACCGGCATCATCCTCTTCGTCGTCGGCACGGGCCCGGTGCGCGGCTTTGCGATTACGCTCACCGCGGGCGTCGTCATCTCGATGTTCACGGCCGTCGTCGTCACGCGTCTCGTCCTCGACCACTGCGTCGATTCGGGTCGCACCGCTCCTTTCAAGATGATGCAGTTCTTCAAGAACCCGAACTTCGACTTCATGAAGCTCACGAAGTTCACGGTCGGCGGCTCGTTCGCGTTCATCGCGGTCGCGCTTGCGATCTTCGCGGTCCGCTTCGTGAACAACAGGGCCTCGGTCCTCGCGGTTGACTTGACTGGCGGCACCTCGATCGTCTACAACCTCAAGCAGGACGCGAAGCCCGAGATCAAGGACATCCGCGCGGCTCTCAACGACTTCGACAACGCGACGGTCATCCAGTACCAGGACGGCATGGGCGTGGTTGACTCGACGCTCCTCGTCAAGACGGGCGAGACGGCAGAGACGAAGAAGGGCTCCCAGCTCGAAGGCAAGGACGTTGGCGCGTATGTCACAAAGCTTCTCCAGGAGAAGTTCCCGCAGTCCGAGTTCAAGGCCGCCTCGGTCGACGAGGTCGGTTCAATGGTCGGCGCGGACCTCAAGAAGAGCGGCACGTACGCCGTCCTCTTCTCTCTCGTCGCGATCCTGATCTACGTCGGCTTCCGCTTCCAGTTCGGCTTCGGCCTCGGCGCTCTCGTCGCGCTCGCGCACGACGCGCTCATCTCGCTCGCGATCTTCTCGCTCTGCGGGCGCCAGGTGTCGCTCATCGTGATCACCGCGCTACTCACGATCATCGGCTACTCCGTGAACGACACGGTCGTCGTGTTCGACCGCATCCGCGAGCAGCTTCGCCACGACCGCCGCATGACGTTCGCCGAGCTTTGCAACAGCGCCGTCAACGCGTGCCTCGGCCGTACGGTCATCACGTCGGTGACGACGTTCTTCGCCGTCCTCGCGCTCTTCGCGTTCGGCGACGGCTCGATCTTCGACTTTGCGCTCACTATGCTCATCGGCGTCGTCGCAGGCACCTACTCGTCCGTCTTCATCGCGACGCCGATCATGTACTGGTGGTACAAGGGCAAGCGCCCAGAGTTCGAGGTTGAGTCCCGCAGCGAGGAGGCGCAGTAAAACCCTCAACCATCAACTTTTCAACTTTTCAACTTTTCAACTCTAATTTACCGTCTGGCTCGGGCGATAAAGGGCTGCCCGACCGGTAAGGAAACAACGAAAGGAAAAAGAAAATGCCTAAGATGAAAACGAAGAAGTGCGCCACGAAGCGCATGAAACTCTCGAAGAACGGGAAGATCATGCGTTCGCAGGGCGGCCATGCACACCTCAACAACGGCAAGAAGCGCAACCGCAAGAACAACCTCTGCGGCCGCACCGCCGTCGAATCAAACAAGGTCACGAAGACATACGCGCGCGCCCTCCAGGGTCGCTGATAGAGAAGGAGGACAAATACCATGCGTGTTACAAATGCACCCGCTTCCCGTGAACGCCGCCGCCGCCGCCTTGCCAAGGCGAAGGGTTTCTACGGCGCCCGCTCAAAACTCTTCCGCACGGCGACCGAGGCCGTCGACCGCGCGATGCGCCTGTCGACGATCCACCGCAAGCTCAAGAAGCGCGACTACCGCCAGCTCTGGATTGCCCGCGTCAACGCGGCTTCCCGCGCCGAGGGAATCAGCTACTCGAAGCTCATTGCGGGCCTCATCAAGGCCGGCGTGACGCTGAACCGCAAGATGCTGAGCGAGATCGCGATTCACGATCCCGAGGGCTTCAAGACGCTCGTCGACATCGCGAAGAACGCCTGATCGCAGCGCTTCTAAAAAAGCAAAAGTCATCCGCGGCGGTTGCGCCGCGGAGCTTTTTTTTATATAATGTCCGCAACAAGGAGGTTCCACATGGCCGAAGAAAAAGATGAAGTTCTCGAGACGCAGAGCGCAGATGGCGCGGAAATCCGCGACACCGACATCGTGTTCGACTGTCCGCACTGCAGCAAGACGCTCGTAATCGACTACCGCGGGGCGGGGCTCCAGATCAACTGCTCCGAGTGCGGCAAGGACGTGCTCGTCCCGATTCCGGACGGCATGGAGCTTACCGACCTCGATATGGATCCAGGCGAAATCCTGAAGCAGCTCTTCGCGACCCGTCGCAACTACCAGAAGGCAGAGACGCGCGTGCAGGGACTCAAGGCGCGCCTCGTGTCGCTGCAGGAGACGCTTGCCGTCATGCAGCAGGTGATTGCCGAAGGGCTGGCCGACGAGTGAGCAAAAGGGCCCTTTTCGTAAACGCGCTCACTTTCGCGCGCGTTCCGCTGATCTTCCTCTGGGCGGCGTTCGCCATCTGGCAGGAGCTTGACGCCTCTTGCGGTGGGCGGCATGAGCCGAGCGTGACGCTCGCCGTGCTTGCGTCGCTCGGAATGCTGCTTTCTGGGCTCACCGACCTCTGGGACGGACTGCTCGCGCGTCGCTGGAACGTCGTCTCGACCCTTGGCAAGATGGCCGACCCGCTGATGGACAAGGTGTTCTACCTTGTTGCGTTTCCCGTTCTCGTCTGGCATTCTTCTCACTCCGGCGCGGGGGAGCTGCAGACGCTTTCGCTCCTCGGGCTGACCGTCCTCTATCTTCTGCGCGACACGTGGGTCACGTTCCTCAGGTCCGTCGGCACGATGTACGGGGCCGATGTCGGCGCGATGTGGCTTGGCAAGGTGCGCACGGCTCTCTCCTTCCCCGGCGCGGGCTGGATATACGCCTACCTTTGCTTCCGCTGGTTCGGGCCGTTTCGCGCCGACAACGCCTTAGTGAACGTGATATGGCCGGCGAGCGTGCTGTTTGTAGAGGCGTTCCTTGCGGTGCTGACTTTCGTGAGTCTCGTCACCTACACGAGGTCCTACATGCCCTACCTTAAGAGGGCACTTGAAAGAAAAGAGAATTTGTGAGATAATATTACCACACCACGGAATAATACTGAAAGGCAAAAACAATGAAAAACACAAGCAAAGGCTTTACACTTGTCGAGCTGCTCGTCGTTATCGGCATTCTCGGCATTCTTATGGGCGCGCTCTTCCCGGCAATCACGTCGGCGATGCTCTCCGCGCAGTCGAATGCGCTCGCCATGCACGGCCGCAACCTCTTCATCGGCATCACGCAGGCGAATGTCGACCGCGAGAGCCACGGCCGCAGCAGCGTGTGGCCGAAGAGCAGCGACACTGTCGAGAATGGTGATGGCGACGACATCGCCTTCAAGACATTCGAATCCAGCGCCGACGACTATTTCGACGAGCTGTTTGATATGAAGCGGTATGGCACGACCGAGTGGCAGCCGTACGTCGACGTCGACATCAAGTTCCTTTCCGGCGCGGGCGTCAGCGCCTACAGCGGCGGCTCCTCCCTCAAGGGCAGCATTGCCTGGAAGATCGTCACCGGTCTTACCGACGACATGCCTGATGTCGTCCCGGTCCTCGTTTCTCGCAACTTGATGACCGACACGTTCGCGAAGTCGGGCAATACGGAGACCAAGAGCAGCACGACGCTGATCAAGTCTGACAGCAACTTCCCGCAGCCGTTCGGCAACAAGGCGACCGTCATCATCCACAAGGGCGGTGCGGCGAGTGTCTACAAGGGCCGCTACCAGACCCTTTACGACATCTACGACAAGCAGACCGTCACGTTCGCCGAAGGCGCTCAGATCGACTACCTCACGCCTTCGAAGTCGAAGTAAGCTGGCGACTTGACAGTCAGGGTCGCCATTGATCTGGCGCTCGACCGGCTGTTTGACTACACAGTTCCGGAAGAGCTTGAAAAGAAGCTGGCCGTCGGCCAGCTTCTTTCCGTCCCGTTCGGCCACCGCACCGCCCGCGGCTTTGCGATGGAGATGGTGGAACGGGAATGTGACGCTAAAAGGACCCTAAAGGACCCTAATGAGACCCTAAGTGACCCTAAACGACCCTACGCTCTAAAGCCAATCTCGGCAATCGTCGACGAGGAGCCGTTTTTCTCGACGCGGCTCCTTGAGCTTGTGCGCGCTCTCGCCGCCTATACCGCCGCGCCTGTAGAGTCTGTCTTGAAGGCCGCCGTTCCCGCCGCCGTCGTGAGGCCAAACGCGAGGGCGAAAGAACTCTACTTCATCTCTCCGGCCCTCGCGCCTGCGCCTGTCCCCATGACGGCGCGCCGCCAGTGGCTCTACGACCAGATAGTCCGTCTTGGCGGCGGATGGATGCAGCAGCTCTGCCGCGAGCTGAAGACGACCCCGGCGTCTCTCAAGGAGCTGGGGCGGCTCGGCCTCGTCACCATCGCTCCGCGGCAAAAGCGCCGCGATCCTCTTGGCAACATGCGGCGCATCCTTCCGACGAAGCCGCTCCCGCTGAACGCCGAGCAGACCGCGGCGCTCGGCGTCATATCTGCCGCGGCGAAGCCAGTCCTTCTCTTTGGCGTCACTGGGTCTGGCAAGACCGAGGTGTATCTCCAGACGATTGCGAAGGAGCTTGAGTTTGGCCGCGGCGCGATCGTGATGGTTCCCGAGATATCTCTCACGCCTCAGACAGTGCGCAGGTTCGCGTCGCGCTTCGGCGACAAGGTGGCGGTTCTCCACTCGGCTCTTTCCGACGGCGAGCGCTACGACGAGTGGCATCGCATACGCTCTGGCGCGGCTCGCGTCGTCGTCGGCCCGAGAAGCGCCGTCTTCGCGCCTGTCCGCGACCTCGGGCTCGTCGTCGTCGACGAAGAGCACGACCCAAGCTACAAGCAGGACGACAACCCGCGCTACAATGCTCGCGACGCAGCCGTCTTGCGCGGACGTCTCGAAGGCGCGCGCGTCGTACTCGGCTCCGCGACGCCGTCTCTCGAGACCTGGCGAAACGTCGCCGTCGGAAAGTACGATCTCGCGGAGATGAAGTGCCGCGCTGGCGCGGGAACTCTCCCCGCCGTTCGGCTCGTCGACATGTCGGCGCCGCAGCGCGGCGATTCCTCTGGCGCGATCTTCTCGCAGGACCTTCTCGATGCCGTGAAGCTCCGTCTTGATCGCCACGAGCAGACGATACTTTTCTTGAACCGGCGCGGCTATTCGCGCAGCGTGACGTGCGCCGTATGCGGCGCGACGGTCGACTGCCCGGAATGTTCGCTTCCTTATACATATCATCGCGCCGATGACTGTTGCCGCTGCCATATCTGCGGCGGGTGGATTCCCACCCCGAAGGTCTGCCCCGTGTGCGGCGCGCCGGCGCTCCAGTACAAGGGCATCGGCACCCAGCGTGCGGAGGCCGCGCTTGCGAAGTGCTTCCCCAATGCGAAGATTCTCCGCATGGACGCAGACTCGACGTCGCGCAAGAACTCGCACGACGACATTCTTTCCGCGTTCAGGCGCGGCGAGGCGGATGTCCTTCTCGGCACGCAGATGATTGCGAAGGGGCTCGACTTCCCGAATGTCACGCTCGTTGGCGTCCTCAATGCCGATAGCTCCCTCAACATGCCAGACTTCCGTGCGGCGGAGCGGACGTTCCAGCTGCTTGCGCAGGTGTCGGGGCGCGCGGGAAGGGCGGAGCTTCCAGGAGAGGTGATCATTCAGTCGTACGATCCTTCGGCGCCTGCGATTGTCGCGGCGGCGCGCGGCGATTTCGCCGCGTTCGCTAAGGATGAGCTTTCGATTCGGGAGGAGTGTTTCTTTCCGCCGTTCTGCCATCTCGCGGCGGTCAACTTGCGCTCGAAGGACTTGAAGCTCGTTTCGTCGTGGGCCGACATGTACGCGAAGTCGCTTATGAAGGTGAAGGGGCTTACGGTGTCCGAGGCTGTGCCGAGCGCGCTTGAGAAGGCGGACGGGTGGTATCGCTGGCAGGTCGTCGTTCGCTCGCCCTCGGTTTCGACGATTGTCAAGGCGTGGCGGTGGCTTCTTGCCCAGCGCCCGCCGCCCGCCGCTCTCCGCGCTGCAATCGACGTCGACGCCTTCAGTCTCACTTGAATAGCTGACGCTACTTCGCCAGCTTTAGGAATTCGGTGAAGGTTTTGCCGTTGCGCGAGCCGGAGTATATCTTAACCCAGTCGACGTGCATCGCCGTCGGAAGCGTCGATTCGTCTATCGCGCCGACCCGTTAAATACCCCCTTGCGCGCGTATCTGACATTTGGTATACTACCCACCCGTTAGCACCTGTGGTGAAATTGGCACACACGCTAGATTCAGGTTCTAGTGCCGCAAGGCTTGTGGGTTCAAGTCCCACCAGGTGCACCAAAGAAGTGGCCCCTTCGTCTATCGGCTAGGACATCTGGTTCTCATCCAGGCAAGAGGAGTTCGACTCTCCTAGGGGCTGCCACACAAGACATTGCCAAAGTGGCATCTGACCTACGGCGACAGTGAAGAAAGCGGCGATATTTCTGTACAAGACGGTGAAGTGGTCCTTCATCGTCTTTTGCGTATTTGTGGGGAGTCTCTTCTTCCGCGAACAGCGCATCCCGGCCGACTGGATCGTCTCCGCCGTGTCCTCCCGCGTGCCGACCAACATCGTCTTCAAGTGCGACTCGGCGTCGTTCGGCTTCCGCCGCGGCGCGCGCGTGCGCGGCGTCAGACTCTACGACAGCGAGCGCATGAACCCCGTCCAGGCCGTAGTCAGCGCCGACAGCGCTTCCGTCGACGTCTTCCTCCGCCGCGTCCGCATAGTCGGTCTCAGGATCCCGCGTCTGCATGACGGCTATTACCTCCCTGGGAACAGCGAACGCAACGGGCGCATGGATGTGGAGCTTCCCGATCTTCCGTCGTTTTCCGTCTCGCTCGTCCGTCCCGATATCCTCGGCATAGCTCCTGAACATGTCTCCGCCATCGTAAAGTCCAATCCTCGGCGCATCGAGTTTGGTGATATCCGCGTCGTCTGGCCCGACATGGACCGCTCCATGTCTGTCGGAGGCGTCGCCCATCTCGACATCGAGGCACAGCGTTTTCACGCCGAGGCCCGCGGCGAAGCCCGCCAGTCTCACATACGGCCGCTTCTTGTCGCACTCGATGTGCCGGTGGCGGTTCGCTATATGGACGCGTTTACCGGTATCACCGAGCCGATTCCCGTTTCGGCGAAGTGGGACGTCAATCTCGTCAACTGCGACTTCCAGATGCATCTCGACCTGCATCCGCAGCTTGGCCGCTATAACGGCGTCCCGATGCGCCGAGTCGACGGCGAACTCGCATTCTCTGCCTGTACACGTGGGACCAACCTCAATTGCGTGACTACGATAGGCCCTCTTTCCTCATTAGATCCCAAGGGCCGTCCGCTTGACGGCCGGCTTGTCGTTGCCGTTACGAACGAATGTGTGGCCCTCGATTTCGACGTGAAGTCCGGGCTTGAGCTCAAGGATATCCTCTCGATCGCCGACTGTCTAAACGACGGGACGCTCGACTGCATTTCATGCGAGACGCCGCCGGAAATCACGGTTATGGGAACTCTCATGCCCGATCCAGCGAAACAGTCCGAAAATGACCTCCGCGGCACCGTCGCGTTCAAGAGAGGCGTGTTCTTCGAGTCGCCTGTTGAAGACGTGGCCTTTTCCTATGCCTATGTCGGCGACACGATATCGTTCGACAACATATCTGTGCGCGGCAAGGAGGGCGGCCGCTACACTGGCAAGGCGAAGCTCCATGTCCCGGCATCCGATCCGGACTCGGCGTCGTTCTCGATGTCGTTTTCGTGCCGCGACGGGTCGCTTGGTGAGATAGCCGAGGCCCTCGGCAGCGACTTCGGCGGCAGGCAGGGTGTTGTCAACAGCGAAGCGGAAGTGACCGGCCTCATATCGACCAATCTGTATTCGCATATCAACGGCCGCGGCAGGGTTCGTGTTACGGAAGGGCGGCTTGCGCAGATGAAGCTTTTCATGGGGCTAACCGACTATCTTGCGGCAAATGTGCCCGGTGTCGCCTCTCTTGTCAACCAGTCCCAGGCGTCAGTCGACTACACGATCACGAACGGAGTCTTTGCTTCCGACAGCATTTTCATAGAGGGCGGCGTGTTCTCGATCAAGGCCTCTGGCACTTACGACATTCCGGCGGACAATCTCGATTTCACCGTGCGCTTGCAGCTTCTTAAGAACGACTCCTTCATTGGAAAGCTTGTCCACCCCGTTATGTTCCCGTTCACTAAGCTCCTTTTGGAGTTCAAGGTGACGGGGTCGGCAGAAGATCCGAAGTGGAACTACATAAGCGTCTTGGACAGGATATTGTAGGGGTCAGTAGTTAGGGGTCAGGAGTTGGAGTTAGGATGAATCTTACGAGTCCGAGCCAGGTCAAGGCGTGGTGCATCGAGAACGGCTTCCACCCAAACAAGGTGCTGGGACAGAACTTCCTCATCGACCGTAACGCGCTTGAAGCCATTGTAGATGTCGGGCTTGCCTCTGTTGCGAAGGACAGCGGCGCGGCAATCCTCGAGATAGGTCCGGGGCTCGGCGTTTTAACCGAGGAAATTCTGAAACGCGGCTGCTCCGTGACGGCGGTCGAGAAAGATTCCATCCTTGCCGCACGGCTAGCGGAATCGCTCGGCAACCCTCCGAACCTAAGCGTAGTTGAAGCCGACGCCCTCGACTGGATTGAAGACGCGGCGGGCGCTCGGTTCGCCGCGATGGTGTCGAATCTCCCCTATCAGGCGGGGACGCGCATTTTGCTTGAACTCGTCAAGCGGCGCGAGATTCCGTCGATGACGGTGCTCGTGCAGACCGAAGTCGCGGAGCGGCTTGCCGCGAAGGAAGGCTCGAAGACGCGCGGGCTCGCCGGCGTGTGGGCTCAGCTCGACTATGACGTCAGGATCGTCCGAAAAGTCGCGGCGAGCTGTTTCTGGCCGCGCCCCGAAATCGGCTCGTCTGTGGTTTCGCTTGTCAGGCACGATAGAAATGTTGGCTTTTCGGCAAAAGAACGCGATATTTTTCATCGTTTGACTAAAAAAGCGTTTGAACATCGCCGCAAACAACTTGGCAGCATATTCAAGGATTTGATACAATCATCCGCACGAGCTGAAGAGCTCTCAAACGAAGACTGGATAAACCTATCGAAAGGAATAGCAGAAAATGAAGACTCCTGAACAGTTTCTTGAGGAGAATGGATTTGTCGCCGCGGCCGATCTTGACCGCGCCGCGCTTCTCTCCGCGTTCATTTCCGAGATGGAGAAGGGGCTCAAGGGCGAGCCGTCGTCTCTTATGATGATTCCGACGTTCGTCGGTGTGAATGGCAAGATTCCAGAGGGCTCTTCTGCCGCAGTCCTCGATGCGGGCGGCACGAATTTCCGCGGCGCCATAGTCTCGATTCCCCCGAAAATTTCCGACAAGCAGAACCAGCCGATGCCCGGCACGAAGGGCGAAGTCGATGAGGAGACATTCTACAACGCGTTTGCGTCCGAAGTGAAGCGTCTCGAGGGCAAGCCCAGCTGCAAGAAGCTCGGCTGGTGCTTCTCCTATCCGGCGGAGGCGACGAAGGACCTCGACGCGAAGCTCGTCCGCTGGACGAAGAACATCAAGGCGCCCGCCATCGTCGGCCAGTTCGTCGGCAAGGAGCTCCTGAAGCGCACCGGCGGCGAGGGAATCGCAGTCGTGAACGACACGGTCGCGACGCTTCTCGCGGCGAAGGCGACCGAGGGCGACAAGACCTACTCCTCCTACATCGGCTTCATTCTTGGCACCGGCACGAACACGGCCTACGTCGAGAAGAACAAGAACATCCTCAAGATGGCCGGCCTCGATCCCGAGGGCTCGATGATCATCAACGCCGAGTCGGGCGCTTTCGACAAGGCGCCGCGCAGCAAGTTCGACGAGGCGGCAGACGCGAAGACCGGCAACCCCGGCATCGGCCTCCTCGAGAAGATGATTGCGGGCGCGTATCTCGGCGGCGTCGGCCTCGAGATCTACAAGGCCGCCGCGAAGGAAGGGCTTTTCTCGAAGGAGGCGGCTGGCGCAATCTGCGGGCTCGGTTCCCTCGAGACGATGGACTTCGACAACTTCTGCGCCGGCTTCAAGAAAGAGGGCCGCGACAACGTGCTCGACACGATCTTCGCGAATCCCGACGACGCGAAGATGGCGAAGCGCCTCGGTCTTCCCGTCTTCGAGCGCGCGGCCGTCCTCACGGCGGTGCAGCTCGCTGCGTTCGTTATCAAGTCGGGCGAGGGCGCCGACCCCTCCGCCCCCGTCGCGATTAACGCCGACGGCTCGACCTACTACAAGACGCGCGCGATTCCGTTTGACGCGACTGTGCGCCGCGAGCTCGACGAGATGCTCGTCCAGCGCCGTAACGTCCACTATGCAATCACACCCCAGGTCGACGACGCCCCGATGGTCGGCGCGGCGATAGCGGCGATGCTGTGAAAAGGTTGAAAAGTTGAAAGTTGAAAAGTTGAAAACCAAATATCTTCTTGTCTCTTCGCTTTTGGCCGCACTTGCCGCCCATGCCGTCGAAGTCGACGGCATCGCGGCGCGCGTGGGCTCGTCCGTTATCCTCAAAAGCGACGTCATCGGCGAGATGCGCCGTGCGGGCGCCGGTCCCGACAGGTATGCCATGGTCCGCGGCGAGATGATCGAGCGCGAACTGATGCTCAAGGCCGCGGCGGCGGCGAAGCTCCAGATGCAGGACTGGGTCGTCGAGAACCGCATCCGCGAAATCGTCACGCGCGTCTTCGGCGGAGACATGAACAGGTTCAAGGCCACGCTTGCGAAAGACCGCGTGACGTTCCCAGAGTGGCGGCAACGCCTCAAGGACGACATGGTCGTCGCCGCGATGCGCTGGCAGACGATCGACAAGAACGTCACCGCGAATCCGGCCGACATGCGCAAGGAGTACGAGGCGCACCCCGAGCGGTATGTGAGCGACAGCCGCGTCACCGTCTCTGCGATTCTCGTGGGTCCGGGAGACGCCGATAAGAAACCAGAGATCGAGGAAGCGCTGAAGACCGAACCGTTCGGCGAGGTCGCGAAGAAGTATTCTTCCGACGCGCGCGCGGCGGACGGCGGGCAGTGGAAGGACGTGAAGCCCGAAGATGTGTTCAGGCCCGAGATATGCGCCGAGATCGCAAAGATGAAAAAGGGCGAGACTTCGAAGTGGATAGAGCTGGACGGGTGGAACTTCCTCATCCGCAAGGACGACGAGAAGACCGGCGCGAAGATGTCCTTCGAGGAAGCGTACGACGCAGTCGCAGAGAACGTCCGCAGGGAGATCGCCGACAAGCGCTACCGCGAGTGGATCGACCGCCTCAAGGCCGAGACATACATCAAGGTCTACTGATTCTGCGGATATTCGTTCTTGAAAATCGCTGCGCCTTGTGATTGATGGTGGTGGCACGTGCGCGGAGGGGATGTTTCGGCTTAGGGCTCGCTAGCTTTGCCGCGGATACGCGGCAA
>ERZ842401.3529-NODE-3529-length-19287-cov-8.958299_pt1 | contig 19287 bp, 21 predicted proteins | sample MGYA00521270_ERZ842401 | MGnify/ENA primary metagenome ERZ842401 (study PRJEB31892, sample SAMEA3878208) | bioreactor metagenome | biome: Moose rumen | place: Sweden | collected 2011-10 | study: EMG produced TPA metagenomics assembly of the PRJEB12797 data set... | reverse complement strand
TCAAATACTCAACTTCGTTTCGTATTGAAATTCTTTTCTCCCCATAGGGGAGACAGTATGTAGGTCGGCATTGCTATGCCGACAATGAAAAAATATAGAAATGTAGGTCAGTTTGTACTGGGTAGTGACAGTTTAATTTAAAAACCTTAAATAATGCGCTTGTAATCCCATTTACAAAATCCTTATTGATGTTATAATTTGTGTAAGTGAAGATTTAAATAAGGAGTATAACAGATGAGTTTGCAGCTCGCTGAACAATTTGAAGCAAATGAACAATACGAAGAAGCTTATCGTGAGTATAAAAAAGAGTACGAAGCAAATCCTGACAATATGGGAGTTTTAGAACGTCTGGGGCATTTATCTATGATTCTTGATAAATTAGATGAAGCTGCATCTTATTATCATGAAATTTTAAAACGAGATGTTACAAATCCGCTTGCATATGAGCAGTTAATGACGATTTATGAAGATACAGATGCTTATAAATATTATGTATATCGCGGTAACAAACATTCAATAGAAGGTAAACTTGAGTTTGCAATAAAAGATTTTAAAAAAGCATTATCTTTATGTGATGATGGCGCACAAACAGCTATGACACGTTTTACGCTTGCAAATTTATACAAGCAGGCAGGACAAGATATGAAAGCAATTGATGAATTTAATCTTTTGTTGGAAGGAAGTGATGTCCATGAAGAAATGTTCTTGCAACTTGCCGATATGTATATGAAAGATGAAGCATATTCAAGTGCGGTTGATACTTTAATGCGTGCTAAACAAAGAGGTTTTGACAGTGTAAAAATTCATGAAGGATTGGCTGCGGTGTATCTTAAAAGCGGTGATCCCCAAAAAGCTATCGAATTTACTAATGATGAATTGTTAAAAATTCAGTGCATGCTCGAAATTGGACAAATTGAAGAGGCTTATGAAAAATTAAATAATCTGCCCGAAGAGTTAAAACAGGTTCCAAGATATTATACATTAAGAGCCCAGTATTTCTATTCCGCGAAAAAGTTTGAGGCTGCATTGGATTGTATAAGTGAGTATAATAAGCTCTCGCCAAATTCACCATTAACTTATCAGATGCGTGCTTTAGTTTATGATGAAATGAGAGATGAATATAACGCTCATTTAAATTGGGGAAGATATAACATTCTGAGACAGAATTATGATATTGCAATAAATGAATATCTTAATGCGGTTCAGGTCAATGATAATGATATTGATTTGTTGTTTGAACTTGCAGCTTTATTGGAAAGCAACAAAGAAGTTGATCACGCAAGTGAATATTATGTGAAAATTATCAAAAAAGACCCGGCAAATAAAGAAGCTTTGAGAAAACTTGCAGCTTACAGAGAAAGTATCGGGGATTATCATGGTCAGGTTTCATATCTTGAAAAGATTATTGAAAATGACGGAAATGATTTAGAGGCATTGAAAAGTCTTGGCAGGGCTTATGAAAAAATAAGAGCAAATGATAAGGCTCTGAAAGTTTACGAGCATTATATTGAAATTGTAAAGAATCCTTCAGATTATAAAATTGCAAAAGAAAAAATTGAAAAGTTACAAAATGGCGGAAGCGTAGAAGAATCGGAAGGTTTGCTTGATAAAATAATGAAAATGTTTGACAAATAGTAAAGATTAATTTAAAAACAAGGAAAAGATAATATGAGTTTAACAGTATATTTAGGGATAGATGTCGGATCAGTTACAACAAAATTAGCATTAATTGATGAAACAGGGAAATATGTAGATAGTATAATGCTCAAAACAGCAGGTACACCTGTTGCTGCCGTTCAGAACGGAATGCGTCAGCTTTATGAGAAACGTATAACTGATTATGAAGTAATGGGAGTGGGTACAACAGGTTCGGGACGTGCATTGGCAGGTTCGTTGGTTGGAGCAGATGTTGTCAAAAACGAAATTACTGCCCATGCAGTTGCGGCAAGTGTTACGGTTCCGGGTGTTCAGACAATTTTAGAAATTGGCGGTCAGGATAGTAAAATTATCATTATGCGTGATGGTATTGTAACGGATTTTGCGATGAATACTGTTTGTGCCGCAGGTACAGGAAGTTTCTTAGACCATCAGGCGCAAAGATTAGGTGTTCCTATTCAGGAATTTGGCGCTACTGCATTAAAATCCTCAAATCCTGCCCGTATTGCCGGCAGATGCGGTGTATTTGCAGAAAGTGATTTAATCCACAAGCAGCAGCTCGGCTATCCTGTTGAAGATTTATTGTATGGACTTTGTCAGGCTCTTGTAAGAAACTATCTGAGTAATTTGGCATTGGGTAAAGAATTATTACCTGTATTTTCCTTCCAGGGCGGTGTTGCAAGTAATACAGGCATGGTGAAGGCATTTGAAGAAGCATTGAATGCACAGGTTGTTGTGCCTGAACATCACCAGACAATGGGTGCTATTGGGGCTGCGATGTTAGCAATGGAAAATCATCAATATACTCAGGCTCAAGCAAAATTCAAAGGCTGGAATGTCGCTGATATGCATTTTTCGTCAATTACCTGTACTTGTAACGGGTGTTCCAATAATTGTGAAGTTATTACAATTGTTGAAGGAGTTGACGAAGTTCAGCATGTTGATAAAATAAAAGATGTAAAAGGTAATATCATCGCACGCTGGGGTGGAACCTGCGGGCGTTGGGATATAGGATAATTCGTTTATGCAAAATTTTGGCGGAGCAAGAACTTCAATTCTTACAGAATTACCTAATGGAAATTCTGAGCTTGGAGAGGCTTTCGCTTATATTATAAATGATATGGTTGTTCAGTCAGGGATTACAAATCCAAAGGCTGAAGAATTTGATGTTGTTTCAAAAAAATGGCGTGAACTTGCCGCTAAACCTGATAAAACAAAAGAAGATTTAGAAAAATTAGACAGTATATTCAAGGATAACATAAATGAACTTGCACAATCTTATTTGTTATATATTGCAAGACAAGTAGGAAATATAACCGGTAAATTAACTTATCCGGAATATGAAAAGTACATGTTTAAATATCGTTTTGGGCATTATGATATTGAAAATAAGCCTGAATATATAAATAAAGTAAAACAAATGCTGCAAATTGCATTTAAAAAATTAGCCGCGCATGGTGAAATTGCAGGCGGGGATGATCTGATAGATAAATATGACATGGCAGCATTTATTTATGCAATTTCTACAAAATCAAAAAGAGATGAAAATAATAATTTCAAAGGGTTCGAGATAAACGGAATAATTACTCCTTTAAATTATTCTGTTGATGAAAATAATTTGTTTGAACCTGCAGATAATTTATTCTCTTTAAAATTAAGAGTTGCGTATAAAGTATTAAATAATCAATTATAGGAGTTAAGAAATGAAAAAGATATTAGCTATATTATTTTGTATATTTATGTTTGCGGGTAATGCATTTGCCTTTGAAGAAATTTTTGTTGAAGAAAAACCTCCTATGGTAACTCAGCAGGAATCTGAAATCGCTCAAAAACCATATGTTGAAGTTAAATTTGACTGGTTTGATATTAATGATGGTGAAAAATCAGGTAGAATTGAAGAATATAAAAATATTATATTTGGTGAAAATTCTAAGATAAATTTGACAAAAGATGAATTCCGCAGTCAATTAGCTAAATACAAAAAAGATAAAGATTTTAAACATCATTATATGCTTGCAAATAATGGTGTAACTCAGGATGAAGATGCACGTTATAATCCGTTTTATTATAAAAATAATACATTGGTGATTTATGCAATTATGTATAATAATGACATTCATCATGCACTATATTACAATCCATATGGGAGATTGTATTATGTTGATATAACTTCCGATCAGTATCCTGATTTCCCGTATTATTCAGTTCAATATGACAGAAAAGGCAATTTAAAAAGTGCAATATATTTTGTTTCAAAAGACATTCAATACATGTTTAATGAAAAACAGGAATTTATAGGGATATGGTACAAAGATAAAATGTATAATTGCGAAGGAAAACAAATTTCTACAAGAGAAGGTTGGTAATTATCAGATAAGAGTTTTGAATATATAAAAAAATAAGGTTAAGAAAAGTATCTTAACCTTATTTTTTAATTCTTCATAATTTTTATTATACAGAAGCTGTTGCAGGTTTTTTTGCAGGAGCTGCACCAGGAATTGATTGCCAATTAGCAGCCATAATCTTTTTGAAAGATTTTAGAGCTGTATCTTCTAATTCGCCTAATTCTTCAGCTTCCATAATTAATTCTCTTAAAGGCATTAATGCTCTTGTATCACGCAAAACGCCCAAAGCTGCAGCTGCACCGGCTCTTACTAATTCATTTTCGTTGCGGTTTTTCATAACATCAATCAATGCAGGAACTGCTTTTGTATCATTTAATTTTCCTAAAGAAGTAACTGCATAAATTCTAACGTTTACCCATTCGTCATATAACATATGAATAACTTTATCAACAGCTTTTTTGTTGCCAATTTCACCTAATGCTCTTGTTGCATCACATCTTACATTAACTTTTTTGTGATCTAAAGATTCAATCAAAGCATCAGTTGCAACATCCCCAATTTCAATTAAAGCATCTGTTGCAGTGATACAAACCTGAGGGTTTTCATCATTTAATGCTTCAACTAAAGGTTCTACAACAATAGCACCGCCTAAACGACCTAAAGCTCTTGCTGCACGAACTCTTACATCAACGTTTCTGTCTTCACGCAAAGATTCAATTAAATGAGTTGTAGCTTTGCAATCGCCTAATTCACCTAATGCTCTGGCTGCATACAATCTTACTGAACCGTTTTTATCATGTTTTAAAACATCAATCAAAGGTTCAACAGCTTTTGAATCGCCCATTTCTCCTAATATGCGGGCTGCATTGTAACGAACCTTTTCTGAATTACTGCCTGTTAAATCGTTTAATAATTCATCAAATGTTTTTTTAACTTGTTTTTTCTTACCGTTCACACTAATTGTCATTATTTTCCTCCGACACTACAAGATTATTCACACTACTTACCTTTATATAAAAAATTATTTGTGAATAAAATTGCCTTTTTCTTAAAAATTATGTTAACTTTGTTTACAATTCATAGAATCAATCTTGGTTTTTCTTTTTTCTACTGCGGTCAGAGTCAGAAATTTATTAAGGGTAATACTGACACTTGTTCCTTCAGTATTTTCATTATAATACATATTTATATTTAATTCATTACTTTAATAAAAATTCTTTCAAAATTTTGTAACATGTTTATATAAACATAGACATAATTTAATTATATTTAGATTTAATTTTTTTATTTCCGTTACATTTTACTACTCACAAGGGATAGTAATAATAAATTCTGAACCTACTCCGATTTCGCTGATAACGCGGATTTTACCGTTATGTTTATCAATTATTTTTTGGCTAATGGCCAGACCTAATCCTGTACCTACTCCTACACCTTTTGTAGTAAAACCTGCTGTGAAAATTTTATTAAGATTCTCTTTTGGTATTCCTTTTCCGTTATCTTTGAATCTTATTTCAAGATTATTATTTTTTAATTCTGTAGATATTTCTATTTTGCCTTTTGTTTCTATTGACTGACATGCGTTTATAAGAATATTTGTAAATACCTGATTAAGCATGTTAGGATAGCATTTTATCGGTTTAATATTTCCGTAGTGTTTTTCTATTTCAACCTTATTTTTGGTTTCGTGGCGTATAATTTCCAGTGTCAAATCTATTTCTTTATTTATGTCTGCTTCCTGAAGCTCTGCTTCATCAAGTCGTACAAACTTTTTGAGCGAAACAACTATTCTGCTTATTCTGTCAATGGCTTCTTTATCTATATTATTAATTTGTGAAAACATTTCTTTAATGTCGGGGTTTTCTATTTTTGATGTTAATTTTGATAATATATCATGATTTGATTTTATTGAAGCAATCGGGGTGTTAATTTCGTGCGCAATTCCTGCAACAAGCTGACCTAAGGAAGCCATTTTTTCTGAATTTATAAGTTGTAATTGTGTCGTTTTCAGTTCTTCCAGTGCTTGTTTTAATTCTTTAACATTTTGGGCATTTTTTCTGTACAGTTCTGCTCTTATTATGGCATTGCCAAGCTGTGATGACACAGCATCAAGTATTTCCAGTTCTTCATTGAGTTCACGTTTTTGATAGCTTAAAAGTACGATTACTCCTATGATTTTCTGAAGGTGAAAAATTGGTACAACTATTTTTAAAACGGATTGTTTAAACGGAGTTGCTCCTATGTATTCTGACAGGGAATACCCGATTGAAATTTCGCCTTTATTGATTTTAGACATTATAATTTTATCAAATTTTACGGGAACTTCTTTTTGAATATTATTTTCTCCGTATGATTCGGTAATTGTAAATTTTTCATTATTATGCTCTGCATAATATGCCTTAAAACATCCAAACATTAAAGAGAGTTCTTTCAATACAGAATTTTTGATAACTGATATATCCATAGATTCTCTAATGATGTTAGAAATTTTATTTATAAGAGCAATTCTGAAAGCCTGAGCCTGCGCATTTGAACGTATTTTTTGCAATTCTTCGTTTTCGTTCTCTAATTTTTTCAACTTGTTTTGATAATTTTCCTGTTCTTTTTCATTATTTAAAAGCAACACATCTGAGCTTACATCAGTCAGGAAAAATATGGTGTAAATTCCTCTTTTTACGGTTGTTAAATCATAATACAAAGTTTGACCTGAATTATTAACGTAGGAAATTCGTGCGGTAAAATTTTCTTTTGAGGTTACCGCCTGAAATATTGGGGAATATAAATCAATATTTTCACTGTCAAGCGGGCACATTTCAAAATTCATTTTGTGTGCAAAACGCTTGAGGTTACTGAAATTATTAAAGATACGACAAAATATATTATTTCTGAAAACTACCTCATCGTAGTCTCTAACAACGATTACCGGATCCCTGAATTGATTAAAAAAATCAAACTTCTTCATAACAAAATTATAGGTTATTTATCTGTCTTTATCAATTTGTAAACGAAATAATTTTAATACCATGCATTAATAATTTTTTATTGTTTCGGTAATCATTGAAGGCGTTATTTTAAGACAGTTTAATTTTTCACATGTTGTCATTCGTTTAGCCCAAAGGCATGGTTTTAATTCACAATTATCATTTGCTTTAATTGGTACAACATGAGGGGTTTGTGGGATTAAGGTTTTGTCATTTGTAGGTCCAAAAATAGGATAAGTTTTTACTCCCAAAGCTACTGCAATATGAAGTGGCGCAGAATCTGAACACAAAAATTTTTCGGCAGATGATATTAATTGAGCCAATTCATTTAAATTTTTTGTTGTTCCGTATAAATTTTCAAAATTTTGAGTACGGACATTTTCAAGAATTTCTTTTATGCAGTCTTCATCATCAGGACCACCTGTGAGCATGACTTTTTTACCTTCCGCAACAAGCAAATCTATAACTTTTGCCCATGTTTTTGCCGGTACTGTTTTTATACAATTTTTCATGACGCTCATTTTGCTTACTCCCGGATGAATCAAAACAGAATTTGCAACAATTTCTCTTTTTTCAACCTTAATTTGCGGGAGATCAGTATTATGAGTAGTTATTGTTCTTATTAAATCATGGTACATAGAGCATGCGTATTGATTTTTATTTAATGGCTGTGCATGTGTTAAAAGTATGGAACTAAGTTTGCCTGTGTTGTAGCCGTAACGTTTTTTTATTCCTGTTAAAAATAGCAAAATGCTTATAAGCTTATTCCCGCCGGAACTTATTACCATGTCAAAATTTCCTTTTCTTGCAGAAATTATGAGCTTTAACATCTCAAGGTATTTGTTTTTTCCTTTTACATCAACGAGAATCAAATCATCAATAGTGTCTGTCAATGCTTTAATCCCTTTGCTTCTTGGTTCAAGAGCAAGGGTAATATGACTGTCGGGAAATTCCTTTTTTAGTGAAATTAAAGTTGGCAAAAAGAATATCTCATCCCCTATTCCGCCAAAATTTATTGCTAATATTTTATTGCTTTTTGTCATGTCTATATTTTACTATAAATGTATTAGAAAATCTTGAATATTAACCTGGCCTTTTCATACTTTTAAATGATGTTAAAATTTTTCAATATTATAAAATTAAAATGTAAGAAGGAAGAAAGACAAAAGGGTCGAGGGTTAATGGAACAGGATTTTGATTTTTCCTCATACAGTCATATAAAACGAATGTCGGAAGAAGAATTAACAAATCTTTGGAACACTTATTTGGCAGATAAAACAAATAAGCAAACGCGAGATTTAATCATAGTTCAGTACATATATCTCGTTCGTTATGTTGTTGGGCGTGTAAAGGTTTCCCTGCCTGCGACTATATCAGTAGAAGATATTGCAGGATATGGTGTAGAAGGTTTAATCAACGCAGTTGAGAGATTCTCTCCTCAAAAAAATTCAAGATTTGAAACTTATGCGCTTATAAGAATAAGAGGTTCAATATTAGATAAAGTTCGTTCTCAAGACTTTTTGCCCCGCAGTGTCCGTAAAAAAATAAAAGAAATAAAACAGGCAATTGAAGTTTTAAAACAAGAATACGGACGTGTACCTACTACAAATGAAATTGCGGATTATCTTGATATGGAACCGGCAAAGGTGACCCAAATTATGTCAGAAGATGTTACAATAACATCAATCTATGATAAACGCGGAACATCAGATGACAGCATGGAAATCATTGATACAATAGAAGATGAATCAAAATTGAATCCGCATGAAGCAGCTGAAGAAAAAAATGTAAAAACTGAATTGCAAAGGGCGCTTATGAGATTACCGGAAAGAGAAAGAGTTTTAATGGTCTTGTATTATCAGGAAAACATGACAATGAAAGAAATCGGCGAAACTTTAAATATGTCTGAATCCAGAGTATGTCAGTTGCATGCTCAAGGCTTAATGAAGCTTAAAAATATTCTTAACGAAAGTCGTACCGAAAGATTAAATAAATCTATTGTTTAATTATATATAATGTATTTAAGTAGTTAAGTAGATAGGTTCTTTACAGGGATTAATTATTTTCAAAATAGAACAACTATTAAAAAAATACTAATTACCCGTTACGAACTTATCTACTTTTCTACCTATTGACCTATTTAACTGTAATTTTTTTAACTGTATCTTTTTCTTTTTCAAGTTTTGGTGCTTTAATTTTCAATATGCCGTGTTCTAAAGTTGCATCAATATGTTCTGCATCAACATCCTGAGGCAGATAAATGCTTCTCGAAAATTCGCCATACTTAAATTCTGATTTTTTATAAGAGCCATCTTTTTCTTCTTCATTGTGTTCTTCAACTTTTTTTGCTCTTATTGTCAAATAGTTTTCGTTAAGGTCAATATCCAAATCTTCTTTTTTTACTCCCGGCAATTCTGCACGAATATCATATTCGCCTTTTTTGTCACAAATTTCTACGGGCATAGTCATTTTATCCTCATATTCAGGATACATGTCGTCAAAATGTCTGTTCAGTATTGAACTGATTTCATCATTGACTGATTTAATAAAATTGTCCGGTGTTTGTCTAACTAAAAATCTCATAATTTACACTCCTTTCAATTTCAAATTGTATATTTTTCAATCACATTTATATTATGTATCTGTTTTTATAAAAACGAATGTTTTTTAACAAAAAAATAACAATTTAAAAATTGGGTTTTATATATTTAGAGTGTGTTCACACAAAATTTTATAATATTGTCATTCTGAGGCTTTAGCCGAAGAATCTCAAAGCTTTTAAAATTTATGAGATCCTTCGCTAATGCTCAGGATGACGATTTGTGTGAACACATCCTAGTTAGCCAAAATAGATTGTCCTCTCCTGTCTGCAGGAGAGGATACAAGATGTAGGCAACTTGTTGCCTTTCAGATTGTTGGTGAGGTTACAATAATAAATTTTACCAAACCTCACCCACAGATGTAATTCGCATTGCTCAAACATCTGCTCCCTCTCTTAAATCTTTCACACTACTGTCCCGTTAAAATTTGAAATAAAAAAGCAAGACGCAGCAAAGGAATGCTGTTTGTCCTACAATAAAGTTGACTAGACAATAAAATAGGAGGTCGTCTTGCAAGAACATTGTAGCATAATCGGAAAACTTTTGTCAGGTATCAATCGTAAGCAATTCAAGCGTTTAGTGGATAAATTCAATGGCGACAGGTACGTAAAATATTTTAATTGTTGGAGTCAATTTGTTTGTATTTTTATTGGACAAATAGGAAATTTAAAATCAATAAGAGAGATTGTAGACTCAGTAAATTTTCAACCACAAAATCAATATCACTTGGGTATAAAGAAAAATATATCACGCACAACCTTTGCCAAAGCCAATGAACAAAGGGATTGGCGGATATATAGAGATTTATTCTTTAAGCTGATAGAAAAACTGCCTCATTGGAAACAAATGCAAACAGAAAATTTCGTAAAAATACTGGATTCATCTCCAATAAGACTTGATTTAATAAATCATCCTTGGGCAGAAAAAACTCAAAGAATTGAAGGTATAAAACTTCATTTAATATATGACTTAACAAATACAATACCAACATATTTTGAGTTTTGTGACAAATGATTTAAACAGGAGTAGTGAAGAAATAGCAGATTTGTACAAATCGAGGTGGCAAATAGAGTTGTTTTTTAAATGGATAAAACAGAATTTAAAAATTAAAAAATTTTGGGAACAAGTGAAAATGCTGTAAAAACACAGATTTGTATTGCATTAATCAGCTTTGTATTATTGCATTTAAGAAACGAATTAATGGAAATTTGTAGTGAAATATCTAAAAAGAACCTTCTGAAAATAATTGGAAATAATATGTTTTACACACTAAAACCACGAAATGCTGGACGAAAACGGTATAAAGACCCTAATCAACTCCAATTTCAGTGGATTTTAGATTGATTTATTTTAACGGGACAGTAGTGTAAATCTTTCAGGAGAGGGGTAAAATTTTTATTTCTTGGCTAAGTAAGTATATAAATACCTTAAAATTTGTAATTGAGCAAAAATTACCACTTTTTAAAAATAAAAAATACCGCTAATACAATTAGAGCAAACCCGACAAGATAATTCCATTTGAATTGTTCTTTGAGATAAAATACGGAGAAGAAGCTAAATACAACAAGCGTAATAACTTCCTGTATAGTTTTTAATTGTGCCGCATTATAAGTTTCATATCCGATACGATTTGCAGGCACCTGAAAGCAGTATTCAAAGAAAGCAATTCCCCAGCTGACAAGAATAACAGCCCAAAGAGTAGATGTTTTGAATTTCAAATGTCCATACCACGCAAAAGTCATAAAAATATTAGATATAAGAAGTAAACAAACGGGTGTAATAGCTTTTATCATAATAATCCTCTTTATAATGTGTCGATAAATATAATTATAAATCAAACAATATTGCTTGACATAAGTTTTTTTTACTTTATAATAAGAATTACAAAAGAAGTGCCGGCATAGCTCAATTGGCAGAGCAACGGTTTTGTAAACCGTAGGTTGTAGGTTCGAGTCCCATTGCCGGCTTTTTTAACGAAAATTCTCCAGCCCTTGTGGCTCAGAGGTAGAGCACTCCCTTGGTAAGGGAGAGGTCGCGAGTTCGAGTCTCGCCAAGGGCAAATTTTAAAAAGCCTAATGGCGAAAATACAATTAAATAAGGGTAGGTGGCCGAGTGGCTAAAGGCGACAGACTGTAAATCTGTTCTCGCGAGAGTACGGTGGTTCGAATCCACCCCTGCCCAAGCTTTTTAAAGAAGGTGCAAACCTTCTTTTTTTATGGGGGGATGAGAACCAACAGACCGATAGGTCTGTCTGGTGCTATATTTTTCAGTCCATTTTAAGATTGGCGGTTAGTTTGAGATAGTAGGCGGAAAGGTGCAGAAAATTAGGTTTTTTCTGTCGGAAGTGTGTTAATTACCCCTATCTCAGACTGGACGAAAACGGACTTTGTTCGGACGAAGATTCCAAAAATTTTAATGGCTGAAATTCAGTAATAGCGGCAACAGACATGTAGTGCGAAATTGGCGGTTACTTTGAAATTTTCGGCAAGCGAAATTCCGTACGAGTTAAACTCGGATAGCGAGCGGATTGAGCTGACAGGTACAAAGTACCATAGGCGAAACTCCGTGAGCGTGGAGCGGATTGTCGGCGAGAGTGACAGGTTTGCTATCAGCAAACTGAAACTCGTTTATTGCCGACAACCAAGCAGGAATTTCAAGACAGTCCGTTTTCGTACCTGTTGAACAATTTGCCCCAAAATCGGAGAAAATGTGTCCGATTTCATGTTATAATCCAATCAATAATAACTTAGGAGATAAACATGAAAAATAAATTTTTAATAAGCATAATTATATTTTTTTTATTTGCAACACCTTGTTTTGCTGATGCTGGAATACCTATGTGGGTATTTAGCAATTCTTCTTCATTTTTTGCAACCGGGATACAGTGGAAAGAAGGTTTTATACCATTTACCATAATCACATTATTTCTATTATTGATAGTTTCTTTTATTGAAACCTTAGTCATTAAAGCATTACTAAGACTAAATAGTTTTACAAAGGCATTTAAAGTTACACTAAAAGCAAATATTGTTTCTACTATAGTTGGAACAATTATTACTATATTACTTATTAACAATAAAAGCATTACCTCTTTACTTTGGTGGGATAATAAATGGTCAACATTAAATAATCTCATATTGCATATAGCAATGTTAATTTTATCATATTTTGTAGAATATAACATAGCTAAAAAAGATTTAACTGATTATAAAGTTAATAATGTTAAGAAATCCTTTTTATTTGCGAATATATTATCATATATAGTTTTTCCGTTTATTATAATTGGTTTTATTATGATAGGTGATTACATTAGCGCACAAGAAACAAAATTATATGAAAAAATTAACTATCCATCTATAGATGATATTGAAGTAGTCAGGACTGCATTTATGCCGGAGCCTGTTAATAAAATGGAATGCATAAAAATTAGAAAAAAATTGGGAATAACAGCTACATGTGATGCAGATATAGATTATTGGACCGGTGCAGTAAAAGCTTGTGGAGGAGTTGAACATTTATATTCTCAAAACCAAATAAAAAAAATTATAATAAAGGTATATAATATAGACACAACCGACTATAATGTTTCCGGTGAATTTTTTAATAAAGAAATTGCCAATAAATATGGATTACCTGTTGATTTTTTACCTCCGGAACTCTTAAAAAAACACGAATTTTCAGAGGCTGAATATCAAGAGTATATCAAACATTTTCCTATGCATGCTTATATCTGGACAAACAAAGCATTTAATACCTCAAATCCATATGTTGGGATATTATATCATCGTACGGGAAGTTTTCAAAGCAGACGTTACAATTTAGATGAATACTCAAAAACATACGCTATATGTATAAATAACAAGAATATAATGAATTCAAAACCAAAGAAAAAATATTTACGATATATAAAATTATGGTAAAAATTGGACACATTTTCCCCGATTTTGGGGCAAATTGTTCAACAGGTGCGAAAACGGACTGTCTTGAAATTCCTGCTTGGTTGTCAGCAATAAACGAGTTTCAGTTTGCTGATAGCAAACCTGTCACTCTCTGCCGACAATCCGCTCCATGCTCGCGGGGTTTCGCCTATGGTACGTTATACCTGTCAGCTCAATCCGCTCGCTATCCGAGTTACACTCGTACGGAATTTCGCTTGCCGAAAATCTCAAACTGCCTGTCCGATTATCTCAATCTGAGTGTCCTTTTACAGACAGTTAAAATTAGACAACTTTGACATTGTTATTTTACAGGACAAATACCTTTTAACTGGACATTTGGTCGGAAGGGGTAAATAAAATTAATCGGTAAAAGTGCTAATTCTAGTAAATTTTAGTGATTTAAAAAGGTCGGAAATAAAAATTTCAAATTACCCCAAAAGTCCACTTTCATTCCTCAAAATTCCAATTTTAGACTTTTGAAAGGGTGATTATTCGGCTCAAATAATGACAAAATCTAAATCGTACCAAAGGACAAAATTAGGACTTTTGAGCATTTATTTTATAATGTTTGTAAAAAAGTAAATGTTTTATAATCATCTTCATCAAATTGTGGTTTTTCATTTACCAATTCAAGAAACTTTTTGTAATATCTTTTAACTGATTTTTCTTTTTTGTTTCTATATGCAATCTCAGCTTTGCAGAGATAATAGTAAGGATGATTTGTTTTGCATAAATACTTTTGGGCTTGATTTAATTTATTTAAAATGAAATAACATAGACCTATATGAAGATTTGTGTTTGAGATTGTTGTTTCCAACCAATCATTATAACTACCTTCCATATATGTAATATATTTTAGAAGATTTTTATATTCATTAATAGCCTCTTTATTTTTCTTTAAATCAAATAAAGTATTTGACCGACATATCAATAAATCAACAAGGTCATTAATGATATCTGCGCTATCTTTTTGTGCTTCTTTCATGTTTTTGTATGTAGTATAATCATTAAACCACTCCCAATATAGTTTAATCCCTTTTGTCGAATAATATAATGCATGTTTTAAATCTTTATTATTAAAATAATGCCAAGCAAGATTTTTACAAGCAATACATTTATTATAATCATAATCGCGTGACCGACATTTTATAAGAATATGCCAATATTTCACAGCATTGTCTTTATCTTGTATTCTTGAATAAAAATCTGCCAGTCGCTCATAAAACATTGTCTTTAAATCTGAACCATATTTAAGACTATTTAAATATACTTTGATAACTTTATTGTAATCTTTTTTCTCTTCATATATATCTGCAATTAAATCTGTTAGAAATGATGCAAATGATCTGTCTCGGATATCTTTACTAGCCAGAGCACATTCTATTCCTTTTTTATAAGTATTTATAGCTTCTTCGTATTCACCTTTGGCTTTATAATTGTTTCCTATTACCCAATAAAAATCTGCTTCGTCTTCTTCGTTAAACCGATTTTTCAAGTCATACCAAGTTTGTATAGCTCTGTCATATTCACCCAAGTCATATAAAATGTGAGCTTTGCAGGTATATGCATTATAATAACTGTCATCTTTTTCTATAGCTTTATCGTACCAAGTCACAGCAGCTTCTTTTAAATCAAGCTCTTGATATGCATTAGCAACATGATAATATATTTCTACATTTTTATTTCCAAGTTCGAATGCCTTTTTGTAATGGTTAATAGCTCGATTGAACCAGAGATTCTTATTTTTCGCCTTATTTATCCCAAATTCGAAATCGACTTTTCCTAAATCTTCATACACTAAAGGTAAGCAATATTTCACTCTACAACTGTCTTTATGATTAATACCACCACAAATTGTAGAATGAGCAAACCTATAATACTTACATTTTGATTGTTCAAACTGTAAATATTTTTCACATTCTAATGCACCTAAAATAAGATACCTTTTATAATCATATTTTGTGTATTCATTGGGGTTTTCATCATATTTTTTAGTATAATAATCGTACAAAGCATCAAAGTTTCCTTCGTCGCTTAATCTTTGTAATTCAGTTCTAAAAGTGTAATCCATATTTGTATTATAACAATTATTTTAGAAAAGTCTATTTGTATAGTGTCACTTGACAATATACAAAATATAAGATATCATGTAATTATGATAAAGTCATTTAAACACAAAGGCTTGCGTGATTTCTATGAAACAGGAAGCACAAAAGGTATACAGGCAATTCATGAACAAAAAATCAGATTAATACTTGGTGCCCTAGATGCAGCTAAGAAAGTTGAAGTACTCAATATCCCTGCTTTTAGATTACATAAGCTAAAAGGCGATATGCAAAACTTGTGGTCTATAACTGTTCAGGCGAATTGGCGAATAACCTTTGAATTTAAGGACGAAAATGCTTATATAGTAGATTATCAAGACTATCACAAATAAATAGAAAGGCGGTAATAAATGGTTATGTATAATCCACCACATCCCGGAGAATTATTAAAAACAGGTTTTATTGATGAACTTGGACTTTCTATTGCAAAAGTAGCCTTAATGCTTGGCGTGTCAAGAAAAACCATCTATGATATTGTTAATTGTAAAGCTTCAATAACTCCTGTTATGGCGTTAAAAATTGCCAAAGCGTTTAATTCTGACGCTGAATTTTGGCTTGATTTACAAGTAAAATTTGATTTATTTAATGCAATGCAAAATACGAATCTCGATGATATTCAAATTTATGGTTAAACTTTGTGGGTTTGAATCCTACAAGGTCAATATATGTGTTCTTTCTTCTCAAACCGGCTGTTATTTTACATCCGTTTTGGGTTGGAAGAAAAATGAAAATGTCATCCTGAACTTGCTTCAGGATCTATGTAACAACCACCTTGTAATGCCACTTTAATTAGATTCTGAAATAAGTTCAGAATGACAAAAGACAGTCGGAAGTCGGTTGAGTATCACAATTCCAAAACGGACTATAATGGATTTTGTTTACTCCAAAACGGACATCGAAATTTTTGCAAATTACCAAAACCTAAATAAACTCTAGAATGCAGCCTTAAAAGAATAGTCCGTTTTAGTCCGGTTCAAAATTTGGTGCAAAAAATTGCTCACTTAAGCCTTAAACCTTTTCTTCTTTAATTATTTTTCCTTTATAATTATAAAATATGCTTTTTACATGATTGCCAAGTTCATCATAAATATGTTCAAAGGCTTTATAATGATGACCTTGTTGATCAACTGTATGGTAGGCAAACTTTTCTCTTATACCGGTGTTTTCATTATAAAAAGTTTCATTATCAATAAATCTTCCATAGCCTCCGGCTAATTCGGCTTCATAAGTTTTATGTCCTGTCCGTTGACTAATTCTTTTTACTCCGGCTATAATGTTCATATCATCATCCCATATGATATAATCACTGAAATTTTTATTGTCCCCGAATTTCATCCCTGCAAATTCCTTAACACTTGAAATAAAGTGGTTAGATTTTTTGGAACCATAATTTATACATTGAGTGATGTAACTTCCAAAATGTGGATTATTATGTTTTTGACTAAGACTTAAATTTACTTGCATATTGTACCATTTCATATTTTCTGCTATACCCTAATAAACTCCTCAAAAAATTTTTTTACTAGTATGTAAATATTTTCTTGTCAAAAATTGCTTTATTGTTACAAAAATACAAAATTGCACTTGAAAAATAGAAAAAATGATTTATAATAAGAGTAGGGAGTGGGCAAGTAGCCTTACCCACTATGCAGTCCCTACAATATAGATGACAAAATTAGTAAAATGTGTCCTAGTACCAGAAGGGCACATTTTATTTTATGTCTAACTTGCTCAGCCATATTGCTCACCTCCTTTCTTACACCTTCATGCAGAAAAGTTGATGTGCGTATAAGGATAGTGTGGAACTGTCCTACTCTTGTTATAAATCATTCATCAAAGTGCTATAAACTAATTATAGCATAAAATACTCAAACTGTCAGTTCAAAATGTTCAAACCAACTGTTATTTTACAGGTGCGAAGCGAGGAGCGAGCAGAGTGCCTTTTTATGTCCGTTTTGGGTTGGAAGAAAAATGAAAATGTCACCCTGAATTTATTTCAGGGTCTGTCACAAAGCTATGTAGGGTGCAATTTTTTGCACCAAAAAATATTAAAATCTTTGTTCTTTCTTTTCAAACTGATTGTTCTTTTACACACACTCTGCTTATTTTATTTTAATAAATCCTACTTTTGGTTTATTGATGTAAGTTTGCTTATAAAATAAAATTTGGATATGGATTTGAAAAAGTTTTTTAATATATTTTTGGTATTATTTGTTATATTTTTTGCGAATGTTTCATTTGCGCAGGATATGCGCCTTGCGGGATTTAGCCGTAAAACTTCGGTAAAACCCGTTCAAAATAAAATTTCTCATGAAGATGTAATGAATTCTTATATGAATGATATGGAACACCGAATAAAATCAAATTGGTTTCCGCCGCAAGACAGTTTTAAGAATAAAACGGTTGTAACATTTAAGATTATGCGTGACGGCACTATAAAGAGTTCAAGGGTAAGTGAATCTTCCGGGGATAAGCAATTTGATGGAGATGCTGTGAAAGCCGTTCAAAAAACAGGAAAAGTTGCTCCTTTGCCTGATAATATTTTTGGGGAGTATATAGATATTATTTTCACATTTGAACGAGTTTCATATCTGGTAAAAAAAGACCGTTATGACCGCTAATTTTTTGAGAGCATAATTGGGCAAATTTTATTTTTACAGGTTTCATAGTATGATGAAATTAATACTAAATGTCATTCTGAGGCTCTAGCCGAAGAATCTCCGAAATTTTATTTTATATTACGTTACTTTAATTTAAATTTATTCCTGCTCTTGATTTAACAAATTTAGCGTTTTAAAATGTATTCAGTCGAAATATTACACAACAATTCAAGTTTGGAATCTTGAAAGAAAGAGGTAAAAATGAAAGCAGAAATTCATCCGGATTATAAGAAAACCGTAATCAAATGTGTATGTGGAAACGAAATTGAAACAGGTTCTGTTCAAGATAACATCACTGTTGAAATTTGCAACAAATGCCACCCGTTCTACACCGGACAACAAAAAATTCTTGACTCTGAAGGCAGAGTTGAAAGATTCAACAAAAGATACGGTAAGAAAAACTAATTCGTTAAAATACAATTTTTATAAAAAAGCTTTTGGAAATCCAAAAGCTTTTTTATTGCCAAAATGTTGCTTTAAAAATAGCAAAAATTTATTAATAATGTTCCGGTGCAAAAATTTTAAAATCTTCAGACATAGTTTCTTCTATATGTGAGAATAACTCAGACATTTTCCATCCAAAACCTTCAGCTATTTTCTTTAATGTGACAAGCTGTGCTTCATTTTCACCGCTTTCAACACGCCATAGGGTAGTTTTAGGAATATCATTTTCGAATGCGAACAATCTTGCAGATTTTTTGGTATATTCTGTTCTCAAATTTTTTATAGCATTTCCAATAGTAATACAATATTCTTTTTCTATATCTTTCATTGTAACAAATTCCAAAAATTAATTAATAAACTTGACCCATATTTGGAATTATAGATTATAATATATTATGTAGCGTTCCATATATGGGACATGAGGATAAGATATGATGAAAGACAAGAAAGCCTTCACTTTAGCAGAATTAATGATAACCATAGGCATAGTAGGCGTAGTGGCAGCAATAACTATTCCTTTGTTAATACAGAATTCTAATTACAAAAAATTTACAACTC